>Ga0222712_10002416_pt1 | contig 21404 bp, 15 predicted proteins | sample C33_657DmetaG_FD_165043 | JGI IMG/M metagenome (GOLD analysis project Ga0222712, IMG submission 165043) | Estuarine water microbial communities from San Francisco Bay, California, United States - C33_657D | ecosystem: Environmental > Aquatic > Marine > Unclassified | place: USA: California... | reverse complement strand
TCCCCGCCAAAGCCTCCGGGACGGTCCACACCCCCGAAACCACCACCCGGACGATCCATGCCGCCGAAGCCGCCGCTCGGACGATCCATCCCGCCAAAGCCACCACTCGGGTGGTACCCGGCGCTGGGGTGGTAGCCTCCCCCGCCAAAGCTGCCACCTCCGTGGTATCCGCCTCCACCCCCGCCACCATGGCCGTAGGCCAGCGATCCCAGCCCCACCACCGAGGACAGCACCACCACCCCGGCCATCATGGCCGCCACCGTCTGTTTGCGGTTCAATTCCCACATGATCATTCCCTCGTTTGTTTGCTGGTTGACTTGCTGTAGTTGGTTTCCGGGCTCACTTTTCCCGTTTGAACCGCAGAGGTTTCTGGTCCGGCATCCTCGCGCCGTCCACCACCCGCTCGATCGGCTGCCAGATGAACTCGTCCCGGCTCACCGGGTTGATCACCTGGACCGATTCCACCCGGCTGCCCACTTCCGGGCTGGAGGGCTTGCCCACCAGCACGCTGTTCAGGGTGTGTCCGTCGCTTTCCAGCACGCCTTCCGCCCGACCGCCGGTCGATTCGAAGACCCAGGTGCGGATCAGCCCGGTGTGCGGGTCCGGGTTCAGAATCTGGATCGACTCCACCGCGGCGCCCTCCTTGGGCTTCCGTACCAGGTGGCATACCAAAAGCTTGCCGCCCAGCATCGACTGGATCCGCCCCGTCACCACCAATCCCTGGTCCTCCCCGTCCGTCACCTCGGCCTGCCATTTGCCCTGCAGCCAGCCCAGGTCGTCCAGCGACGCTTCGAAGATCGGCTCCACGCTCGAACTGGCGATGCGCCAGGTGTCGCCTTCCTTCACCCTCAGGCTGGTGAACCGTGAGGTGAACCACTTCCCCTCGGGATTTTCCCGAACACGGATTTTCCCGGACACCCTGGTGGCGCTTTCCCCCAGCGGCCTCACTTGCTCCACCTGCACATCCATCTGGGCCTGCGGCGCACGCACAAAGGTCGCACGCACGAACTGGACAATCGAATCCCGCCCGCGCAAGGTCTTGCCCGACTCATTCAATTCCGCCTGGGCGGTCCACTGGTTGCCCAGGGCCTTGAAATCCTTCTTGTTGAAAGCCTGCTCGTAGGCCTCGCCGGCCTCGCGCATCCGGCCCATCAGGGGATCCTCCGCCGGCTTTCCAACCGGCTTCGATTCCTGCGCCAAAAGCGGGCCGGCCAGAAGCAGAATTCCCGCTAACGGGCGGGCAAGTTTGCCAATCATGGGTGTTGTTCCGTCCAGGGTGTGAAAACAGAAAATGGTTGGGGCATTATACCCAAAGCAAAAGACCCGGGAGGAGTTGTTGTTCCACGAAAAAGCCCGGGCAAACCACCAGGGTCCGCCCGGGCCGGTAAAAAATCCTGCTAGTCGGCGGGTCAGTCGCCCATTCCCTTGTCCCCAGACTTCTTTTCAGGGCCCCCGTTTTGCCCACCCTCCTGGTCGGGTTGATCGGGATCATTCACCCGCACCAGCAACATCTGCTCCACCTTGTCATTCGTCTGGTGGACCAAAATGGTCGTCTGGTCCTGGGTCAGGTTGTTCAGCCCCGCCTCGTAAACCGGCTTCTTTTTGCCGTCCACCGTCCAGGCAACCCGCTGGGTCTTCTTGTCCAGTTGGCCCGAGATCTTCATGTTGGTGTCCGTCACGGCGTTGTAATAGGTGCCCCGCACCACCCCATCCTTGTTGAGTGCCAACTGGATGAAGTTGCTCGGGTTTTTCTCATCCGCCCGGGCCATCGCGAAAACACCCAGCGATTGCCACTGCTCATCCTTGCCAACCGATGCCTTTTCACCCTGCGCAGCCAGGTCACTAGCCTGCTGGGAATACTCCTGGGGCGTTCCCGCGGGTTCCCCCTGAACCACCACCTGGTCATCCTGGTAGACCACCGTGGTGCCGTAGTTGTAGGGCACCGGCACCGCACCGCACCCACACCAGGATGCCGCGCTGGCGAAGGTCATTCCCGCAAGGAATCCAGCGCCCGGATAGTACGCCCCAGGCCACCATGGCCGAAAATGGTTGTCGTACCAGCCCGCCCCGCCGTAATACCCGCCATGGTAAAAATTGTCGCGCACCGCCGCGCCGGAGGTGTTCAGCGAGTTGATCGAATACGCGCGGACATTGCCCGCCCCGTAACGGTCTGCACCACCAGCGGTCGCATAGCGCGACAAATTCATCTCACCCGGAAACGAACCGGGCCTTCCGACACCGCCGACACCACCAACGCCTCCCACCCGGCCAACACCTCCAACACCTCCAACGCCTCCAACACCGCCAACACCTCCAGGGCCACGGCCTACCCCACCAACACCACCCACATCAACAGGTCCTCGACCCACACCGCCAACACCACCCACACCACCGGGGCCCCGGCCTACCCCGCCAACACCGCCTGCGTCCCCGGGCCCACGGCCCACACCGCCGACCCCACCCGGGCCACGCCCCACACCACCAACACCGCCCGCGTCCCCGGGCCCACGGCCCGGGTCGCCAACATCACCGGGCCCACGCCCGCGTTCGGGGTCACCGACACCTCCCGGCCTTCCAACATCTCCAACGCCACCCGGCCCGGCGCCTGGGCGGCCAACGCCGCCTGGGCTACCAAACCCTCCGGGCCTGCCTCCCCGGCCGGCGGGGGGCGGATAGGCCCCTGCTCCGATATTCCAGGCCAGCCAAACCCCCAGCCCAGCGATCGCGATCCAACCCGTCGATTTCCGCATGTTGCCGCTCATGTCCGTCCCTCGCTTGAATGTTTCCCAGCACTCCGCCCGCCTGTCAGCGGCCGCTAACCTTCTTGAAAAGCAGTGGTTTCTGGTCAGGCACCCGCGCCCCGTCGATCACGCGTTCAATCACATGCCAGGTGAATCCCTCGGCCCCCGTCGGGGTCAGCACCTGCACCGATTGGGCCCTGTCACCAAGCAGAGCCGCGGGAGGAACACCCTCCAGATTGGTGTTGAAGGTTGCCCCATCGTGTTCCACGATCCCCTCGGCCCTTCCTCCGGTCGATTCAAAAAGCCAGCACCGGATCACCCCTTCACGAGGATCCGCCTGCAGGACTTGGAGCACTTCCACCTTCTTCCCGTCCTTGCCGGTGGTCTCCATCCGGCCGACCATCAATTTGCCGCCGTGTGCCTTTTCAAAGGTGGCGCGAACCTCCTGCCCCGTGGCTTTGTCAGCCGCCTTCCAGTTCCCCTCCAGCCAGGCCAGGTCCGTCAGCGAGGCGTCCGGCACCTGCTCCACTCTGGATTTGGCGATGCGCCAAACCCCCTCTTCCTTCACGCGAAGCGACTCAAAACGGCAGGTGTACCAACGGGCCCGGTCCAGTTCCGATTCCGTCATGCGGATTTTTCCGGTCACCTGCGCCAGGGCGTCCCCCAGGGGTTTCACCTCCTCCACCACCAGGCTCATCCGGCTGGTGGGATGGACCCGCGCGAATTCCTTGACAAACGCCACAATCCCCTCGCGACCGCGAATGGTTTTTCCGTCCTCCTCCAACTCGCCACGCAGGGTCCATTGCTCCCCCAGCGTTTTGAAATCGCGGGCGTTCCTCGCCTTCACATACGCCTCATCCGCCTGGCGGATTTCAAGGGCGATGGCCGAATCCTTTGCCCCCTCCTTCGCCTGGCCCGAAACCAGGCAACCCAAAAGGACCAAACCAGCACCAAAAGCGCCTGCCATGTTGCAACCCCGCCCGAAGTGATATGAGTATCCCCTTCTCCACTAGCTCATCCTATCTGAGCCGATTCCCTGTGGTAAAAATTCAGGGCTGCGTGGTGCCTGGGCTTCCCCGTTGGTAACCCTCCCATACAGTGCCCTTGGGCAGGTAAAACCGGGCCTGGTTTTCACCACCCTCACACGAGGAAAAGCCTCCATGCGGGGAACGGTTCTGGATTTCGGCAATGTCATCGCCTTTTTCAGCCATGCCCGGGCCGCCTCCAACCTGGCCTCTTTGGCCTCGGCTCCTGTCGATTTCAGAGAAATCCACGCATTTTGCTTTGGCAGTCCCCTCGACCACGCCTTCGAGCGGGGCCAGGTCTCCAGTTCCCACTTCCGTGATCAGGTCCGGCAAAAATTCGCCATCCGAGCCACAGATCAGGAGTTTGACACGGCGTTTGCCGATATTTTCCAAATCAATCCGGCCGTGGATGCCTGGCTGGACCGGTTGAAACGCGAAGGGCCCCTGCTTTTGCTCAGCAACACCACCCCACTGCACAGCGACTGGTTCTTGCGCCAGTTTGCCAACAGCCTGGCCAAGTTCGATCATCTGGTCCTGTCCCACGCCGTCGGCAACCGCAAACCGGAGGCGGAGATCTTTCACCATTGCCAAAAGCTGGCCGGCCTGCCCGCAGGGCAAATGGTCCTGGTTGATGATCTCGAAGACAACATCGCCGGAGCCAGGAACCAGGGCTGGCGGGGGGTGTTGTATCATCCACAAGTGGCCTTGGAACAGGTTTTGGGTGCCTGACCACCCGCGGGTGCGGCGGATCCCCTCCCACCCGGTGAGCCATCACAACAGTTAGGTGAATCGACCATGCATCCGATCGAAGCGAGCGACCCGGCAGTCTGGAAAGCCATCCTGGCCGAACGCCAGAGGCAGCAAACCGGCCTCGAGATGATCGCCAGCGAGAACTACACCTCGCCCGCCATCCTAGCCGCCCAGGGTAGCGTCCTCACCAACAAATACGCCGAGGGTTATCCCGGCAAGCGATACTACGGCGGTTGCGAGGCGGTGGACCAGGTCGAACTGCTCGCCATCGAGCGGGCCTGCAAGTTGTTCGGCGCCGAGGCGGCCAATGTCCAGCCACACGCCGGCGCCAGCGCCAACATGGCCGTCTATTTCGCGGCCCTGCAGCCCGGTGATACCATCGTCGCCATGAACCTGGCCCACGGCGGCCACCTCACCCACGGCATGCATCTCAACTTCTCCGGCAAGCTGTACAAGGTTCACCACTACGGTGTCCGCAAGGACGATGAGCGCCTCGATCTCGACCAGATGGAAAGCCTCTGCCGCGAGCACAAACCCAAGCTCGTGGTGGCCGGCGCCAGCGCCTACGCCCGCGTCATCCCGTTCGACCAGATTTCAGAGATCTGCAAACGCCACGGCGCCCTGCTCATGGTCGACATGGCCCATATCTCGGGCCTCGTCGCGGGCGACCAGCACCCAAGCCCCGTGCCCTGGGCCGATTTCGTCACCAGCACCACGCACAAGACTCTCCGGGGGCCTCGCTCCGGCTTCGTCCTCTGCAAGAAGGACTGGCTTCCCAAGATCAACCAGGCCGTTTTCCCCGGGCTCCAGGGGGGCCCGCTCATGCATGTCGTGGCCGCCAAGGCCATCGTGTTCCATGAGGCCATGCAACCCGCTTTCCGCGCCTACGCCGCCCAGATGGTGGCCAATGCCCGGGCCCTGGCCCACGAACTGCTCGGCCAGGGATTCCGCCTGATTTCCGGCGGCACCGACAACCACCTGGTGCTGGTCGATGTCAACGCGGCCGGCCTGTCCGGCAAATTGGCCGAAAAGGCGCTCGACCACGCCGGCATCACGGTCAACCGCAACGGCATTCCGTTCGACACCCGGCCCCCGCTCGATCCATCCGGCATCCGCATCGGTTCCCCCGCCCTCACCACCCGCGGTATGACCGAGACCCAGATGCAGCAAATCGCCCGCTGGATCGGCGCCATTCTCAAGGCACCCGGTGACACCGCCCTCCAGCACAAGGTCCGGGGCGAGGTGGACGAGTTGTGCAAGGCTTTTCCCGCCCCCTGCGAGCACGCCTGATTTCGGGGGGCGATTCCAAAAAGGAGCTGGGGTGGCCGATCATCGGCCACCCCAGCTCCTTTTTGGGGACTGTTGGCTGCTCAGGGCGTCGCGTTTCCATCCAGGGGTAAAGTCAGCGGCGCATCCTGCAGGGTGGTTCGAATTTTCAGTTCCCGCCTGAACTCTCCGGGGTTTTTCAACTGGATCTTCAGGCTGATGGTCTGGGTCATCGATGGGGCGGGCGACAGTTCCCCGGCAAGTTCCACCCCCTGCCCCGTCCCCTCCACGGCGAGGATTTGGAAAGGCTTCTGCCCGCGCACCACCACCCGGCGCGTCAGCATGTCCTGCGTGGAGATGCTCCCGAGGGCCAGCTTTTGGGGGGTGATGCTAACCCCGGCCTCGATGGTCCCCTCCACCAGCAGCGGCACCATCGGCTGGTTGGGGTCGTTCGTTTTCAGAAAAATGCTGTCTTTGAAAGCCCCCGGGGGCCCATCCGTTTTCAGGGTGGCCGAAACCTCGTACCCCACGCGTCCGGGTTCACGGTAAAGCTGTCGCACCGTGGCGTTGACCGGCACCTGATTGGTGACCACTTCCCTGACTTCCAGCGGGAATCCGCCGGCGTACTCCATCACCACCGTCTGGTTCGCCTCGGCCCCGCCAGCCTGGGCACCGAAAACGATCCGCCCCGGGTTGAAGACCAAGTCACCCCGGGCGTTGGCGGTCACCCGCAACTCGGCCGAAGAAACAAACTCCGGCCCCACCGTCACCCGTATCCCCACGCTTTTCGGGCCGTCAAACCGCTTGGCATCCATCGAGACATCGATCGTCCCGGTTTCCCGCGGTTCCAGAAATTTCTTGCTAGCCACGGCCGTCACACACCCGCACCCGGGCTGGATTTGTGTGATCTCCATCCGGACGGCGTAAATGTTCGTGATGGGGAAACGGTGCAACAATAACGATCCCTTGGGAATCACCCCGAAATCATGCGCCACGCCTTGCTGGAACATCTTTTCCGCCCAGCCCTGGCCGTGGGCGCGGCCACTGACCGCGCTGGCGAAGGCGGCAATCAACAGCACCAGCCTTCCAGCCGCGACAGCTGCCTTTTGGAGTCTACGCATCCGTGCCTCGCCTCCGAATCCAATGCACCAGACCCAAAGCCTAATGAACCGACAGTTTGCATGCCAATACGGAGTGAAAACCAATGGTCCAAAAAGAATTCCCGACATTCTCTACCCAACCCAAAAGACCTCAGTACACTGTCTTTTGAGGATTACAGGGCCGTAATGATCAGGAAAATCGTTAAACCCTGTCTTTCTTTTGCCATCATCCCATCCTTTCAAACCAAGTGTTTCCGGATGGGTTGCGACATCAAGAGACTGTGCGATGAATCTAATTTATAGTAAACTATATCTTAGACAATCTGCACAAATCCCCTGATTTTTGCACGACGCCTAGGCTTCCCGTCCCAAGGATCAATCCATTGAACCTCGCACCGAATCCGTGGACTCCATTGATCGGGAGGGGTGCATGCCCAACAACCGGCAAGGTTTGCCGAACCGGATTTTTGGGAATTCTCCCAAGTTCATTGGGGAAAGCTGAACCGTCTAACCGATGGATGAGTCTGAATAAGTGTTTTTCGGTGTTCGTTCCCACCCTTTTTTCGCTTTGAGGCAGAAAAATGAACTCCAATCCCCGTCGCTCCTGGATCTCCCGCTTCTTCGGCGCCTCCGTCCCCGCCAAGGCTCCCAAGGGCAAAAATGCGTTCGCCCTCGAGGCGCTGGAAACCCGCCTGGCACCGGCCGCAGATTTCTTCATCGACCCGGTTTTCGGCAACAACGCCAACAGCGGCACCCAGGCTTCACCTTGGGCAACCTTGCAGTTCGCCATCGATAATCCCGCGGTCAACAACGGTGACACGCTTAAAGTTGCCCCAGGACCTATGCAGGAAAATGGCAAACTTTGGGCCGCCAATGGTGGAGATGTTGTTTCCGTTTTGGTGAATAAATCGCTGATCATCCAAGGAACTAAAGCCGATTGGTCACAGATCACCAATGCAGGCGATGTGGCTTGCACCATCGAAATGGGTTCCCAAGGCCTCAATTCTCAAGCCATGTTGGTGATCGATGCGCCCAATGTCACCGTCACCGGCCTCGGCTTCACCACCTCCACTTCCGACCCGGCTAACCCGGTGAATGGTCAGGGCAACCTGATCTTGGTGGACAGCACCGGCTTCACCCTGATGGACTCGGTGCTGGACGGTAAGCGTGCCAACGCCGACACCCAGGCCGTGCCGGGCACCGCTGCCACGGCCCTCTTCTTTTATGATCCGGCTCCCGTGGTAAACTCTTCCAATGTGATCACTGGCTCCAGCATCACTTCCTTCACTGTTTCCGACAACATCATCGGCGGCACAATTATCCTTGCCAACGGCACCGGGTACGGAACCTCCGCCCCCGGCACCGCCTCCCCGTCCCTGGTTATCAGTGGCAACACGATCACCAAGGGTCTGTACGGTGCCGTTTACCTGATGGGCGATCTCGACGCCACCGTGCCCACCGGCAGCCTGTCCGACTACGACACCGGCCTGCCTACCCTCACCGGCAATGATTTTGTCAGCGACCCATTCGCAGCCAATCCTTCCGACCCTGCCGATGCAAATAACGGCGCGTTCCAATCCATCTATACCATCCAGAGCACTCGGCCGGGTCTCGCCTATCTCACCAACCAACTTTCCCAAAACATCATCACGAATTATGTGGCGGTCGTTACCTCGGCGGGTACCGTCCGCCAGCAGGGTAGCGCCACCACCACCTATGGCTACAATGTGTTCCCTTACCTCGACGCGCTTTCAGGCGTGACTGAGTATTACCTGGATGCCGGCGAATCCGAGAATACCCCGACACAAAGCGGCGACACCATTCTGGTGAGCGCCCCGGACATCAGCTCCGGGGCCATCAACTACAACAACCTCACCGCCAACGGGGTCACCCTCGAAGTCAACAACATGGGCACCCTGCCCTTCGCGGTGACCCTTTCTGAATACACCCCACCAAGCGCTTCCACGCCCTACGCATTGTCACTGACCCTGGCCCGCGGGGCCGGCACAAACCTCACCGCGGATGTGGGGGTGATTGCAAACAGCGGCAACAATGTGCTCACCGGGGATGCCGGCAGGAACTCCTTCACCGGTGGTGCCGGCAACGATATGATCGACGGCATTGCCGGGGAGGACACCGTTTACTTCTTCGGTGCCTTCACCGATTACAGCTTCTCCTACAATTCGACCACCGGTATCCTCCAGGTCACTGATACCCGTTCCGGAAGCCCTGACGGAACCGACCAGCTCAAGAACATCACTTTCCTCGTGTTCGACAACGGCGGCTCTCCCGAAACTTTCGGGGTCGCGGGCACAGGCACTTCCATCAATGACCTGATTGCCAATCCCGGTTTGGCCGGCGCGATCATCACCGGCAATCACACGGCCGAAAATGTCGTGCTGGACAGGGACTTCGTGCTGACCGGCGCGCCCGACTCCGCCACCGGCACCAATCCTTCCGCCGCATCCATCGCCCTCACCAACAACGCGATCCTCGGGGTTGGCTCTGGCAACTTCACCGCTCCCGCGGTCACCGTGGACAACGGCTCCACCATCTCCGACGGCGTTTATCTCACCGCCAAAAATGGCACCCTCACCGTGCAGCCAGGCACCTACACCACCATCAACGACAACAATGTCGTCTTCTATCAAAACATCACCCTGGCCACCAATCCCTCCGGCCCCGTGGTCGCCGGTGCTTTCACCCTCCAAAACGGGGCCGTGTTGTCAGGCGCAATCAGCGACTTCAGCGCCCCCTCGGTCACCGTGAACCCTGGCAGCCAGATCGCCCAGGGCATGCAACTGGTCGAGGCCGGTGGATCGCTGTTCCTCAATACCGGCACCTACAACGAGGATGTGGTCATCAACAAGACCATGTTCCTGGTTTCCCAGGGTGGCCTGGCCACGATCAATGGCTCCACCTCAGCCCCGCTGACCATCAATAACCCGGTGGCCGAAACGGTTTACCTTGAGGGGTTGTTCAGCTTCACCAGTTCGGCAACCACCACTCCCAGCATTCAGGTTGGTGCCGGCAGCTTCCTCGGCCTGGTGAACAACGGTTGCGCGGGCACCGCCCAAATCGTCCTCGCCGCGGGCTCTTCAGGCGCCCAATCTGGCGGCAATCTCGAGCTTTATGGGCCCGCCAGCGGCGGCCAGCTCACGATCAGCAATCGCGTGACCATGGGCAACAACTCCTCGGTCTACGCCTACGGCAACTACACCCCAACCATGACCGGTATCCTCGAGTACACCTCGGGCGCCACTGTGGTGCTGGGCGCCGCCAATGTCACTGGGTCCGGCAGTATCCTCACCATCAGTGGCCCCATTATCGACAACGGAGTCGTTCCAACCCTGGTTGCCTCGTCGCCCAACCAAGTGGTGATCGTGGCCACACTGGTCGCCTCGCTTGAAAGCCAGACCCTCAACACCCTCAACACTTTGACCTCTGTTCCCTCCTTCAAGGTCAACGCGGTCATCAACGGTTCCGGCGGTGGCGTCAACGCCTCCACCTTGGCTGGAGCCATGTCGGTTGAACTGCCCGATGGCAGCCTTGTTCCGGTGACCGCCACCTACTCCAATGGCACATTTGTGGGTACTGGCATCATCGCCGAGTACACCATCACCCCAAACGGGGCCACTTGGCAGGCCGGACCCGAGGGCCTTTACAACTTTTATCTCACCGGTGTGAAGGACAACGGCGGCAACACGCTGCCCAAAACCTTCATCACCTCCGTTCGGGCTGACTTCACCAAGCCCACCCTCACCATCACCCCCGGCAATCCCGACCCCACCAACCTCGAAGCCACCACCTTCACCATCACCTTCGATCAGGACATTCAGGGATTCACCCAGTCGGATGTGTCGGTGACCAACGGCTCCATCACCGATTTCCAGGTGGACCTCTACAATCCCCGGATCTACACGGTCACGGTGAGCGCCATTGGCACGGGTCCCCGGGTCGTGACCATGGAGGTTGGCGTGCCCGCGGGAGTCGTCACCGACAACTCCGGCAACCCCAACACCGCCGCCACAGCCAGCATCACCTTCGACAATGTGCGTCCCACCACCACGCTGGCCTACCCGGCTGGTGCCAGCCCAACCAACAACCCCAACTTGGTCTTCACCGTCACCTTCTCCGAGGCGGTGATCGATTTCGCCTCGAACGACGTCCAGGTGGTCAACGGCGTGGTCTTGGGTGGTAGCTTCATCCAGACCGGGCCAAAAACCTACCAATTCACTGTGAACCCACTGGCACAGGGCCCTGTTGAGGTTTCCATCCCAGAGAACATCGCCGAGGATGCCGCCGGAAACCCCAACCAGGCCTCCAGCACCATCAACCTCATTTACGATGCCGTGCAGCCTTCCACCACTCTGGCTTCCACCGATGTTTCCGGTGGTTTCACCAGCAAGAACCCGGTGATGGTCACCATCACTCTGGGCGAGTCCGGGTGTTCGCTAAGGAATGCCTCCCTCCTGACAGTCACCGGCGGCACCGCCGGCACCATCACCCCCGTGCCAGGCAGTACCGACAAGTTCACCGTGGCCATCACGCCGACCAACCCCGGTGCTCAAACCGCCATCACGGTCACCGCCGGTAATGGCACTTTCATCGACCCGGCCGGCAACCTCAGCGCCGCCTCCGCCCCGTTCTCCTTCACCTACCGTCCCGCGGTGAGCCAGGGCCTCTCCTGGTCGACCAACAGCGGCAACCAAGTGGTGGTGAAGAAGACCGACGGCACCACCTCCACCGTCACGGTCTTCCCCGGCTGGAGCGGAGGCATCCGTGTCGCGGCGGCCGATGTCACGGGCGACGGGGTCCAGGATCTGGTCGTGGTGCCCACCGCAGGTGGCGCGCCCAATGTGGTGGTCATCAATGGTGACACACTGGCCACCGCCGCCAGCTTCTATGCGTTCGCGGCAGGTTACAAGGGCGGCCTGACGGTTGCCGCTGGTGACCTCACCGGTGATGGCATCGCCGACATCGTTGTTGGCTCAGGTGGCGGCGCGCAGGCTACGGTCACCACCTTCGCCGGCGGCACCTTCACCAACCTGAAGAACTTCTTCGCCTACACCGGCTACACCGGCCAGGTGAATGTCGGCACCGTCGATGTGGCCGGCACCGGCGTACGCGACATCATCACCGGCACAGGGCTTGGCACCCGCGGCCATGTGGTGGTGTTCGATTACGCCACCTTGGGCACCGTGGCCAGCTTCTACGCCTTCGCCGCAGGCACCACCAGCGGCGCTTATGTGGCGGCCGGCAACCTCAACCCCGCCACCGCCGCCGACGAGATTGCGGTCGGCTCGGGCGGCAACATGCAGGCCACGGTCAACCTGTTCAGCCCGACTGGCGTCCAGCTCAACAGCTTGCCCGCCTTCTCCGGGTTCCAGGGCGCCGCAAAGGTCACCGTTACCGATTACAACGGCGACGGCGTCATCGACCTCGCCATCGGTGCAGGCCCCGGGGCGGAGCCGAGCATCAATGTGCTCAATGGCGAAACTCTGGCCGTTATCGATTCCTTCTTCGGCTACCCTGAGAACTGGACCAACGGCATCAACTTCGGCGCCTGATCCCCAGGCCCGGCTTGACCAAAACCAAACACCCCCGGCAGTTGCTGCCGGGGGTGTTTCCTTTTTCCTTCCTCAATTCAGGCCAGCACGTTTTCCCTGGTCAGGATTTACCACCCTCCAGTTGCACGCCAAATCCCTCCAGGTCCAGTTCCTCAGGCTTCTCCCCGTCATGGGGTCCGCCGCGCTCCACCAGCGTCCGCACAATAAACCACAGGCTGGCCGGCTGGCCCAGGTGGTCATACCCGCTGGCGTTCACATCCCCCTCCACCAGCCAGGCCCAGTGCCTCCGCTCCGTCCCGGGTGGGCAATCCTCCTGCCATCCTTTCAAGACACGCACCATCGCCTGCAGGGCCGACTTCCACTGCTTGGCGTCCGTGATGGACAGTCGCACCTCCGGCCCCAGGTCCACCGGTTCCACCCCGGCAGCCTCTTTCACCGCCACAAAAAGCCGGTGCTCGATCTCCATGCACCGCCACGGGCTGTGCAGCACAAAATGAACCGTCGGAGTCTCAAAGCTCAAACCGTGCAAATCAACGCGCATCTGACTTGTCCTTCCCGTGGGCGCCTGATTCCCCGCCCACCACAATGGCCCGCTTTTCCTCTGCCCCTGCATCAGCCGGATTTCCATGACTGGCATCCCATTTCACGGCGCCCCAGGCGCGCAGGCCCAAAAGTGCCACCAGCCAGTGCACTATCCGCTGCCCCAGCGAGGCCGCCACGCCTGCCGGGCGTCCAGCCTCCCCAACCACCAGTGAATACAGGGCACCGTAGCCCCATTCCCCAATACCCAGCCCACCGGGAAAAAGCGGCACCGCCATCAGCACCATCCCGAGTGGCACCAGCAGGAAATGCCAAACCGCTCCCGGAAGGGCGGATGCGTGCTCTGCCGCTCCCTTACCATCAATTCCAAAGGCCACCAGATAAAACGACAGCACGAATAAAACCTGCCCGCAGGTGGTCACCACCATCGCCTGCAAAACCGCCATCGGCCGGTGCCGGTACCAAATCACCGCCCGGACCAACTCGGCCAAAATCCCCAGAATCTTGGATCGCCCGCCGGCCCGAACCACCATCCGGTCAGCAGTCGAGGAGGGCACCAGCCCCAAAGCCCACCAAACGACCAGCATGCCAACCGCCGAAAGGGCCACCAGCCGTGCCACCCGGTCCAAAACAGGCGATTCAGCCTCACGGATCACCCCGGTGAAGGAAAGGATGCCCCAAGTGGCCCCACTCATGACAAACAGGCCAAAAAGTGCCATCACCCGGTCGAAGAACACGCTGGCCACAGCAAACACGCGTTTACCGGGGAAGGGCTTGGCCGCCAACGTCGCCTTCACCAGGTCGCCACCCACCGAACCCGGCAGCAGATTGTTGAAAAGAATCCCCACCCAACCCAGCTTCCATACCTCGCCCCAGGGCAGCGGGATTTCCAGCGCCCGGATCAACAAGCCCCAACGGATGATGGTGATGGCGCTGGCCGCGGCCATGCAGCCCCATGCGCCCAAAAAGGCCAACCAATTCAATTGCCCTGTCAAAACGCGTTCATGCCACAAATGACTTAAACCACGGCCCCCCGGCGGGTCCCATTGCCGGTAGACCACAGCCGCCAGAAGCCCGATTGCCAGACCATATTTCAAAAGATTTCCGGCCAGCTTCCGTGGCGACATGCACCCTCTCCGCGCGCACGGACTTGATGGCATAACCTGCAGCTGGTTGGGCCTCCCGCCCCAGCCGCGCATTGACACAACCGCGCCTGTGGCTTAGGTTACCAGAACAACGGGGCTGTGGCGCAGTTGGTAGCGCGTCTGAATGGCATTCAGAAGGTCACGAGTTCGAATCTCGTCAGCTCCACTCGATATCCATCTGTTTTCCCAAAAGTCGAGGATCTTCCTCGGCTTTTTCTTTTTCCCCCCAAGAAATTTTGCACCCAATTCCCAAGGGCAAATGCCATACCCTGGTAGTTCGGCGCCCATTTCATCACTAAAGATAAAATTATTATAATTAATATTTTTAAGGATAACAATTAATAACACAGTACATTGTGCCAGCATCCAAATCAATTAATCGACAGGCCCCTTAGTCACCTCAGGCACAATTCGATATAGGAGCAATCCTAACACTGTCACTACCGCCCCGCCCATCAGGTAATACGCCGGAGTCATGTCCATATGCGTGGTCTTGCGCAGGTACTCCACCACCAGCGGCGTGGTCCCGCCCAATAGCCCCATCGTCAGGTTGAATCCCAGGCTCAACACGGTGCACCGCACATCCTTGGGCAACAGCGCGCATAGCGCGGCGGGACTGGCCGCCATGAACGGCACCAGCAACACTGCAAAACCAAGCTCAGCCAGCAAATCCACCCGCGCGCTCTGCTGGTGCATCAGGTGGAACAATGGGTAGGTCCCCGCAAGCATCCCCAGCGTGCTGGCCCACAGCAACCGGATCGGCCCCACCAGGTCTGCCAGCCACCCGAACACCGGAATCATCGCCAGCAACACCACCATGCTTACCGTGTTAATCTCAAGCGCCCGGTTGGCGCGCAGGTGGTCCACCTCCTGCAGCCAGGTCGTCAGGTACACGAAGACCGTGTAGAAGCCGATCGCCGGCATCACATTCATCAGCACCACCCGCGCCAGGTCCAGCTTGTGGCTGCGCAGGGCCTTTTTCATGGGCGATTCCGCCACCTGGCCCCCGGAGGGATGGTCGGCTTCCGGGTTGTGCCTGCGGATCCACAAGCCCACCATCGCCAGCAACAGCCCCACCGCCTGCGGCACGCGCCAGCCCCAGCTTTCCAGTTGTTCCTCGCTCAGCAGGTTGGTCAGCAGCGCCCCCACGGCGCTACCGAGCAGAATCCCGCCCGACGCGCCAAACGGCGCGAAACTCCCGGCGAGTCCCTTGTGCCGCTTCGAGGCGTGCTCCACCAGGTACACAATCGAGCAGGTGTGCTCTCCACCCACCGACAGCCCCTGCAACACCCGGCACAGCACCAGAATCACCCCCGCGCTGGCGCCGATCATCGCGTGCGTCGGCAAGATGCTGATCAAAAAGGTGGGCACCGCCATCAGCAGCACCGAGGCCGTCAGCGCGAACGAACGCCCCTTCCGGTCCGCCAGTTGCCCGAAGATCAGCGCACCGAAGGGCCTCGCCAAAAACCCGGCGGCGAAGGCGCCAAACGCCGCGATCACCGACGAGATCTCATCCTCCGCCGGAAAAAACTGCTTGCCGATGATGGCCGCAAAAAACCCGTACACGCCGAAGTCATACCACTCCAGCGTGGTCCCCACGGTGCCGATCAGCACCTGTTTCACCGGGAACCGGTGATGCGGCTGGGCGGGAATGGTTTCGCTTGCGGCCATGGCGTTTTCCATAGGGGTGGGATAGCTCGCCATTTCACGAAAGCACAGGCGCCTTGGCAAGGGTACACCCCGCCACGGCGCCCGTGGTGCATCCAACCGGATTGGTTCAGGCCAGCTTGCGCACGATGTCGATCGCCGTGATCACACCCACCAGCACACCCGAGCCGTCCACCACGAAGACCTGGTGCACCTTCAGCTTTTGCAGCTCCTGGATCACCTGTAGCGCGGGCGTGTCTGGCTGCACACAGAACACCGCCGGGGTCATGATGTCCTCCACCAGCGCCAGATCCACCTCTTCCTCGGTGAACCCGTCTGGCAGATCGTTGCTGGGCATGTGCGCCAGGTGGGTGCCATGCTCCCGATCATGGGTCAGCACATCCCCCTGGGTGATCACGCCGATCGGCCGCCCCGCCTCATCGATCACCGGGGCCGAGTGGTACCCCTTGTCCGTCATCAGGGCCACCGCCTCCGCCACCGTTGCCTTCGACCGCAGCGACACGATCCCCGGCCCCATCAGGTCCTTGGCCGCCTGCGCCTGCAGACTCGCGCCGATTTTGGTGTAGGTGGGCATGGCAAATTTCCTCCGGTGCATCCCCATTTCAAAAAGACAGATAATTTTACGGATCCACACAACGCAAAAGGTATCCATCCGGCAAAAAGAATCACATTTCCTATCATTTCCCGCAGGAACTCGTGGAGAAACCAGCATGTTTCAATCGTTGGATCAGGTCCTCACCCACGCCCAACACCTGCACATGAACGGGTGGGTGCCCAAAGGCTCATGGAATCTGGCGCAGACCTGCCACCACCTGACCTGCTGGATGACCTACCCCGTCGAGGGTTTCCCGCCACAGCCTTGGTTTGTCCGCCTCATGCTGGGCGCCATGCGCCTGACGGTGGGAAAACGCATCCTGACCGGCATTCTGGCAACAGGGAAAATGCGGCCCAACACCCCCACCACGCCCGAAACGGTCGCGCCCCCAAACCTCGATGTTGACAAGGCCATCCAAAACCTCCAGCGCGCTATCCAGGCTTTCACCCGTCACAACGGCCCCATCCACCCGTCGCCCTTGTTCGGCGCCATGGACAAGGAAACCGCGTTGCGCCTGCAACTGGTCCACGCCGCCCATCACTTCGCCAATTTGGCCCCCGCTCCGGGTTGACAGGCAGGCAATAACGCCATGAACAAAAAAAGCCGGGGGCGATTGCCCCCGGCTTTTTTTTGTTCCTTGGCTTTACAAGGGTTTAGCGGATGTTCACCCGGCCACGGTATCCCTCGAACACATCATATTCATGCTCGATCTGTTCCGATTCCAGGTTCACCTGCACCAAGCCGGTCCCCTTGAACCAGTGGCTTTGCGGATCAGACCAGACGCTGTCGTCCACCAGTTCCGGGTGCTCGCTCTCCAGGTAGTCCCGGTAATCTTCCGGGCTCGTGCCTGAGGCCGCGTGACCCCCCACCGGGGAGATCACCACCGAGGGCTTCCCTTCCGCGTCGGGAACCACCGCCACCTGGATACCCTGCCGGGTCACCGCGGGGTTTTGCGGGTAGTACTGGTAAGGGTACCAGGCCTTCAGCACATCGGCGTTGAGCCCGTCAAACACCACCACGGTCGGCTCGGCGCCCGCGCCGGATCCGGTCACAACATCATCATCCCCGTCCCCATCCACATCCCCGCAGCTCAGATAAACCCCGCCGCGGAATCCCTCGGCGTAGGCCAGATAACTGCTGTGGATGGCCAGGCCTCTTGATTCGTCGTCGTAACCGCAGGTGACGATATGCGGGGTGGCCCCCTCGCCCGACCCCACCACCACCTCTGCGATACCGTTGCCGTCCAGGTCTCCGGTGGTCAGCCGGATGCCGCCACGGAACCCTTGGTCGTAGACAAACATGCTCTCCATCACCTCGATGGTCCCGCGGGCCAGTGCGGCGCCGGACAGCATCACCAGATGGGGCGGCCCATCCTTCGCCACCCCCACATACACCTCGGCGAATCCGTCGCCGTCCGAATCACCGGCAGCCAGCTCATAGGTGCCGATGAACCCGGGGAAGGCATACAGGCTGGCCATCACATCGCCGGTCGCCCCGTCCCGCACCGTGATGTGCGAGGGAGCCAGTCCGCCGGGAGCCGTGATGTAGTCGTTTTGGCCATCGCCGTTCACATCGCCCACGGCGGTCACCACGCCACCCTTGTAGTTCTCATAGGCAAGGAAGGATTTCGCCACCTCCTGGGTGGTCGGATCGACCAGGGCCACGCGGGCCTCCGCCATGCCGCCCACACCCACCACCAGGAGCGGTTCCTTGGTGGAACCACCCACCAGAATCTTCAAGTTCACCTTCTGGTCGAACGATTTCGATTCATCCCCCAGGGTGGCCGTCACGCGGACCGACAGGCCCACCTCGTAGGTCCCCGCCTCGGTGAACAACCAGTTGATGTTGGTCATCGACTCAAGCCGCCGCAGATCCAGCGTCACGGCGTCGTGGTCAGGGGAAATCCCGTCCCGGGTGTTGAACCACACCGAATCCGGTTCGGAAAACAGGAACATGTCTCCCCAGATCGTGGCGCTGGCATCGCCGGTGCCATCACCGCTGCTGAAGCTGTAACTGTCCAGTTGCAGGGTGAACTGGATGTTGTCCAGCAACCCCTCCAACCCCTTCAGCGAATCCCAGCCTTTGGGCACCAGATCCACAATCTCGGGCAGATTGGGCAGCACAAAGTCCGGGTTTTCCGCCCATTCGGGAGGCAATTCACCCACCAGATCCGCGATCGGAATTTCACCGTTTTCCCACCAGTTGCCCTCTTCCGGGAAAAGGTCGCCCAACCAGTCCTCTCCCAGTGCAGGAGCCGCTATGGCCCTGCTAGCCGAAACAACATCCTCAATCGGCGGTGGCAATGGCACCCCGTGTCCGCCATCGGACCCGTCCGACCATTCCTCCCCCGGTTCAAAAACCGGGCTCTGCTCATTGACCAACCAAACCTCTTGCCCGGCTGGCAATTTCAGCAGGGTTGCCACCTCGACACTAGGCACGGTCTTGTACCGGTTGCCAATACGCAGGTAGCCGTTTTCACCACCATTGCCGGTGACAGCCCCGAAAAAACTTCCCTCGATGTTCGAGAAAAACCCGCCCTCCTCGGGCGGCTGAAACTCGCCCGGTGGCTCGGAAGGAAGTTCAAATTCGGGAGGAGCCACCACGGCGGTTGGTGTCAACCGGTTCTCCAATTGCTCCAAAGCAAGGCGGACACCGCGCGAAGGTTTTCCTCGGCTCATGGCGCTATCTCCCTATATCCAGACCCAAAACAAGCTCTTTCTCCCTTGTAGGTTTGTTTTTCAGCCAAAGCAAGGAATCTTGCGCTAAATTATTAAAATTTTCCTAATCTTCATATTTACTGAATCCCCCCAACCTCTCCCGTGTCGCACTAAGGCCCGCTCAGGGAGCCAACCCGCCCAACCGGAACAAGCTTTTCTCCCCCCGCACCAGCACCGAACGGTTGGCCACCGCCGGGGTCGCCATCAGCATCTCGTCCAGCTTGATCCGCTGCACCACCTCGGGCGAGTCGTTCAGCATCACCTCGAACAACTCCCCCTCCTCCGAAAGGCAGATCAACCGGCCCCCCGCGGCCACCGGGCTGGCCGTGAATCCCATGCTCCCCTTCCCCAGCGACTTCTTCTCCCACACAGGCTTGCCGGTCGGCGCCTGGTAGCACGACAGCGTGCCCCGGTCCAAAAGCACATGCAGTTCCTTCCCCAGAAGAATGGGGGATGGATGGTACGGCCCGGCCATCCCCTGCTTCCAGGCGATCTGCTCCCCAAGCCCCCCCAAAAGACCGGGTGTGATGTCGCCCCGGCTACCCGGCCTTATCGCAAAAACCGGCTTTTTAATGTCCATGATGTATCCAGAACTTACGAACACCAGCTCGTCGTCGCCGAATTTGCCGGCCGAGGGAGTCGGGATCGAGATGGTGGACATGCCCCCCAGCTCCCACAGTTGCTCGCCCCCGGTGGAATAGCCGCGGATCTTCCCCTTCCCCGGCGTGATGATTTCCGTCCCCTTTGAGTTCTCCCACACGAACGGGCTGGCCCAGTTGCTCTTCTCTTTGCGCTGGGCCTTCCACTTTGTTTTGCCCGTGGCCGCGTCGATGGCCCACAGGTGCGATTCCTCCTCGCTGTCCATCGCCTGGTAGATCACCCCGTCATGTAGCACCGGCGATGCCGCCGGCCCCCATCCCATCTCCGTCTTGCGGGGGCCGATCTCCTGCTTCCAAATCACCTTGCCGGCATGGTCCAGCGCGCAGATTCCCCGGTTGCCGAACATCGCCACCACCACCTTGTCATCGCAGCAGGGCGTCTCCGAGGCGTAGGTGTTCTTGATGTGGATCGTCCCGCGGGCCTCACCGTCAAAAACCGTCGTCCGCCAGAGCTGCTTTCCGGTGGCGAAATCCAGGCACAGCACCTCCCAGGTCCGCTTGCCGGCTTGCACCTTCCCCTGCAGGTCCTGGATGTAGAGCCCCTTCCGGCTCTCCGGCCCCGGTCGGTCCACCACCGAGGTGGTCAGGAAGACTTTGTCGCCCCACACCACCGGGCTCGACCAACCCTTGCCCGGGATGGCCACCTTGTAACGGATCGCCGCCTCCCCCTGGGTCAGGTCCACCCCCTGCCCCACACCCGCCAGGGCCCCACCCCGAAATCCCGGCCAGTTTTCCTGACCTTGGGCGACCGGGGCCAAAAAACTGCCCAGGCAACCTGCCACCAAGCCAAGGGCCATTCCAAACAACCTGCGTTTCTGGCACATCAAGGGTGCGGGCATGGTTTTTCTCCTCAGGGGCCGGTCAGACATCGCCAACACTCTAACCAACCGGCCAAAGGCGGGGCTACAGGGGCTGGTTTGGACTATCTTTCGCCGAAAAGTCTGCCTCCCTGACAGTTGCCCACCCAGCCCGACTTTGCGAAGATGACTCTCTGTGGCCGACTGGTCCCGGTGGAAGCCGGCACGCCAGGGTTCTCCCCGAAACGTTTGAACGGATCTTCTGAAATGGCAAAGACTTCCAACAGCATGAACACCCTGGCAACCCTGAAAAGCGGCGCCACCTCCTACCGGATCCACCGCCTCGCCCCGGTCTACGAAGCCTTCCCCCAGGCGCGGCGCCTGCCCTTCTCGCTGAAAATCCTCCTCGAAAACCTCCTGCGCACCGAGGACGGCGTTTCCGTCCGCGCCGAGGAGATCAAGGCCCTCGCCACCTGGAACCCCAAGGCCGCCCCCAGCAACGAGATCGCCTTCACCCCCGCCCGCGTGCTCCTGCAAGACTTCACCGGCGTGCCCGCCGTGGTCGATCTCGCCGCCATGCGCGACGCCATGGCAAAGATGGGTGGCGACGCCAACCGCATCAACCCACTCTGCCCCGCCGAGTTGGTCATCGATCACTCCGTCCAGGTCGATGATTTCGGCACCGACCTCGCCTTCAAGAACAACTCCGATCTCGAATACCAGCGCAATCAGGAGCGCTACACCTTCCTCCGCTGGGGCCAGAAGGCCCTGCGCGATTTCGCCGTGGTCCCCCCCGAGACCGGCATCGTCCACCAGGTGAACCTCGAGTAC
>Ga0222712_10002415_pt1 | contig 21412 bp, 24 predicted proteins | sample C33_657DmetaG_FD_165043 | JGI IMG/M metagenome (GOLD analysis project Ga0222712, IMG submission 165043) | Estuarine water microbial communities from San Francisco Bay, California, United States - C33_657D | ecosystem: Environmental > Aquatic > Marine > Unclassified | place: USA: California... | reverse complement strand
CTTCACCCTTGATCACACGAGTTTCAATAGCTTCGATTAATGCAGCCCCGTGGTGAGGATAAACAACGGTTTCGCCGACCTTAAATGTCATGTGATGCCCTTCGCTAGAGGGTCAATTCTACCAGCAATCCTTAGATCACAAAACCCGGAAAAACCAGCGTCCTTTACTGCTTATTTGATGTGAGACAATTGCACTTATGCGTCGCATATTTTCAGCAGTAGTAATTGCAGCATTAGCCGTCTCACTGACTGGATGCGGAGCGGGTAACAACGCTTCAACTCGCCAGGTAAAGCAGGTAACAGATGGTGTTGAAGGTGCAATTACAAAAGATGGCAATAACATCAAGATTCTTAACCTGCTTGTAGTTGCTGCAGCTGGCGGAAACGCTGTATTAGTAGGAACAATCATTAACAACGCCGACGCGGAAGACGCGCTCCTTGGTATTGCCATTAACGGCACCACCCTTGAATACACAGGCACCAACGCACTACCTAAGAACACACCAATCATCTTTGAAGGTGACAGAGCAAATGCAAAGGCTGTGCTTCGCGGCTTTGGTGGTTCAGCTGGTTCTAATGTGAAGGTTGGTTTGTTCTTTGCTAAAGCTGGTTCAATTACTCTAGATGCAATCGTTCGCGATACTAGAGATGATTACGCTGGCGTAACAGGTGCTATTGATGTTCCGATGGTTTCACCATCACCAACACCTACGAAGTAGTTTTCCTACACGGATTTTGAATTACTGATACTCAATTTCTTTAATTTAGGTAAGTATTCGGTAAGGCCGTGCCAATCATCATTTACCGGAGGGCGCAATCTAGGGTCTTCAATACCTAGTTGTTCTAAGGAGTAGCCTGCTTTTCCAAAATTGCAGGAATAACAACTCGTAACTAAATTTTCAATTTCTGTGAGCCCACCCGAGGCAAAAGGCTCAACATGATCAGCTACTCCACGTAATCCAAGGGTTAAACCATTTCGCTTCGAATTCTCGCGCTCTACTGAGAAAAATTCCCGTCCTACGATTCGACTGTACTCTGCAAAGACCTCTTTAGAGATAATTCTTAAACCACAATAACGACAGCGGTAAGAATCTCTAAGAAACACTAGCTTTTCAACTTTGGGTAAAAGCCTTGGTGATGGATTGAAGGATTTGGCTGCTTTGTTAAGGACATCAATTTGCTTCTTATCGCGAACCCTAAAGTAGGCACTTTGCTGGCCATGTTCAATAAAGAAATTTCCCACTAATTCAGATTTGCATTGACTAAGTAGCTCTAAAGATTTCTTTTGATCTCCACTCACAAGTTCGCGAATTGCCAATGAAAATGTCTCAAGAGCTTCCTCGAAAAACTTCGGAACTTGCAGGCAAGAGGTCTTACTCCACTTCGAAGAATCAATTCCAAGGACATCACAACTGGTTTTTCCTCTACACATTTGATTTCTCCATCAAGTGTTTTCTTGTCTCATAGAGTCAGCAGTTTGCTCGGTAATTTCAATTAGAGTGCAATCACCGCCGGTTAGTAACTTAGTTAAGAGAGTCGTTGGTTCCCACTTTCCAGAACGACTATCCCACTGCTCTTCAAAATGTGAATCTGCCTCATTCCTATACCTGAAAAGTGAATCGGTATAAGGTTCATTGAATACATCCGCTTGGCAAAAATACCGCATCTTAAAAGTCTATTCGATTAGACCGGTTTACTTCGCACCCTGATTTGCAACAGCTGCAATTGCCTCTTTAGCTGCTTCTGGATCTAGATACTCTCCCCCTTTAACAACTGGCTTAAAGTTTTCATCCAGCTTGTAATACAAAGGAATGCCCGTTGGAATATTTAATCCAGCAATATCAGCATCACTAATGCCATCTAGGTGCTTAACCAATGCACGCAGTGAATTGCCATGGGCGGTAACAAGCACACGCTTACCTGCCTTTAGATCAGGCACGATCGCCTCATCCCAGTAAGGAAGCATGCGGTCAATAACATCTTTTAAGCACTCAGTCTTTGGCGCATTAATGCCTGCATAGCGAGCATCATGTGCCTGGCTAAATTCGTCATTCTCATCAATTGCAGGAGGTGGCACATCAAAGCTTCTGCGCCATAACTGGAACTGCTCTTCGCCGTATTGGGCCAAGGTCTGTGCTTTGTCCTTGCCTTGCAACGCACCATAGTGGCGTTCATTTAAACGCCATGAGCGCTGCACCGGAATCCAGTGACGATCACAAGCATCTAGTGCTAACTGCGATGTGTGAATAGCACGACGAAGTAATGATGTGTGAAGAACATCTGGCAACAATCCGCGCTCTGCGAGCATCGCTCCACCGCGACGTGCCTCTGCTTCACCTTTGTCAGATAGTCGAACATCGACCCATCCGGTGAAAAGGTTCTTGGCATTCCATTCAGATTCACCGTGGCGCAGTAGGACAAGTTCGAAGTTAGTCATGGTGTGAGTCTAAACCAAATGCTGCTTATTAAACCAAATGCTTGAAGGCATCTAAATTGGCCAGAGACTCTCCTCGTGAGACTCTCCAAGCCCACTCACGGCGGATTGCGTTAGCAAAGCCAAGTTCAAGAAGTGGATTAAAGGAGCTATCGCTGTATTGCAAGACAGATCCAACCAATCGATCTAGTTCACGATCTGTCACAGCAAAGAGTGGCAAACGACCCACTAAGAAAATATCACCTAATTCATTGGTAGCAAATGCAATGCCATACATCCCCGCATTTTTTAACATGCAATAGGCGTGCACCCCAGCTTCATTATCATCTGGCTTGCGGATCACAAAGGCGTTAATACTTAAGGAGTGATCGCCAACGATGAGTGCGCAATGAGTCTGCAGCTTTTTCTCACCGGGCAACGAGACTAGAAAAGTATTGGGATCTTTACGTTCATATTCCAAGTCATGTGAATCTAAAAACTCTTCAATTGTGATGCGGGGGTCGATCGCTGCCATTTACGCTTCCAGGGATTTGCGAGACTCGGTAATAACTTGATCGTAAATATCTAGCGTGCCACGAGCTGTTGCATCCCACCCAAAGTGTGAGGCGTGCTCAATTGCACCCATTGATAAAAGCACGCGTCGCTGTGGCTCTTGCAGCAAACGCGCAATAACAGATGACCACGCCTTTGGATCATGTCCGTCAACTAAAACTCCTGAAATACCATCAGCAACTGCTGTGCGCAGGCCACCAACAGCTGTTGCAACAACTGGTGTGCCACAGGCTTGTGCTTCAAGTGCGACTAAACCAAAACTTTCGCTATAGCTAGGCACAACAACTAAATCTGCTGCGCGATACCACTGCGCTAAATCTGCTCGTGGCACAGGAGGAGAAAAACGAACAACATCATCAATACCAAGCCAGGTTGCAAGCTCTTTCAGACGATCTACTTCTTCAGTGTTTGCCCCTGATGCCCCACCCATGACGTTAACGATTAACTTATGACGCAGCAGCGGTGAGTGCTTTACCAATTCACTAGTTGCACGAATCAAAACCTCTGGACCCTTATGTGGCTGAATACGACCAACAAATGAAACAACGAGTGCGTCGTTTGGCAGTCCGACAAATTCACGCGCAGCACTGCGACCTTGTCCTGGTGTGAATGTGTAGAGGTCAACACCAGGGCACACTACGTGGACGATGTCAGGACAAGCGTCATAAAGAGAAACCAGGCTGGCAGCTTCAGCATCTGTATTTGCAACTAAAGCGTTTGCTGCTGCAACAACTTGTGTTTCACCCTGCACGCGAATCATTGGCTCTGGTGTTTCACCTTCAGCTAAGTTCAAGTTCTTAACTCGGGCCATGGTGTGCATAGTGTGAACTAAAGGAATACCAAGCTCTTTAGCAGCTGGCATCGCAACTTTGCCTGAGATCCAGTAGTGAGAATGGATAGCATCGTAGTTTTCATCCTTTAAAAGGCGTAAAAACTCTTTAGATAACCCTGCAATATGTGCGGGTAACTGTTCTTTTGTTAATGAGCCGTGGCCACAATCAAAGTAGCGCACGCGCACACCCGGTGAAATCTCAACAGTCTCAGTTTCATGTGCATGTGTGCGGCGGGTAAAGATGTCTACTGAAACACCCATCGCAGCCATACGTTGGGCAGATTCCACAACGTAAATATTCATGCCGCCAGCATCACCAATACCTGGTTGTTCCAGGGGTGATGTGTGCACCATCAATACTGCAATGCGCCCGCTCATGTGGTTAAGGGTACGCGCAACTACAGCGTTGCGCGAATAGTGCCTACTGGCAGGCCTGCACCCAACACATTAACCGGCACTTCGTGGGCATCAATACCAAACTTTGCTAAAGCAGCAGCTGTTATTGCTGGCATAGCGCGCGCAGTGCCATCACTGATCTTGATTGCCAATGTGCGCCCATCAGCAAGGGAGGCAACATTGACCGCTTCTGCTCCATCTTTCATAAACAACCCTGGGATGTTTTGCATCATCCGTGTTGCAAGACGACCGGGACCAGAAACCATTTCCGGGTAATCACGACAAGCCTGTGCGACTTCTTGGTGCACCGGATCTGTACTAATTGTTAAATTACGAATTGCGCGAGCAAGTCCTAGTAATGAAAACAAAAACAGCGGAGCACCGCAGCCATCAACACTGACACCAGCTACTTTCTCACCACTCATTTGTTCTACTTCACTCTTTATTGCAAGCTGCAAAGGATGAGACGGATCTAAATAAGAATCTATCGGCCAGCCATTAATAACGCATGTAGCAAGCATTCCTGCATGCTTTCCACTGCAGTTCATGGCAAGCCGGGTTGGCTCTGATGTTCTGCGAAGTTCTTCATCTAGTGGTCGATCCAAAATACATTGCAGTGAGTGCTCATCAAGGCCAGCCTTGGCCAAGATTGATTTGGTAGCAGTCTGGTGCATCGCAGTACCAGCGTGGGATGCACACACCAGTGCTAACAACCGTGGCTCAATATCTAACCCAGCACGCACCATCGCAGAGGCTTGAATTGATTTAAGAGATGAGCGTGAATAGATATTTAGTGTTGGATCACCTTTTTGAAAAAGAATAGATCCATCAGCGTTAAGCAACACCATGTGTCCTGCATGAACAGATTCCACAACATCACTGCGAGTAACTTCTGCTAAAACTTCACCCAGCATTATTCACTCTGACGTTCAAGTGATGACCAGATGTGGGCTTGTAGTTCATGGCCTTCTGCAGCCATGTCATAGGCATAGAACAGTTCGCCAGCAACAAGTCCATATAAGCGCACACCTGCTGTAACAATCTTGGCAGAAGGCGCTGAATAGCCTTGATCCATTACTAATTGAATCTTTGGACCATCAAATGTTCCGACCCAACCTTCAGTAATGCCAGTGTTGTGTGAAATGACAACCTCTAAAACATTGTTGGGCTTAACGCGCCAGAAACCAACCTCAGAGGCCGCGGGTCTAACAATTTCACCTTCAGCATCAATGATCCACGAGCGTGAGTAGTAATTAAGAAAATTACTTCCATCATGATTAAACACAACCTCTTGTGCGTACTCAAAGGCTGGGACCGTTGGATACTCACCGCGACCCTTGCCGCGCCAAGTGCCAACCATCCATGCCAATGGATTTAAGTCTGGATGCAAACCTTCGGGGATTGTGAAAACCATTAGGGACGTTGCCTCCAGTTAGTGGTTCGTCTTGCTTGTGATTGGCGACCTTTAAATGCATAAACAACGAGCACCACACCTAATGCAATGGCAACCAGGCCAAGGATTACTGATGTGAAAAGCTCCATGGCTTAAGAATAGCGGTTAAACAATTACCTGCTGCGCCGCCGGCACTCCATCAACCATCAACGTTGCTTCAATTGGCGTATTTCTTTTCACAACAGCCAATGCAATTGTTCCTAATTCATGGTGACGAGCAACTGTGCCGATAAAGCCAACGACAATCCCATCATTTTCAATCTTTGTGCCAACAGCCGGAAAACCAACATCGCTGCCATCAAGGTGGAGCATGACTAATCTGCGCGGTGGATTACCCAAGTTATAAATCTTTGCCACAGTCTCTTGACCCCGATAGCAACCCTTTTTCATATGGACCGCGCCATGTAAGACGCCAATCTCATTAGGAATTGATTTGTGATCAGTTTCAAAACCAATACGCGGGCGGTGCGCGGCAACGCGCTCGGCATCTAAGGCCCAAGTGCCAACCTGTGTTGCAACGCCACCAAAAGTTTTCTTCATCTCTTCAACTTCACTACGTGGCACTAAAGCAAATGGTCCACCGATTTCAGTTGGCGCACCTGGTGCGCGCAAGACTGCAAAATCATTACTTGCATCTTTCACATCAACTCGAAGCATGAACTTCATCTTGGTTAAGTACTCAATTAGTTGCTCTGAGTAACCAGGATCTAAAACAAGAAATGTGGTGCTGCCATCATCGACAACGTTAAATTGAAACTCAATATGGCCCTTGGCATCTAAAATCATGTTTGCCATCCACACACCAGGCTGTAAGTCGCTGACAAACTGAGTTGTTAAGTCATGGAGCCACTTCAAGCGATCCTCGCCAGAAACAGCAATGATGTTGTGGTGAGATAAGTCTGCCCAGGCAGTTCCGGCTTCTAGTGCGCGTTGTTCTTTAACTGGTTCGCCAAAATGCCACACAGCCCCTTTATCAGGACCTGCTTCAACTAGAACGGCGCTCATGCGCCTAATCTATCTTGAAAAGCCGTTAGCAGCCTTATGGTTTAACGCACGCAGCACAGGTGCCGGTGATTGCAAAGTGTGAAACATCTGTCTTAAAGCCGTAATCATCGGCTAATAGATTCACAAAGTTTGCAGCGGTTTCAATCGGTGCGTCACCAACAGATCCACATGAATCACAGACCAGGTGCAGGTGAGTTAACTCTTCAGCTGCGTGATAGGTAGCACCACCATGACCTAAGTGGGTGTGCTGGACAAGACCAACGTTTTCAAGGGTTTCTAGGTTTCGATACACAGTTGAAAGATTGATTCCAGGATGTGTTTGACGAACCTTTTCTGCAACCTCTTCAGGTGTTGCATGCCCCAATGAGCGCACAGCAGAAAGAACTAGTTCGCGCTGTGGTGTTAAGCGCAATCCCTTTTCGTGTAGCTCATGTTTTCCGGCCATATCTAAAGCCTACCCTTACTTGCTACGAGCGCGAAGTAGGAGAAGGTAGATCTCGCACCCAAGGCAGAAGTTAAAGGCAGCATTGAGAAAGGCTGCGCCTAATGCAAAGGCAACAGCGACGGTGAAGATGGCGTTAACGCCAAAGAGTGATCCGCCGATTGCAGCTAGTGCAAAGAGCAAGCCAACAGTTTGTGCAAACTTTGGTGGGCGCACATCTTCACCTACGAACTCACCCTTTAGGCGGGGCTTTACAAAACTCTTATAGATAAATGCATATGGCGTGAACTGTGGTCCCTTAATTGCACCAATTGCAAAAACTATCCCTTGAGCAACTATGACCCACACATTATTTGTGGCCAGCGCTGTTGCTAGAACAACAGTTGTGATGACAGCGCCAAAGCGCGGTCCACGTGCATCGATGATGGTTGTGCTATTAGTTGAATTTAAAGTTTGAGTCATTTCTAATTCCTTGTCGTTGGTTGATTAATTGTTAAATGAAGAAACAATTAAGCAATACACAAAGAGGCAGCAATACGTCCGTAATCAATCACACGGCGCTTAGTAGCTGCTAACAACATAGGTGCAATAGTAAAGAAGGTGCAAGGCTTATGCGAGTTGCAACTAATTCGCATTAACGAATAGCTGAAATCGCGCTCAAAACTTGGTCCCGCTTAGGCGCTCCCATTGCTCGGCCCACTTCATGGCCGGTGCGATCTAGAAACAAGGTAGTTGGCGTGCTGCGGATATCTAAGGTGCGCACAAGTTCTAGATTGGCCTCAGCATCGATTTCAACATAGGCAACCTCGTCCATATCTGCGGTAACATCTTCGAGCAACATTCTGGTTGCCCGGCACGGGCTACAAAAGGCTGACGAGAACTGCACCACGGTGACTCTGGAGCCCAAGGTTGTCCCGATCATCTCTTGTGTAATCAAGCCCTTATCTGACTTAACAACAACCTTGCCGCGAGAGCGCTGATACCAAAGCCCGTATGCGGTAGCTAAGGCAAGCACGATCGCGATTGGAAGCAGAGATTTCACAGGGGTAGTCTGTACCAATGGCGAGAGTTCTTCTACTTACGAACACTCTTGGTGCCAGCGCAGAGGTGCTTCCCGCACTTGGTTTGCTGCAGCACCAAGTTCGCATCTTGCCTGCCGAAGCAAGCGTCTTAGTAGATGCCCCTGATGCTGATGTTTTATTAATAGATGCACGTCGCGATCTGCCTGCAACTAAATCTCTCACAAAGCTGCTTCACTCAACAGGTGTTGGTTGCCCCATCATTGCAATCACAACTGAAGGTGGCTTAACAGCGATGAACGCTGACTGGGGAATCGATGATGTCATCCTTGATACAGCAGGTCCTGCTGAAGTAGATGCACGTATCCGCATCGCACTGGGCAAGCATGCAATTGAAATGGTTGCCGCAGACCCACACAGCGGTGAAATCAGAAGTGGTGAAGTAACAATTGATGAAACCACCTACACCGCCCGCCTTAAAGGAAATGTTTTAGATTTAACCTTTAAAGAGTTTGAACTCTTGAAGTACTTAGCTCAACACCCAGGTCGTGTTTTCACACGCGCGCAGTTGTTGCAAGAGATCTGGGGCTATGACTATTTCGGTGGTACTCGCACAGTAGATGTTCACATCCGTCGCCTGCGCTCAAAGCTGGGCCCAGAGTTTGAAGCAATCATCGGCACCGTCCGAAATGTTGGATACCGCTTTACCGTTGATGCATAACAATGCGTCACATCCTTAAGCTCCATCGGGATCTAAACACTGACTCCCTGCCACAAGCAGATCACGACTACACAATCGAAACTTTTAACCCAGCAATCCATAAACAACAATGGCTAGAACTCAATAACACCGTCTTTGCTCATCACCCAGATCAAGGTAATTGGGCGATGGAAGACCTTGATAACCGCATCGCAGAACCTTGGTTTGATGCAGATGGCTTCTTCTTAGCCACAGAAAACGGAGTTATTGAAGGCTTTGTCTGGACCAAGATCCACCAGGACTTAATTAATCAAGATCCAGTCGGTGAGCTCTATGTTGTTGGCACACACCCAGACCATGCAGGCAAAGGCATTGCTAGAGCGCTTTCAGTGGAAGCAATCAATTACCTTGTTAATAAAGGGTTAAAGCATGCGATCTTGTATGTGGATGCAGATAATGACAAAGGCCTAAAACTTTATGACTCGTTAGGGTTTAACTAACTCCGCACACATCGCACCAAACGCCTTTGTATGGGCATCCACATCAACTGCTGTCGTATCCGGACACATCAACGCCATGTTGTGAAACGGAGTAATCAAGAAGCCATCGTTGAGCATACGAAGGTGTATGTATTGCTCTAACTCAAAATCTCCTGCGTTGTTGGCATCTGCGCCAGTAACGGGTGCAACCTTGCCAAACATGTACTCACCACGTGCTCCTAAACGATTACATGTCCATGGCAGATCAAACTCTTCAATTGCAGCATCCACACCATCAGACCAACGAGTACCTAACTCAATCATGCGATCAAAGTTTTCTTGAGTTAGCACTTGCGTAAGAGTGGCTCGCATTGCAGCCAGTGACAAAGCATTACCTGCCAAGGTGCCACCAATGCCACCTGTGTCAATAATTTCTAGCTCAACCATCTTCTTGATTGAATCAGCCATGGCCTGCGTCATTCCAAATGTTCCGGTTGGAATGCCGCCACCAATTGCTTTACCAATGGTTAAGAAATCTGGCTTTAATCCCTGATCTGCTGTCATGCCACCAGGGCCCACAGAGATTGTGTGGGTCTCATCAATAATCAAAATCGTTCCGTACTTCTTTGCAAGCTCTTGCACAGCCACCAAATAACCAGCCTGTGGCAACACAATGCCCACATTTGTCATTGCAGGCTCCATCAAGATCGCTGCAACATCTCCATGTGCCAAGGCTTTTTCCATGCCTGCAATATCGTTAAATTCAACAACTCTGGTTGTTTGATCAAGTGAAACAGGTGCTCCGATGTTTCCTTCTCTGCTTACGGTGTTGCCACCCTCATCTAGCGTTGCAAAGGTTTCATCGACAGAGCCGTGATAACAACGATCAATAACAACAATTTTTGTTCGTCCTGTGATCATGCGGCTGTAGCGAATAACGTGACGGTTAGCATCGGTTGCAGAGACTGTGAACTGCCACAGCGGCAATCCAAAGCGTCTAGCAAGCTCTGCAGAGACTATGGAGGCATCTGCAGTGGGAAGCATTGCTGTTATGCCCTTACCTGCTTGTTCTCTAATAGCTGCAACAGTTGCATCCGGTGAGTGACCTGTCATCGACCCTGTGTCACCTAAACAAAAATCTATGTAAGTGTTGCCATCAACATCGGTAAAGCGCGCACCTTTAGCGTTTTCAATAAAGATTGGATACTGCCCCGGCCACTTAGCCATCCACGACATAGGAACTCCGCCAGGCATATTTGCCTGGCCCTTCTTAAAGAGTTCACCACTCTTTGGATGCAGTGCTAAAAAGCGCTCATCTTCAACTTTACGTAGTGCAGCTAGTCGGTCGCGATTGATCATTGGCAGATCTTATTCCAGTGATTCAAAAACAAATAAAGCTTCGATGTAGTTCTCACCACTTATTCCTAAGTTCTGCGCATCAGGGGGCGCAGTCTGTGGCTCTAAACAAACTCCATCAGAATCTTCACTATAAACAACCCACCACGGTGCATCACACTCAATAGAAATCCGTGCCACATCCTCCCAAACCACAGCAGGAGTGCCCTTAATGCCTGTGAAGGCATCATCCCAAGGTGGAGGAGTTGGTGCACTGCGTTTGCCTGTTGGTATTCCATCACTGCCACGGATCAACATCTCTGTTGCTTCAAATTCGATTTCGGCACTTCCTCCGCGCTCCAGATCACGCGCAAACCAAGGATGAAAACCTAACCACGCAGGCAGATCACAACCATTATCGTCATATTCAAGTGACCAACGGATTGCATCATCTAAGACTTCAATTTTTTGCTCAACAGTTGCATTGCCATAAGGAGAAGGCAATTGAAGCAGTGAGCGACCAGGACCAATTTCTTGCCAAGAAGATATAAGTCCAAACCCATGCAAAGCATGGGGTGGATCAATAGTTGCTGGCAGTTGGATTTGTTGACCAGCACTATTTCTAATTAAACCTTCTTTAATGCGTCCTGCCCATGGCGCCATCGCATACCAACCAGAGGTGTGGACCTGTCCACGAAAAGGAACAGCAAACTCATTTTCTCTCCATTTAAGAGATGTTATGCGCGCACCATTGTCATCATCAATTGCGATCTGAAACTCAGCATCATCAATAAATTGCATCAGGCATCCAACGCTTCTACTAATTCGTGCAATCGTGGTGGCTGAGCGCCAGCACGTGAAACGGTAATGCCTGCAGCAATCGCTGCGCGATCTAGAACTGAGTTAAGTACTTGTCCATGTAATCCTGAAACAGAGTGATTAATGATGCCCTCAACCAAGATGGCACCGACTGTGTCGCCAGCACCAACGGTGTCAACGACAGTTACCTTTGCACCATTGACCTCTTCAAAGCCGTGCTCGGTATAGCCGATGATGCCGTTAGCACCACGTGTCACAACAACTAATGAAGCGCCATTGTCGATCCAACCCTTTGCAACCTCGTCCATAGAAACATCTGGATAAAGCCAGGAAATATCATCATCTGAAAGCTTGATAGCACTTGATATTCCAACCCATTTTTCAACAGCTGCGCGGTACTTATCGCGATCTCCCACAACAGATGAACGAACATTGGGATCAAAGACAACAGGGGCAAACTCAGCGGTTTTAAATGCCCATTCATACAAAACAGTTGAAGCTGGCTCCACGATTGTTACAAGGGTGCCAATGTGTAATACAGATGGCTTTAAACGCTCTGGATCTGGCAACCACGAGTGCGAGAAGTCAAAGGTTGCTGTGCCGTCAATAAGGAATTCATAGGAGGCAGAACCAGCAGCATCTAAAGTAACTGTTGCTGTGCATGTTGGCTTCTCACTTGTGAGTGACAATGAAAGTCCCACACCATCTCGTTCCAACTCTTTGCGCGCACTCACACCATAAGCATCAGTTGATATCCCATCAATAAAATCAACATCATGGCCTAAACGAGCAAGTGCTTTTGCAGTGTTGGCAGGTCCGCCACCAACAACTGGACCAGTTGGCAAAATATCAATTAATACTTCACCACACACCCAGATACTCACAGCAGCTCTCCCTTACGTGCCAAGAACTCTGTTAACACTTCCACACCTAACAAATGGTCCTGCACCTGAGGCAACCCACTAATCAACAAAATACCCACACAACCCATGCCTTTAACGTTTAACGGTAATCCACCGCCATGTATTGCATGTGTCTCTTCTGGTAATCCTTTTGTTGCATACCAATCAATACCTTGCTCTTCAGCTAGTACTCGTTCATACATTGTTGAATTACCTGTTGCCAGCACTACCCGTGCTTTGCGAGCAATCCATGCATCATTGTCGGGCGTTGAGCCAGGCAATGATGCATGAAAGACAGTCCACTCCTTTAACCGCACCTCAACTGCAATTGTTAATCCTCGAGCAAAGCCAAAATCTAATGCGATCTCACCTATTTCAATCGCCTCTTTTTGCGACAGGGATTCCAGTTCAAGTGTTCTGGACTCTAAAGCCAGCCCTTCACTTGAAAATCCACCTGTTGTAGTCGCCATGTGCGTAATTGTGCCTTAATCTGACGCCATGATCACTATCCCAGAATCTGACCTTGTAGTTCATGAACTCTGCCTAGGCAGCAACATCTTTGGTGGCAACGCCACGCAAGAGGAGAGCCACCTAGTTATGGATGCCTACAAAAGCCATGGCGGCAACTTCATTGACACGGCAGATATGTATAACCAGTGGGTTGAGGGCCATGTTGGCGGAGAATCAGAATCAGTTATTGGTTCTTGGATGAAGTCTCGCGGTAACCGCAGCGAAATGGTGATCGCAACCAAGGTATCAAAGATGGATCGTCGCCCAGGGTTATCTGCAAAGAACATATTTGCAGCTTGTGAAGAATCATTAGATCGCCTACAAACCGATTACATCGATCTCTACTACAGCCACTCAGATGATGAAACAGTCTCACTAGAAGAAACTCTCGGTGCCTACGCCCAGCTAATCGCAGAAGGCAAAGTCCGCTACATCGCAGCCTCCAACTTCACACCAGCACGCCTGCGTGAGTCAATGAAGTTCAGCGAAGACAACAACTTGCCTTCCTATATTGCTGTGCAAGATCTCTACAACCTTCTTGATCGCAAAGCATATGAAACTGAAATGGCAGCAACTGTGGCAGACCTTGGTATTTCAAACATTCCATTCTATGGCATCGCACGTGGTTTCTTAACTGGAAAATATCGCCCAGGAATTACAGAAGTTGATTCAAAGCGCGCTGCTGGTGCACGTGAGTATGCAACAGATAAGAACTATGCAGTCCTAACTGCCATGGATGAGATTGCACAAGCCCACAAAGCCCCATTAGGCGCAATTGCACTTGGCTGGCTGCGTGCTCAACCAACAGTGAGTGCGCCAATTGCATCAGCTCGCACAGTGCCACAGTTGGAAGAGATCATTCAGGTTGTTGAACTAAGCAGCGCGGACGTGGAGAAGCTAAGCACTCTTTCCCAGTAGGCGATTGGCCATAGTAACTGCGACCTTGAGCCACTTATCAACCTGAGCATCACTAAAGCCTTCAGCATTAACGACATAAAGCCCTGTGAAAGTATCACCGTTAAATTGGTAAAAGCCAAGCAATGTTCGGGCATTTGCCCCTGAATCAATAACAGTATGAACAAATACTCGGTTGTCTGCACTAACAACCCCAGTAGGGATGTTCTTCAGCGTTTTAAACTCATAAGAAATCAAGCCACCTGTTGCATCCTTATAGCCCTTTTCGGCTTGGCACTGAGCCAAAACTTTTACCAACTCTTTCTGAGCTGCAGTTGCTGCAGCAACGGATGAATACTTAACAACCTCGGTTGATAAGAAAGCAAAGGTGGAACCAACCTTTGTTGCAGCTACTTGCCGACGCTCAACACGATCTCTTTCAGAAAGAAAGGTGCCGTTACACAAATCAAGGGAAGGATCATCTAGTTTCGTCCCTCCACCCATGGGCAGCAAAGTCCATTCATCACTGAAATCATCTGCACGGAAGCCATACTTTGCAAGATTTGCTTGCTTCTCGTCTGACAGTGATGGGTCACTAATTGCAGGTGCTCGTTCAATCTTTTGTAAAGCACCTAGCGAAGTTGAAATAGATGCCAAGCCAATTAAAACAAAATTGCTGCCACTAACACGAACAATCTTTTTGCTAGACCCGACATCAACTGTGGCGCCAATTCGAAGTTTTGCAACTTTGCTATCTGCAATTGTCGCAACAGTTTTGTTACCAACAGCAACAGTTGCAGCACCTGCACCTACTAAAACATCATTCTTGCCTGCAACAGTAAGAGATGCTGTGCACTTTCCAACACACTTAATTGCACCCGCCCCATATGCCACACCTGCTGCGCTCCACTTACCGGTCTTTGAACTCTTATCGGCTGCTACAAAGGTATTAGTAATACTTAGGTCGCCACTTTGTCCGTTACCAACACAGTCAAAAACTTGCGCTGTACCTGTTAATGCCACACCGCTTGCTAATTTAAGGGCAGGTGCGTTCTTGGCAGATGATGCTTGAAGTACAAGTCCATCTTCATCAACAACATTAACCTGGCAAATACCAGCACCGGCATCTGTTGCACCTTTCCAAGCCACAGTTACTTCATTTGCGTTGGCATTGCTCACAACAAAGCTATTTGTAACAACAGGGTGGGCGCGATCGATTACTACTTTTTGTGAACTCGACCAATCACTCTTGTTGCCAACAATGTCGATTGCTCTCATTGCGAATGTGTAACTACCCTCAGGCAAATCACGCAAATAGAAAGTCTTTGGTGCAACAAAGGGTGACAAATACGTTGGCATCCAACCATCGATATCTGATGCCTTAAGTGTCTGAACTGCTCCATCTATCTGAGCTTCAAAGCCAACAACTGCAGTGTCCGCGTCCTCCCCACCTGGTCCAAGAATGACCATGTTAGGAGAGTTCCATTGGGCAACAGGTAGAACGTTAGGAACTGGGGGAGGCGTTGTGTCAGCCTTTTTTGTAATAGTAACTACGGCACTTGTCTCAGATGCCACAGCGCTAAAAGAAACGTTGCCGGAGTAGGTCTTTGCAGTAAGAGCCGTCATTGATCCACCAACAGATTTTGAATCCTTGTATTGATAAGTATCAAGGTTAAGCATCCACACATCAGTACCTAAAACAGCACCAAACTCGGCAGCTTCGGCATCCTCTGGGTTAACAGAGACAACGGCAGAAATAGGTGGTGGATCTAATCGATAGATCGCAAGACCTGGCTTATATCCAGCACCATCTGTCTTTCGACGGTACTCAATCCAGTAAGCAGATTTTCCATCTCTAATAAAGATTGCCTTTATGCCATTAGCAAAATCGCTAGGTGCCAGCGTTACATTCTCTGATTGCCACACCTGCTTGATCTGAGAATCATCAATTAAACCCATGCGCCATTGATGATAAGTATTTAGGGGAGATGAGGTATCAACGTTTCCCATCACATCGATGGTGCCACCGTACTCAACACCCTTACAAGTCTCACCCCACGCACCGTCATATGCAGCGTTATCGCACCGTAAAAAGTTTGAGTGACCTAATCCAAAGGTGTGACCCAACTCGTGAGAGATAACAAAACTTGAAGCACTCTCATGCAAAATCAAAGTTCCACTTTGACTCTTAGGCCCACCTAAATTGGCACGACCCGACCACACACATCCAGCCTTTGGCGCAATAACTAACAAGTACCGCTTTGAATAATCACTAATGCCTAAACGCTTATATGCCTCTGGACGTATTGAGTTCATGAAATCAGAAGATGCAAATCCAATACATGCCATCTTTGAGGCCAGGCCAATTGGCTCTTTAAGAACTTGTCCGGACTTAAAAGAAACTCCGCGATCTTTTGTGTCACCAAACATCGCAGTGAATTTAAGCCAGTCAGCATTAACATCTTTATCAATTACCTTTGCAACCGCTGCGCCATCACCGACAGGTGCCACAGCACCTGGCCAGGTAACCTCAACAACATCGATTACACGTTGATCAACAGCGTAAGCAGGAGAAAGCCCCACAGAAACAAAAGCGATAACAATCGCTATAAATGATGAGACCCTCTTAGACATAGTGAGCATCCTAAATCTCCCACGCACTTTCTTCATGTCGATTAACCCCAAACACCTGATACCCCAACAATTCATTGTGCCCAAACCAAGAAACTGAGTCTGTCCCACCGACCATCACAGCCGTTGCCATGGCATCACACAGCCAACCCAGCGGCCCCACAACGCTGGCCGACTTAGCCCCAATTGCAATCATCCCGGTCTGCGGATCATGGATATGAGCACCACGTTCGTAGGTGCCAGATGTTGCAATAGCACCATCGCTAATCTCATAGATCTTTACAACTTCTAGTTTGTTGTTGGGATTAACAACACCAATAGGCCACGGCTTAACAACACCATCACTATCTACAAACCCACCACGCAATGACAAATCACCGGCAGCATTTACCTGCACGTGCTGCGCCCCTGCTGCCACCAACATGTCTGTGCACTTATCTGCCGCCCATCCCTTTACTAATCCCGAAGGATCAAAACCACCTTCAACAACCCATGGATCAAAAGCTCCATTACTTAACCACTTGGCTTGCGCGCATAAATCCCAGACCTCAATAACATCATCTGGGCAATTCTCGATATCCACCTCACCCCGGCGCAGACGCGAAATCCAGGAATCTTCTTTATAGGTTGAAAAATCTCTATCTACATTTTCGCAAAAAGTGATCACAGATGCCATAGCTGCATCTAAAGCAGCATCACTGACAGATGCCGAAGAACAATCCACATCCACGATCGTTCCCCACACAGGAAACTGTCGACGTAATTGATTCACTTCCTAACCCTACTTACAAACCAGCCTGTGCGAGCGCTCCTTGTAATGAAGTAAACCAGCCATAGCTTGTATAAGAAGCACCAGAGACACCCTTGATGTTGGCACTCTGGGCAGCCAGTGTCTGCATCTTCAAAGTTGGCACAGCCATATTTGTATAACGATCATTTTTACCACTAGGTGCCTTAACAGCAACCGCATCTGTAATACGCCCATTAACAACTGTTATCTGCACCTGCACATTGCCATAGTTCACATTTACTGAAGGACCGGTAAATGTTCCACTCACAGCCGTCGTACTGGCAGCTGGTGCTTGTGGTGCTGGTTCAGTTGTCGCAGCTGTGCCACTAGCTGCCGCGGTAGCGGCAGCAGTTGCCTTCTTAGTTGCAACTGGCTTTGAACCCTTTGTCGCAGTCTGTGTTGCAACTGCAGTAGGTGATGATGAAGCAGACGCACTACTACTGACAGAACCTATTGCAGTGCCACCAGCGATATTTAAATCACCGGAAGATAACTGCGGTGGTGTAATCGCAAGCACGGCGCCAAGACCCCCGACTGTGCCGCCTGCGATTAAGTACGCCCGCTTCATCTCATACCCTCGTTTCGGTAAATCTCCCTCGAGAAGATCAACACCTGAATAAAAGCCTACTTGTCTGAAAGATTTCTGAGAACGCCTGCAGAGCAGGCGCAGAGTTATAAATTTCTTTTGTCTGCCGCTGTAGGCCAGAGGGTCCTTTGAACAACACCATCTAGAAGATAGTGCACTCCTTTATGCGTATCAAACAATCCAACTATTCGATCGCCTTGTTCTATAGACCAAAACCAGGCCTGGCCTGGCAATCTGCACAATTCGGGATACGTCTTTATGTTTTCCGCCGCTTCTGGAAATTTCTCAAAAGCAGCGCTGTTAACGGATACCCCGTAGGCGCTGTTGTCACACACAAGACTCCTAATTCTCACTTCGGAATTCAAATCCATTTTCAACGAAGCCAGTGCTCTAAAACTTTTTCCTACTTGGCTTGCCGAAGCAAGATCAACTTGAGAATTCCATTGGTATTGCTGAGCTAACAGTTCGCAAAATCCACTCACGCCGCGTGAGATTATTTCTTCCCATGAGTATCTATTTGGCGTGGGCTCGAATATGTGAATTGAACCAGCCATGTTCAAATCTATCTCCAAGCCGGTGCGCTTTTCTAATTCGCGTATAGAAAGACATTCATACTGTCCGCCTCCAGGCTGTGAGTAATACACAACTAGGTTTGAATCGCGTAAGAGAATTTCTGCTGCCAACAAAAGTGCCCATGGCTCTATTTCTGACTCACTCACGAGTTGAGAGCCTGCCCTGTTGGACCATGATTGATTTCCTTTTTGTTTAGCTGTTTCACTAAAAACAAGGAACTCCAAATCTTCTGGAGAGACCCCTAGCTTGGCTGCAGAGTCTGACATGTACTGCAGATAATCAATATAAGTTTTTGCACCTACTGAAATAGAACTAAAACTAACTCCACCCCACTTTTTGAGTCCTTCACTCACAAGTGAGTCAAGAATTAGTGGAGTTAATGATCCATCGCCAGCCTTGGCAAAATACAAGTATTTGGTGGCAAATGCAGGTCCTAAAAATTTTGGCCCTCTGGTTTCTAATGTCTCATAAGCTACATAGATATCGTTCTCGGATAACGCCTTATATGAAGCTTCTATTGATTCGGTGGCAATTGATTGAGACAAAACTCTTTTAGTGCGAAAGGGTCCGCGTGGATCAGCTGCATAACCCCAAATCATTACTACCAAAAAACCTTCTACATAACAATTATGTTCTGCATACTTTGCGATTGTATCCTTAACGATCTTGCGGTCTAAAAAGCCGAGATGCTCTACATATAAATCATTTAGAAACTCCGAATACTCAGGAAACTCCATAATCCAGGGACCAGGGGTCCAATCAATTGCATTTTGTGGCAAACATTTATTGAGGCGCCACTCATCCACCCTGGTAATGAAAGCTGGGTTTTCCCACAATTGGAGTGACTGCACGCAGAAACCTTAGTAACTAAAACCTCTATTTGGTAGAGATTGGGCTAAAGGCGATAGTGGCGCTTTGAGTTATTGCACGCTCTGCACAACACCTGCAAGTTTTCTACACCTGATTCCCCACCAGCTGCATTTGGCAAAATGTGGTCAATTTCAAAACCCCTTATCTTCTCTTCATGAGTCGTTCCTTCACCCACCAGACCGCACTTGAGGCAAGTGTAGGCATCACGTTGGTATACAAAAATTCTCAACGCCTTGGAAATGCTTTCGCGTGGCCTCCTAGTAACGCCACCCTTTGCATCCAACATGTGTTTTGCACATTCAAGCTGTCTTGCATGAATAACTAAATTACATTTTGGACAGTTCTTTCTCCCACCAGGCACTTTCAGATAACACTCGTCGCAGATTCGCCCCTTTTTCGCAACAGGGTTGTTGCATTCAAGAGATTTGCACAAAACTTCTATGCCATCGGGATTTACCACGAGACAAAAGTAGCAATCAGGCAGCCTTGCGCATAGTCACTACACAAATTCCTCACTCCTTGTGAAAGGCAAAGGCCTCATCATGAAAACGATTCTTGGGCACGCCCAGATCCTCTGCCGCCTTTCGCACAGCACTGACCAACGGCTCTGGCCCACAGATATAAATATCACTATCTGCAAACTGCGGCACAAGTGCCTTTAATGAGTTGGCATCCATTGGATGGTTCTTGCGTGATCCCACCAAGTAATGCACCCGTATTGATCCACCACTCTTGTTTGCCAAGTAATCCATCTCTGCTTTTAACACTAAATCTTCTTCTTTAGATGCTCTAAAAATCACATCCATCTGTGCCCCGCCACTGAACTCATCCATTAGTGCCCGCACCGGTGTAATACCCACGCCACCGCCCACCAACACCACATGTGGCTGTGTTGATCGCCCTGCAGTAAAGGCACCATAAGGACCCTCAACAAAGACTCTCGAGCCTGGCTTTAAGAAAGCTAATGACCTTGAGTGATCTCCTAAATCTTTAACAGTAATGCGCAAGTGCTTCTCAGTAGGAGCCGCAGACAAAGAAAAAGGATGTGACATCAAGAAATGTCCTTTAGCTAAAAATCTCCAGCCAAAGAACTGACCACCTTGGGCATTTAAGGTATCAAGGTGTTTGCCCTTCATGATTACTGAAACAACTCCAGGTCCTTCAATAACAACCTTTTGAACCTTGAGATTTACTTTCATTGATCGATAGAAAGGAACCCAGAAACGCCAGTAAAGAATAGATGCCCCCATTGCCACATAGAGCCCAATCCAATACGCCTTGTTTAAAGGATGACCCACAAACATAGAACCATTAACAATCTGGTGCATAAATGATGCCGCGACAGCGGCATAGGTAAGAACATGAACCATCCACCATGTCTCATAACTCATCTTTGCTCGTGCCTTCTTATATGAGGTCACACCAGCCAAAACCATCAACATAAATCCGGCGAGGGCAAACCACATCCACTCATAGAGTGTTAAGAACTGCCACAACTCTTTATATAAAGGGATTGAGTCTTGTCCTGCAAAGCCCACAATTATCAAAAACACATGAGCACCAATCAGATAGAGCGACCAAGGTCCTAACTTTCTATGCCAGGTAACAAGGCGATCATGGCCAACTCCACGCTCCACCCAAGGAATGCGAGCAATAAGAAACATCCCGACTACAGCAAAGTAAGTACCAACCAGGGCCGTTAAGCGACTAACTGAAACAACTAGAGAATAAAAAGTATTGAAGTCACTCAGTCGAACCGTTGTTAGTTGCAACGCCAGGGTCAGACCCAACCCAGCACCCAAAGCCAACGCCGCCCAGTCCGTGCCAGCCGATGAGTGCTTATAGATGCGGGTTGGCTGAGTCATGCCTCAATTACACCGCAGATTCCTGTGGACAAGGTGAGCGCAACCCCTAATAAATACCCTCTCATGACATATGAGTAGTCGATTTCTTGAGTTTTTGAGTCTTCTGAGCCTAATTTCTGGAATTTGTGGAGCCACTCATAGGTGAAAAGCAATGCTGTTTTTCTAACCAAGGTTTTATCTTCCAAACTTTGATGGGAGTATTAAAAAATATTTCGGTGGCTAATTCTAGATTCCCGAGATTTGATAACTATTGCAAAGTTACTCCCAAAACTCTCAAAACTAAACGGTGAAAATGCAATCTCATGGGAAATGAGTAGCTGTATTG
>Ga0222712_10002413_pt1 | contig 21423 bp, 10 predicted proteins | sample C33_657DmetaG_FD_165043 | JGI IMG/M metagenome (GOLD analysis project Ga0222712, IMG submission 165043) | Estuarine water microbial communities from San Francisco Bay, California, United States - C33_657D | ecosystem: Environmental > Aquatic > Marine > Unclassified | place: USA: California... | reverse complement strand
CCCCCCCCGGATCGGACCCGTCGCGCGCGACGTCAACACCCAACGACGCGCGCGCGATCGCGCGAACACCATCGCGATGGATGACGATGGACGTCACACGACGACGACGACGACGACGACGATGGACGACGACGAATGGCGCACGCGTAAACTGATGCGTTTGGCGACGATCACCACCGCCGGGTTGCTCCTGGGCGCGCTCGCGACGACGTCGACGACGGCGGTTCGCGGAGGGGCGACGCGCGCGATGCTGGGTGGGAGCGACGCGCGAGCGAGCGAGGGGGATGTCGCGTTGGGAGCGGCGTTGGGCGGGGCGAAATGGAATAAAGCGAGTTTGGTGAAAGCACGAACGGAGAAACGAGCGTGGACGAGGAAAGGAGGACGAGGAAGCGGAGCGGAGGTTGGGAAGGGTGGAGATTACTCGGCGCGAGCGTTCGACGACGGATCGCGGACGAGAAGTGCGAGTTTATATGATTACTCGGATGTGATGGATGTTCCGCAATGGATGATGAATTCGGTGCGGGAGAAATTGCACCGCTATGAGGGGTTTGCGTACGGCGAGAATGGCGACGAGCTCGTGGGTAACGTTCAGCGCGCGCAGTGGCGTCGGGCGCACTTCGAGGCGAGGAAGAATCATCGCATCGAGAGCGAGCTCGGATCCGAGGGTGACTCTCTGACTACACCGGTTTTCGTTATTTCTTTGGGTGATTTGCGAACTTCGGCGCCAAATGCGAACATTGGCAGCACGGATGCGCAACGCGTGGAGGGTTTGGTGAAGGGCTTGGCTCACGCGCACGGCACCGAAGCCGTCAAGCATAACGTGCGTTTGACCCCGGGTGTGAACGTGCATGACTGGCCGGAAAACGAAAACGTTGTGCAGTACTCGTTGAAGTCAATTTTGGCGAACAAGAGGCCAGACATGGAATTTTCAAAGATGCCGTGGCTGAGCTTTTTCGCCTCACGCGACAAGGATGGACACTTCCACGACAAGTTTGCCGAGGAACGTCATCTGGAGCACCACATCGGGTGCTTGTTCGCGCACTTGTTCCAGTATCAACTCGCGTATGATTCTGGCTATCCGAACACGTTCATGCTCGAATCTGACGCTTGGGATCCCGCTTTGCAAGGGTTGCCATTCAGCTCGTACGACGCTTTAGTGCGCGCCGCGCCAAAAGATTACGACGTGATTTTCATCGACAGACCGATCGGCATCACTCTCCACCAACCGATTGGTCAGTTTGAAGACCCCGAGACTGGTAAGAAAATGCTCCTCTACCGCCTCAAGCACAAGAATGCGCAAGCGGGTTTATCCGCCGCGCTGATCTCTGAGCGCTTTTACCCAAAGTTCTTCAAGCACGTCGGCGGCTTTGGCGCGGATATGGTCGACGCCATGTTGAAGGTTGAACTTTGCGTTGATTCCGCGTTCGATTCTGAAGGCAAGCTTGTGGGTCTGGGCGCTGGCAACGAACCGGCGTTGAAGTGCTACTGGGCTTTGCCGGCGACGATGGGTGAACAAGACTCTGCTGGAGACTTTGTGTTCGCCTCGGATACTTAAATATCGATCGGCTTGTTCTCCGTCGTCTTCGTCGCCACGCGCGAAGCGACGCACGCCAAACACGCGCCAACTTCGACATTTCTGTAAACATCGTTTAGTTGCTAGTCGAAAAATCCCATCTCTGTAATTGCGACACATCTACAAAGTTAACAAGCGAGCGCGTTTCGTTACAAGTTGCTAATTTTGGTACAGCGCGCGGCGTATCACGACATCACAAACACGTGGACATCATCCCAAACTTCGCCGCGAGTGTGAAAATCGCGCGCTCGAAGCTTGTTCGCTGAGCACGATTTGGAACTTTTCGATAAATTCATTCAACCCAGCCGTCGTCTTGGTCAACGTCGCAAGGTAGTTAATCGCCAACGTATCCTCGTACTCATTCGTAAAATTCTCCCGAAATTCCTCCCGCGCGCTGGCGCGCAAAGTCTTCATCGCGCCCGCAATTTGTCTCAATACCGCGTGATCGCACGGCACCTCGCCGCGCTTCACGTCGTTCAAGTACGCCAGCGCGCACGCCAATCTCTCGCGCAACGCGCTCGTCGCGCTCGCCGCGCTCTCCAACGTCGCCGCAAACCGCGCCGAATGCGAATCTCGGCTCTCAGGCACGATCTTCGCCACTTCATCCACCGCGATGCGCTCGGCCTCGAACGTCTCCACGACATAATCCCGCCGCTCGAACGATCCCGAACGCGACCCGCCGCTCGCGCCGACGCGTTCGTACCACGTCGCCTCCACCGCCTCGTCCTTTCCTCCGCACCGAACGACGATCACCACCGGGTCACTCGCGAGTCCATGCTTCACGAACCCATCGCTCAGCGCGTCGTCATCGTCCGGTGCGATCGCCCCCGAGCGCGACGCTCGGTAGTACCCGACGACTTCCAGCTCTTGTCGCGTCTGCGCGTACAACCCCACGCGCTTCTTCGCCAACTCAAAATCGAACGCATTCACTTCCGAAATCGGCGTCGACGACGACGTGTGCTCATTCCCCGCCGTCGTCCTCGCGCACTCCAGCGCGCACACGGCGTCGATCGACCCTAATCGTCTCGCGCCGAAGACGACGCCGAGCGCCGTCGCGGCGTCCGCGTCCGTCCCAGACGTCCAAGCGCGCGCGTTTCGCGCGTAGTGGTCGCATATCGTCACCGTCACCAATGGATGCATCGTTCGCAAGGGCACGGACGTCGACGGAGTCATGGATGACTTCGACGCTCTGAGCTCTGAGCTCTGAGCCGCTCGATGACGCGCGTGTCACAGCTCAGAGCGCTTGGGGGACGTCACATAAACCCTGATTTTGAGCTCCGTCGTAGTGACGCGACGTCGAAGGCCATGATCGTTGACGTCGATGGACGCCACCGCCATCGATCGACGCACGAGCGCCGAGTCATCTCGCGTCGCATTCGCGACGCCTCGACACGCCCGTGGGCGACGTCGGAGGACGACCGCGATCGAGCGCGAATGATGCCATCAAACATATCGCTCACGAAAGGGGAAGAATTCGCGAGGGAGGCGACGGGGCGAGCGTCGTCGCGAGCGAGCGAGCGCGACGGGCGCGACGGGCGGGCGAGCGTCGCGGGCGGCGCGACGGACGACGAAAGAAGCGACGACGGCGAAGGAAAGGAGAATGATTTGAGTGAGAGAGATGGAACGCGGGCGTTCGCACGCGCGCGGTCGAGATCACGCGGGCGAGGGACGAGCGGGGAAAGGAGATTGAGCGAGAACGAGAGCGACGCGGAGAGGACGAGAGAGGATGATGAGGATGACGATGGGAGCGAGGATGAGGACGATCGAGCGTACGAAGACGAGGAAGAGGACGATCAAGGGGATCGAGCGAGTGCGAACGTGACGTATCCGATGTTCTTATGCGACGAGAGACACTTTGCGGGGTCATTTTACGAAGACGACGCGGCTGAGGCATCGGCTTTGGTCGGGGAAGACGGGAGCAAGTGGCGCACGAAGGATAGGATGAAAACTGTGAGCGTGGCGTTGGTGTTGTGCTTGAATATAGGCGTGGACCCACCGGATACGATGAAAATATCACCATGCGCTCGGATGCAGTGCTGGATAAATCCACTGAGTATGCAACCGCAAAAAGAACTTGATGCGATCGGTAAGGCGCTACAGGCGCAGTACGAACGATGGCAGCCGAGAGCGAAGTATAAATTGCAACTGGATCCCACGACGGAGGACATGAAGAAGCTGTGCATTTCATGTAGAAGAAATGCAAAGAACGAGCGAGTTCTGTTGCACTACAACGGGCACGGCGTCCCGAGGCCGACATCTAACGGCGAAATTTGGGTCTTTAACAAATCTTACACGCAATACATTCCGTTGTCTGTATACGATTTGCAGTTATGGACGGGCACGCCCGCGATTTACGTGTTTGATTGCAGTAACGCGGGGTTGATCGTAAAGTCGTTTTTGAAGCTTTCGGATCCCAGCGCGCTGCCGCCGGCACCTCTAAGTGCGATAGATTTAGAGCGTCGACAAAGCGGTGGCCAGCACGCGTTCGCGGAGCTTGGGCAGGAAATGAACCTTGGACCAAGTGCGCATGATTCCGGATTCGGGCCTAGTCCGACCACGAGCGCCGCAAATGAGTGCATTTTGCTTGCCGCGTGCGGGGCAAATGAACTGTTACCGCAGTCCGCTGATCTCCCGGCAGATGTGTTTTCTGCGTGCTTAACAACGCCTGTGCAAATGGCGTTGCACTGGTTTTGTTCGAATTCCGCGCTCAAAGGACACGGGATATCCGCAGACATCATCGACAATATCCCAGGTCAACAAAATAACCGCAAGACGCCGCTTGGGGAGCTTAATTGGATCTTCACCGCGATAACGGATACGATTGCGTGGAACGTGCTGCCACGGAAACTCTTTCAGAAGTTATTCAGACAAGATTTACTCGTCGCATCGTTGTTTAGAAATTTCTTGCTCGCGGAGCGCATCTTGCGAGCAAATAACTGTATGCCAGTTTCGTCGCCGAGGCTCCCGCCGACGCATCAGCACCCGATGTGGGAAGCTTGGGACATGGCGGTGGAACAATGCCTGCTGCAAATGCCTGTACTGCTTTCGGGGAACCCGAACGCAGAATTCTCACCATCGCCATTTTTCACCGACCAGCTCACCGCTTTTGAAGTATGGCTGGAGTACGGAAGCGAAAACGACGCGCCACCAGAGCAGCTGCCGATTGTGTTGCAAGTTTTACTTTCACAATCCCATCGCCTGCGGGCGCTAGTCCTTTTGGGACGGTTTCTAGATTTGGGTTTGTGGGCCGTCGAGCTCGCTTTGTCGGTTGGTATATTTCCATACGTATTGAAGCTTTTGCAAACCACAGCGCCTGAACTGCGGCAGATTTTAGTGTTTATCTGGACAAAGATTCTTGCGCTTGACCGCTCCTGCCAAGCCGATTTAGTCAAAGACGACGGTCACACGTACTTCATTAGATTTTTACAAAGTGCGAATGTCCCGGTTGAGGAACGAGCGATGGCGGCATTCATTCTTGCGGTCATCTGTGACGGACACGAAAAGGGCCAAACGGTTTGCGCATCGAGCGGACTGATGGACATTTGTCTTTCCAACATCAGCGCCGCGAGTCAGCGAGAAACGGGTTCGCCATTCTTCCTCAGGTGGCTGTGTTTATGCCTAGGAAAATTATGGGAGGACCACGCGGAGGCACAACTCGCCGCGTTTCAGGCAGAGGCGCACTCGTTGTTGGCGAGCGTTCTCACGCACTCATCGCCCGACGCTCGGGCTGCGGCCGCTTTCGCCCTGGGTTCGCTGGTGCACACCGGCAGAAAACACCGTCACGACTACGGCCACGTTACTAGAGAGAATTCAGGACAACAAGACGAGCTCATTCACGCGATGTCGTCCAGCAGTATGATTAGCGTACATGCGGCATCGCGTACGCAGACGCCAGACACCCTAAATTTTCACAAGAACACTACGATCCTGCCCTCTATGGAAACCATAAGCGTCAGTGAACGTATAGTGGCTTCGCACCTGCTATCAGCTGCAGAGGATGCGAGCCCACTGGTTCGCGTAGAAGTCGCTGTGGCTCTCGCTCGCGTCGCTCGAGCGCACACAAACTCAATTAAAGAAGCCGCAATAGCGTGGAATAGGGATTATGACTCAGCGATGGCCAAACGCGCTATGGACGCGAAGCATCAGAATCGTAGTGAAAACGTCAATACGCGACGTAACCGCCTCTCAAGGGGATTAATGTCTTCCAGCTTTGAACACGGCTCCGTTGGCAGCGTTCACAGTATGATGACCGTCGATGAGGATGACCATCAATCATCTTTTGGAATTGACGAGATCGCACGAAGTTCGGACGAGCGCCTCCAACGCGCGAGCTCGGCTGGCGGTAGCGATCAAGGCGCGACTCTGCCGACATATTCACAAACGAGTGGTTACATGGGTGACGGTGCTTTTAGCGGCCTTGATCAAGGCGGGTCGCGATCCCCATTTGACGGTCCTAAGATTGGGCTCTACATGCAAATTTTGCAAGTGTTGCTCAACCTCGCGCTAGATTCCAGTCCCTCTGTTTCTGCAGCGGCTTTCCAGGCGCTCTCGAGCACGGGTCTTGACGCATCGCATCCGATTATGCAGAAAGTACTAGGCACAGGTAATTTCGCCAGCGAGCAAAAGACGAATCAAGAACATCATCGCCGACGTTCGTCTTTGGCCAGCATCGATCTTACCAACGATGGCTCAATACTGAAAGATTTGCCGGAAAGTCCCGGAGGGACGTTACGTCGTAATGATTCATGGCACCAGCGCCTCGCCAGTCTCGGTCACCGACTGCTGGGTTCACCGACAAAGAAGGCACCAATGCCGCCTTCGTCACTAGGCGCTGGTCCCCCGCACAGCCCACAAAAGTCAAAGCCCCTGCGTGAAGAGGCGTTTCAGTTTCGTCAACCGCGGAAAATGTCAGGTCGACTCGGTACGACGATAAGCCCATCGCCAAGTTCGACTCAACTTCCCACGCTGAATATTCCGCATATCAACATTAATGTTCGGTCGAACGATTTGTTGGTGTCGCCACACGAGTCGCCGCTTCGACGCATGGCGAGTACTTTAGCTGGCGATGAAGATCGTGGGATCTTTGGGAGCTCAGGGACCTTATCGCGTCTGAACTCGCATACGTCGCTGGATTCGCTCGATACGATTTCTCCGCGACCAATGTCCAGCGATGGCTTCAATGACCATTTTGATGGCGAGCTGCTGAAGAGCGTCGTTTACAAGCGCAGCTGTTCGCACTTCTCCACCACGCTCCTCGAACCGGCGCAAGACGAAGAAGACATGGCTTTTGATGCAGAAGATGATACCATCGATAACGTCGCCCCATGGTTGCGTCATCCAGATCAAAAACGACGCATGGAGCGCTTGACCAAGATGCACGAACGCGTGATGCACACGCGCTCGACAGGGGAAACCAATTTGAAGATGACCGAGTATGTGTCAAGCATCGACTGTGGCACCGGCACAGTGCCGACATCCATCGTCATGCACCCGTTAGAGTCACAAGTGCTCACTGGCGACAGTAAAGGTCAAGTGCACGTGTGGGATTCTACGAACTCCCGCATAATCAACAAATTTAATACCGAGTTACCCGGTGTGAGCGCGATGTCCTTGGTGAATGAAACGGATGACGCTATGTTGCTCACCGGGGCGCCGGATGGAAACGTGAAGATCTGGCGCAGCTATGGAACGCCAGAGGCACAAATGCTCGTCACCGCCTGGTGCGCGTTACCGACGCAATCGATCTATCGTGATTCCACGACGCAAATTTTGACACCGTTGGCGTTGTACAGGCCCTCAACGCACTATCAGATGCAAGAGAAAACCAAGGCGGTGATTGTTTGGCAGCAGCTCACGGGATGTCTGTACGCCACAGGTCAAGTCGGGCCTAACCCATTGCTTCGCGTGTGGGATATGACGAGCGAATTGTGTCGAGAGAACTTGAGTATGCAGTCGCAGGGCACATGTTTGACTGCCGAAGGTGCGCTCCTCATGGCGGGAACCGCCGACGGCGCCGTGTTGTCATACGATTTGCGCTCACCTGCGCGCCTGCTCAGCGCGATCCAAGGCCACACGCAACCGGTCATCAGCATTTTACTCCAGCCTGGTGGCATCAACAACTTGCTCATCACTGGGTGCTCCGATGGGAAAATGAAGTTCTGCGATCTGCGCAACGCTTCAAAACCTTTTTTGACGACTGAAGTCGGCGTGTCCAAACCCGCAACAACGGGGTCGATGCGCACGCCTGCGCTCACCGCACTCGTGGGTCATTCATGCGCGGGTGTCATCGCGTCTGGTTCATCCGAACGCGCTATCAAGCTTTGGGATATGCGTGGTGTGAACATCGCAACTATTCAATATACGAATAGTTTCTTGGGCCAACGTATCGGCGCCGTCACGGCGCTCGCGTTCCATCCAAACTCCACGTACCTTGGCGCAGGCTCATCCGCCGGGCAGTCGACGATTTACGGCAGCGAAAGAAGAGTTTTATAGTGTACAATTTAGCTAATGTACAATTTAGCTAATAAGGTTACTTCTAGAAGCAACCAGTAGGAATTTTCTAATTCACTTGCACATTTTCATGCACTTGAACATCTAAAAAATCAAAAGGTGCCAACGTCTGCGCCATTCTTGCGGAATCGTCGGCATTCGCAAGGGAAACGATACATCGGTATGTCATCGTGAGACTTTGCACGAGCTCTGATTTGTACTTAAAGTCAATTGCGCTTTGCGATTCGATCACAGCGTTGGGATTGAGCAGAGCATTCAGGCTTGATGCTACGACCACTAACGCATCCGAGTACGCCATCCCAAAGTGCTCTCGTTTTTGGCACGCTCCCAGCGCCGCGCTCGCGTGCACTCGAATTTTAAAATTTCTCGCATCGCGAATCAGCAGAAGGAGCATGCGCAAGATGTACGTCGACCACGCCTTACTGTGTTCCATGGCGGACTCATTGCTGAGCAAAGAGGCGATGGCGAGGCACGCGTTCCACTGCGTCTTCGCATTGCCAGTCGTTAAACAGCTCGCCAAGGCGTGCGATCCATCGAGAAGCCACCCATCGGAGGCGTCGAACGAGCAGAATGTGATAAGATGACCAATTCCTCTTGCCGCGTTGGCGCGAACTTTATCGCCCTGATCGGTCGCACTTTGAATAAACGTGCGCGCTAATTTCGTCACCGTATCAGCGTCCAACTGGAGGCGTGATACGTTCGCCTCGGCGACGTTCGCCAGCGACCATGACGTCGGAATCTGAACTGACTTTGATTTATCTTGCGCAGCGAGCAGTAGCGCCGTTGCCACGAGCTCGAGATCGGTACTTGGCAGATACGCCGTGGCGCCCAAAACGCTGCATGCAGCGGCGCGAACGGCAGGCACCGATTCCTTGCCGTGTGTCAACACAGCGAGTGGCATCAACAGCGCGTCATCTAAAGTTAACATGTCGTTCTCAAAACACTCGATGACGTTGAGATTGATGCGATTCAATGCCCCTATTCCAGCGACACGCACGAGCGGAGACTTATGCGCTGCGCACACTGGAAGCTGAGTGGCGATGGCATCCGCCCACGCGTCTCGCAACTGCTCCAAGGGCAACGCCGGGGGCGGAACGAAAGATAGTAAATCGAATTCTTCGCCCTCGCGCACGTGCTGGCTTCGACTTGCAGCGCCGAGATAATCGGTCAGAAGACGAGCTGACGCTTGACACAAGCGGTCGTCAGCGCCGCTCACGCACACAGCGCTGGGGAACAATTCGCGTAAGTCGTTCACAAGCGGCGTCACGAACTCGATGTGATGCGCCACGAGCGCTCGAAGAACGTTATATGCCTCGCATTTCGACCCTCCATCGCCTCGCGCGTGTGCGATCATCGTCGTCACGATTGACGAAGCATTTTGCTGTAAATACTCGTCGAGCGCCGTCCCGCCTTTCGCCGATAGTACAGCCGAAAGTGCACCAAACAGCGCGTTGCGCACCATCGTGCGCTCGTTCACGTTCTCGTCCTCCAAACATAATGTTTTCGCGTAAACGCACTCGATGGCTTCGCGCAGTAGTGGCAAGCGCATCTTACTGAATGGCGCGGCGTCGCACAACGCTCCGATGGCTTTGCATAACTCTCTCACGCACGCTGCATTCTGCTCATTCGCCAAAGCGCTAAGAAACGCGCGAAGGGTCGTCACAACCATCGCCCCCAACGTCGTGCTCAGCGACGAAAACGACCGCACGCTATCGGGCGACCCCGAATACGTGGCCATGGCCAAATATTGCGCCGAAGCCGGTCCTTCCAGCGCCGCCGCCGCGGCGCTCGCCGCGGCGCATCGCGCCTGCGCGCTCGAATCGCACACGATCGTCTTCACGATGCTCGCCGATGCGCTCCTCAACGATAACTGATTCATCGACGTTGGAAAAATCGCGCTCCACGACCCATGCAATGCTTTACCGTTCGCTTTCGCCAGCGCCCCGAGCGCTCGAGCCGCCGCGCATCGAACGCTCGCCTCCGGCGTCTCCTCATCGCTCGTACTTTGCCCATTCCTCGCGTGCGGTGGACAATACGCTGAATTTCGCCCTAAATCCTTCCAACCTTTTCCATTTTCTTTCGCCTCGCCCCCCCCTGTCGCGCTCTCAGTCGCCTCGCCCGCGTTCGCCAGCGCTCGACACGCCGCTACGGTCAACGCCCGCGCCGCGTCATCCACCGTCCTCGATCCCCAGCTCTCTAACTCCCCCGCTTCGACTTCCAACGCGCGCGCTAAAGCCTTCACCTCTTCGTTCTCACGCTCTCGTTCGTCTGCCGAGGACGCGAACTCAAATCCATTCGGTCGCCGTTCGCGTTCGAGCGCTTCGCGCAGCGCGTCCACGCGGCGCGACGCCTGTGACATCGCGCGCGCTCGCCCTTCGATGTCGTTCTGTTCGACGTCGTGCGACGCTTCGCATGCGATGTGTTTCATGCCGTCAACGCGCTTCGATTGACGATTCGTCGCGCAAGATGACGTCGAGATGTGTGTCGTCCTCGAGCTCGCGTCGTGTGGGGGCGTCATTCGTCCCCGCGCGTCGACCGACGCCTTCGACGGATGACATCGACGACATCGACGCGCGACGTCGGCGTTGACTTGGAGTGCGACGACGAGTTCGAAGAGTTCGTCACCAACGAGTGGTCGAACGACCGCGACGTCGCGAAGGGTGATGAGAAGGCGAACGAGCAATGGGAGAATGAATGGGACGACGACGCGAGCGCGGCGGCGGATGACTTTACGAGGCAGTTACGAAGCGAGTTGAGCGCACGCGAGGGCGGGAAGGCGTGAAGTGTTTGAGTGTTTTCTTCGTGCGTGCGCGTGATGCGCGGAAGGGTTGTGGGACTCGGCGAGCGCGCGTAGAGGTCAAGGATGATTGAAGATGAAGAGAATGATGAAGAAGCGTCGACGTTTGAACGACGGGGGAGAACCGAGGAGGAAATCGGGGAAGTAGACTAGAGTTTTATACATGACAAATCATACAGTTAAAGATGTTTAGATGATCGCGGCAAACGCGTTGGCGAGGATGAAAGGGGGGAAGAAGCGCGCGAGCGTCTTGGGCTCAACGTCGGCTGCGGCGGCGAAGCGGTTGACCCAGGCGATCGCGACGCGCGTCGACGCGTCGAAGATGTGCGTCTTCGAAGACGATGAAGACGACAAACTTGTTCTGGATGCATCGGCACGCGCGACTCGGACGCGGACGTATTGCCCGATGAGAGCGAGATACGACGCGGTTTGATCGACATGGAGCTGGCGGAGCGTCGTGGAGACGCCGAGGATGAGTGCCGAGGCATCCGTCGTCGTTGTTGAGCGATTTCGCGGAACTAAACCGCTCGTTTTGTCGTCAAACTCATAAAGCGCGAGCTGTGAGAGAGTGAATGCGAACAAAAGCGTTCCCCAGTCGTCGGCGGCATTGACGGTGCAATAGATTTGCCGCAACGGATTTTGCATGCCGCTCGCCGAAAGGAAGGCGCTCAGCGTCGGCACAACGGCGTTGGACTCGTCCGGATACGGCAAAGTATCGGGAGAGTTGTAATGTGCTCGAATATCCGTCAGTATAGCCTTGTTCGCTGTGTCCAAAACTCGACTAAACGTGTGGGAATCGATCCGAATGTTCGCCACGAGCTCGGCGTTAAGCTGACGACGCAACAGCTGCGCCTGTCCAATTGCCGCAAGCGCGGCGTGCATGTCGTCCCAATACGACGCGAGCTTTCTCGTGGCCTGCTCGTAACAATCGTTCGATGCATCGGCGCTGTTTTCGGGAATGCCTCCGAGCGGCTGGAGCGCGCGCGCAAGGGTTTGAATCACCACGCCGAGTTCTCCCGCGAGACGTTCCGAGTATGCCTCCACGCACGCTTGCAAACGCTTCGCCGTCGCAAAACTTAACAAACGATCGAGACCAGCCAAGCCGACGTTGCCGACCGCAGATGTAAGCAAGGCGAACGTCCGAATACCCACGGCCTCGGTGCCGTCGGCGTTGAACCAAGCGCTTTGCTGGGCGATATAGCGCGTCGTTTTCGGGTCGGTGCGCTTCAGAAGCTCACGCAACAGCCGACCCATGAAAGTCTTTGATTCGCCATCCAGCGGAGGGTAGTATGGGATCGGAATCGCCGCCGACTGATACTGACTCTCCTCGTCGTCAATTTGCTTGCGCTTTAAAAATGCGTAACACTCCTGTTCGACGTGATAGCTCACCACACGGTTGGTTTCTTGCTGCCACACTTGCAAGCCGTAAATGTTGATGTAGTCTTGCACGTACTCAAACGACCGCTTGAAACCGTCGAGGCGGCGCGCCAGGGCATTGAGTCGATCCTCGAACGGGTTGGTCTTCATCATGGTGGAAACGATCCAGCTCAATCCATCTTTCGAACCGTCACCGAATACAAGCGCTTCGTGAAAAGACTCTGTGAGCTGCTTCACGAGCTGCTTGCGAATGCCCTCTTCGAGGAGACGTTTGGGGTCGAGCTCGATGACTCCCATAAACGTGCGCTCCATAGCTAGAATTCCTTGAGTGAAGATGGCAATTTGATACGTCGATTTAGAGAGTTGGCTCCGTTCGGTGAGCTGCGCGTAGTCTTTCAACGCCGTCTTTTCCAGCTTCGTCGGCAACTCTCTGAGTTCGGTCGTTTGCACGCTGATGATTTCGTTCAAAATCTCAAACATGCTCACTGGAATGACCTCCACGACGCTCCGCACGTAGGTCACGAGTTGTGAGGAGTAGTACTCCGAAACGCTATAAATGTCCGGGGACTCGATCTGCGAGATGCGAAGCAACGGCATCTCCAGAATACTCTTCAACTTCAAAAATAAGAAGCGAAGCTTGCGCACGGCGAACGGATCACCGCGTATGCGCGCCTGCAGCTGCGAAGTGTACGGATCTATAATACGCCACGCGTAAGCGGCGTCCGCAACGATCGTGAGCGTATTTAACGCAGCGTCTGCGACGTTGGTGGTCATCATCATCTTCCCCAAGTACTGCCTAGAGTCGAGCAAATACTGCTTGGCGTGAATGTTATTAACGATTTGATGAAATTGTTCAACTTCAATCAACGCCGTTTCAAGCAGTTGAATCGTTCGTCCCGCGGCAATAGGGTCGTCGTAAGACAGCCGATCGACTTCGAGAGATAAATTAGCGAACCACAGCCGCATGTTTTCATCCTTCGTGTTGCGACTTAAACCAGCGGTGCCACCAAAGTACGTGCTGAGTTCGCGCATGCGGTCGCCCGCTTCGGATTTGCATTTTTCCCACATCGCATTCTTGCCGCTCAAGAGCGCGGTATAAATGGATTTCAGTTCGTTCTCCAGCTCAGCGCAGTCGAGCAAGAGATCTATAATCTTATCTCGGCTAGGCATGAGTGACAAACAGGACGACACCGATTTGTGTGTCATGGTGTTATGCAACAGCAAAAATCGAGCGACAACGTTGGCGTCGCGCACGGTGTTCATCAACAACTTTTCATTGCTCAGCACGAACTCTTCCGTGAGCGCACCATCAGTGAGATAGCGCGTTAACAAGCCTTTGAGCTCGTTCGCGCTCTTACTCGAGCGCTCGACTAAATCACGCGCCGCCTGCGGAGTCACGGCGTTTCGCAACGCCGTCGACGCCGACTCATACGGCTCCCATTCAGCTAGTAAATCCGCCGTCAACCCAGGTCCGTAAGCGATGACCCAATTATCGGCGTAGTGCCTATCTACTATTTCGCGCATTGCCGATTTACCTTGACGCAAAATCTTCGGCGCCCAGTACAAGATGACGTACAAATGCCCTCCCTGCGCGGCGAGCGCCGTCGACCGATGCTCCGGATTCGGGTAGTGCGGCGCCTGGTTATACACGTCATCCGTGCGTATTCTCCCGATCACCATCAAAATCAACCACTCGGGGATTTCAAATCTAGCAAAGTAATTCTCCGGATAACCGCTCGGTCTCGACGTTGACGGCGCGGAAGCGTCGTATCCGGTGCTTTTACACAGCTTAATCACGTCGTCCGCCCGCGGCACGTCCTCGTTCGCGTGGTGCCGATAATACGCCACCACCACGCGTTCTTTAAATTTCCCTTCGAATCTTTTCTCCAGAATCATCAATATCACCCCAAACGTCGCCAGTGCCTCTATCACGCACTGTTTCCCATCATCATCGCTTAATATCGTCTCCATCGTCTCGCTCACGTACGCCCCATCCGCGACGTCCTCCACGAACCGTATAAAATCTCCATGCCATCGCACCACGGCATCGAACGCGTTCCAATACCTCGCCAAAACCCCTCCATAATTCGCCTTTAACTCTTCATCGCACTCCATCGCCCGCGCGTTCGCCTCTATCGCGTTTTCATTCGCCAACGCGCTCGCGAAATACGCGTAATCAAACAACGCGCTCGCGTACTTCCCTTTCCCATCGCTCAGCGCCTTGGGCGCGCGCGCGCTCAATCGACTGACTTCCGCCACTAACGCGTGCGCTCGGGCGACGAACTCGCACGTTTTCCTTTGAGCGCTCCCAGGCGCTTTCCCCATCGCTCTCCAGCCCGTCTCGCGTCCGTCGCTCGACTCGCGCGCGATGGACCGCTGAAACCCCTTTCTGTTCGCCTCTCCGCGCGCGCGCGCGCGCGCGTGGGCTTTCCTTCTTGTGCCCTATCTCTTCGACAGCGCGAGTGTCTCGCAAACGTCCTCGCGTGCGATGTCAAGTGACGTCTCGCGGTGGATGTTACCTCGCTCGCGCGCGCGCGGTCAACCGCTCGCGCGTCGCCGAGCGTCATTGACCGCCGCTGTGCGACAAAAGACGCGCACGACGGTCGAGGACGAAGGGATTAGAACGACGAAGGAAAGAGAACGCGGGGGAAGGCGAACGAACGTAAGCGCGCGAACGCACGATCGATCGAGAAGAACGAAAGGAGTGATTGGATCGATTGGATCGATTGGATCGAACGAATTCGGAGTTTTGTGTTGACTTGAACGTGAGACAACGGAAGAGGACGGTCGGGGAAAAGAAAAGAAACGAGAGAAATGTCAACGGGGGCGGTGATGAAAGCGCCGAACGTCGGGGAACGGTACGTGGAGAATAAGCTGAAACACGACGTGAGAGTGTCGAACATGACGGCGGCGAAGAAACTGGCGGATGCGATCCGAACGTCGCTCGGACCGCGAGGGATGGATAAGATGATGGTGAGCGCGAATAATGAGGTGACGATTTCGAACGATGGGGCGACGATTTTGAAGACGATGAATGTCACGCACCCAGCGGCGAAGATGTTGGTGGAGTTGTCAAAGAGTCAAGACATCGTGGCGGGAGACGGGACGACATCCGTCGTAGTGCTTTGCGGGGCGTTGTTGGATAAGTGCATCGGTTTGCTCGGACGCGGCGTGCATCCGACGGTGATTTCAGATGCTATGGCGACGGCGTGCGAAAAGGCGATCGAGATTTTGGAAGCGATGTCGATTCCCGTGGATTTGGCAGATCGCGAGAGTTTGATTCAGGCGGCGACGACGTCGTTGGGGTCAAAAGTTGTCGCTCAGTATTCAAATTTGCTATCGCCCATAGCCGTAGATTGCGTGCTAAAAGTGCTCGACGCGTCGAGACCGGATATGATTGATTTGCGCGACGTTAAGATTGTCAAGAAGGCGGGAGGAACAATTGATGATACGGAACTCGTGGAGGGCATCGTGTTTGACCAAAAGCCGAGCAAGACGGCGGGCGGACCGACGCGCGTTGAGGACGCTAAAATTGGTCTGATTCAGTTCTGCATCTCTCCGCCGAAGACTGATTTGGAAAACAACGTTATTGTGAGCGACTACTCTCAAATGGACAAGATTTTGCGCGAAGAACGCAACCACATCATTGGTTTGATAAAGAAGATTAAGGCGAGCGGGTGCAACGTGTTATTGGTACAAAAGTCCATTTTGCGCGACGCCGTCTCGGACTTGGCTCTTCATTATTTGGCCAAGGCGAAGATTTTAGTCATTCGTGACATCGAGCGCGAAGAGATTGAGTTTATCAGCAAAACATTGCGCTGCCAACCGGTGGCGCACGTTGATTCTATGACGCCGGAGAAGCTCGGCTCCGCGAAGCTCGTCAAGGAGGTTCAATGCGGGAACAGCAAGATTGTCCAAGTGAGCGGTATCGAGAACATGGGTCGCACCGTGTCCGTCGTCGTTCGTGGAAGCAACAAGCTCGTCGTCGAAGAAGCCGATCGATCGCTTCACGACGCACTTTGCGTCATTCGCTGCCTGGTGCAAAAGCGTTTTTTGATTGTTGGCGGCGGAGCGCCGGAGATCGAAATGTCCCAAAAACTCGGGTACTGGGCGCGCACTTTGCCTGGCATGGATGCCGTATGCGTCAAGGCGTTCGCGGAAGCGTTGGAAGTCATCCCCTACACGTTGGCCGAAAACGCCGGCTTGAACCCAATTGAGATTGTCACCGAGTTGCGCAACGTGCACACTGCTGGCAACGTGTTCCACGGGATTAACGTTCGTAAGGGTACGATCTCCAACATGAAGGATGAAAACGTGCTTCAGCCCATGCTCGTAACTTCCAGCGCTCTTTCTTTGGCCACGGAGTGCGTGCGCATGGTGCTCAAGATTGACGACATTATTCCGGTCGCCCGCGAGGCGTAAAAGAGGCGGAGGCAACCGCTCGAGGACGGGGCTGAGACCGCATGGTGACATGTTAGACACGTAGTTTCTTTTGTTCCTTGGATGGAGGAAATGGAAACTGACTAGATAAAACGTTGTAAACGCGTTAAGGGAATTTATAAAATCGACGCTGGTGAAGGGTAAGGCTACATTTAAGAATATCAATCTCTAATCACTCGAGGCTGCCTCTCGCTACGGCGCGCACAGCGCAATGCAAAGGCGTCGTGAACAAACGCGTTTACACAAACATGTGCCAATATTAAGGATCGCACGATTCCAAGTCGCACTGGTTCGCCTTGTGCGTGGCGCGCATGCAATCGGCGGTGACATCCTTGGGGTTTTGCGCGGCGTGCGGGTGGTCGCTACCAGCATAAACCTTCAAGTGCGTGAACACCTCTCTACCCATACGATTTTTCGGCAACATCCCTCTCACCGAGCGCTCGACCACGCGCTCCGGAAGACGTCCAATCAACGACCGGTACGACTCGACGTGCATGCTCGAGGGTTTCCCTCGCACGCCTTGGTTGTAATACATCTTGTCCTCAAACTTATTCCCAGTCACAACCACTTCGGCCGCGTTGAGGACGATCACGTTACATCCCATGTTAAACATCGGCGAGTACGCCGGCGAGTTACCGCCGCGCAAGTACGTCGCCACAAACGTCGAAAGTCGCCCCAGGCGCAACCCTTTGGCGTCGACGACGACCCACGGCTTGCGCGAAAAATCCAAATCCTCCTGCTTCGGGTAATACGTCGTGTTAAACACGTCGCGTCCGAGCTTCTCAGCAACCTTTACACCTTCGGGAAACTTCGTCACGTGCGCGCGCGGCGACGCGCGCGCGCGCACGGCTGGCGCTTTCGGCGCGCTCCACTGGCGAACACCTTGCCCGCGCATCGCTGCGTCACGAACGATCGACGACGCGCTTTCGGTCAGTCCACGAACGTCTCATTCGAGTGAACGAACGACACGAGTGAAATAAAAATCACTCGATGATTTCCGCGCGCGCGATGCGATGCGCTCGCGCGTGCGATCGATGACGCGTCGCGCGCCGCGACGCGCGAATGGTTCGACGCGCCCTAGGGTTTTTGCGACATCCCACGCGGCGCGCGATCGGCGTTCGTTGCGACGCGCGCGCGATCGCATCGCGCGCGCGCGATGGGAAAAGACGTAAAACGCGTACCTTGACGTTGTTGCGCGACGCTCGCGGCGTGCGGTCGCGCGCTCGTGGCGTGCATCGCGTTCATCGAGACGACGAATGGCGACGGAACGCGCGGGGGAGGGGCGGGTGAGGGTTTGAGGGTTTACGCGGTCGGTCGTACACGGCCGACGAGCGAACGCGGCGGAACGCGGCGAACGCGCGCGATGAAATTACAAGGGTCACGCCAGCGATGGGGCATCGGCGGCGGTGACGCCGACGTGCGAAGCGCCGACGCGACGCTTGACTTCGAGATGGACGAGTAAGGAGGAGATGTCGGCGGGGGTGACGCCGCCGACGCGACTGGCTTGGCCGACGGTGGCTGGGCGAATGCGAGCGAGTTTCTCGCGAGCCTCCATGCGGAGGGTGGTGATGGACGTGTAATCGATGTCTTCGGGAATGAGTTTTCCGAATTTACTCGTCTCTCGCTCGACTTGGATCTCTTGGCGCTTGATGAAGCCAGAGTATTTGACGCGGATTTCAACGGCTTCGGCTTCCCAGCGCGAGAGCGGAGCGTCGACGTTGCCGTGGCCAAAGTCTTCGAGCGTAGAGTACGGCACTTGAGGACGTCGAAGGAGCTCTTCGAGAGTGTAGCTCTGCCTCGAACCTTGACCGGAGACGCCGAGAACGTGTTGGCACAGCTCGGATTTTTCGTTGAGACGCGTCTGTTGAAGGCGCATCATTTCGTCGTCAACGGCGTCGCGCTTCTTTTCGAATTTCGCCCATCTCTCTTCGGGAATCAAACCCACCTCGCGACCGAGCGGAGTTAGTCGCATGTCGGCGTTGTCTGAACGTAGAACTAGACGGAATTCCGATCGCGACGTCAACATGCGGTAGGGCTCGCGCAAATCCTTTGTGCACAAGTCATCGATCAACGTGCCCAAATATGACCCTTCACGAGGTAAAATGAGCGGTTTGGCGCCGTTACTGGCACCGCCCTTTGCGATCTGTGCCGCATTCACGCCCGCAAGCAAGCCTTGCGCGGCAGCTTCTTCGTACCCAGTCGTGCCGTTTATTTGCCCAGAGAAAAACAATCCGGCAATTTTCTTTGTCTCGAGCGTCGGTTTGCACTGATACGCGGGCAAGAAATCGTACTCCACCGCGTATGCCGGTCGCAAAATCTTCGCATTTTCTAATCCAGGTAACGTACGCACGAGTTCGAGCTGCAAACGTTCGGGCAAACCCGTACTAAACCCCTGAACATACACTTCAGGGACGTTTCGCCCTTCGGGTTCGAGGAAAATTTGATGACTCTCCTTGTCCGCAAAGCGCACGATTTTGTCCTCAATCGAAGGGCAATATCGAGGTCCTTTCGCGCCGACCCATCCGCCGTACGTCGGTGTCTCTAATAAATTGTCTCGAATCAACTTGTGCGTCGCCGCCGTGGTGCGTGTCATGTGACAACACATTTGCTTCAGCGGTACGTGCACGTCTTCGTCAAACGAGAACCAACGCACGTCCTCATCCCCTGGCTGTTCCTCTAATCCGCTGTAATTAATCGAACGCGAGTCCACGCGTGCGGGCGTCCCAGTCTTCAAGCGATCGCACTCGAACCCGATCCCTTGCAAGTACTCGGTCAAGCCTTCGCTCGGCGCCTCCCCGGCGCGCCCCGCCGCGCGCGTCTTCCGTCCGACCCAAATTTGACCATTCATAAATGTCCCCGTCGTGAGCACCACCGCAGGGGCCATGAACTCCATCCCAAAATATGTTTTCACGCCCTTTACGTCGTCGTTATCGCCCAAGATGAGCTCCGTGACCATGCCCTCGCGAATGCTCAAATTTTTCACTCGCTCGAGCGTCGCCCGCATCTCTCGACTGTATTCCCACTTGTCCGTCTGCGCTCGAAGCGCCCACACCGCTGGACCTCGGCTCGCGTTTAAAACTCGTTTTTGTAAGTACGTTTTATCCGCCACGACCCCCATCGATCCCCCCAAAGCATCGATCTCGTGCACCAATTGCGATTTCGCCGGCCCGCCGACGGCTGGGTTACACGGTTGCCACGCGATTCGGTCCAATGAAAGCGTCAATAACAGCGTCGATGCGCCCGTTCGCGCGCTCGCGAGCGCGGCTTCGCATCCAGCGTGTCCCGCACCGACGACGATGACGTCATAGCGCGCGTCAGCGGCGATGTCTTCGGCGAGCGAGGCGCGCGAAGCGACGGGCGAGCGCGGCGGCGGCTCGCGAGCGCGGCGCGAGCGCTCGGACGTGGAAGGCACCGGCCGCGAACACGGCGCGCGAGCGAAACTTCTCGCGAACATCTCACGACGGGGCGATGAAGTTTCGATGGGGCACGAATGAACGCGCGACGATGACTGACGCGCGTTCGTTGAGGGAGGGAAACGGGCGATTCCAGCGGCGCGTGCGACGTTACATCGTTTGAAATGAAATTAAGGCGCGAAGCGACGCGACAGGAACGTGTGACTTCGAATGCGCGATGAGACCATATAGAAGCGCGAGTGACAAGACAACAAAATGAGCATCGTGCGAGTCGTCATAAAAGTTTACTTCTTGACGACCGCGGCGGCTTTCTGCTCCGCCTCCATGGATTTCTTCACCCCCGCGAAATCAATATACTTGCCGTTGCAGTACGCCGGGGTCTTGTACCACTTGTGACCAAACCGTCCACCGTGTTCCATCGGTTCACCGTTACGCTTGAACTTGCGCTCGTTAGAAATCTCCCCTTCAATCACTCCGAGGTTCACCGCCATTTGGATCGGGTTCAACGTCCCGGTGATGAACGGCAACAGCAACGCCGAGATCGCGCTCACGCCCACGGCTAAGATGAGTGCTCCGACTTGGAACGCCCCAGCGTACTCCGGTCCAAACAAATCCCCAGCATACGCCGGAGCCGACGTCGCGAGCGTCATCACCGCGACGCTCGCCGCCGTCGCTCGCGCGCGCGCGTTATCCTCCCCCGCCGTTTCGCGCTCGCCCGATCGCGCGCGCGCCTGCGACTTTCCACAACCGCACACGATCGACGATCCGTCAGTCCTCGCTCTTTTAATCACCCTCAGTCGTCTCCGTCGTCGTCGTTTGAATTCCATCGCTCAATCATTCCCTTTTCATCTTCTCACGATCGTCCCGTCACCGCGCCATCGTTCGTTCATTCATTCACGAGCACAAAACCCATCGTCGTCATCATTCGTCGTCGTCATTCGTCGTCGAAGCCCGTACCTCCACTCGCACAATCGCGCGCTTCGCGCAGCGCATTCGCACGCGCGCGTTTGCCCATCGCTCGTTGACGCCCGGGAGCGTCGTCGTGACGCTGCGCATCGCGAACGCCATCGTCGCTCGACCTCGCGCGCGCGCACTGCAGCGCGCGATCGAGCGCGACGTCGTGGTCGTGGTCGACGTCGATCGCGAGGTCGAGTTTCGCGAGCAGGGTGGTGCGATGAGTCACGAATCAAGAACCAGAACGCCGACGCCCAGGGACCGCGAACGGGCGCGCGCGCGCGTGGACGCGCGTTCGCGGGCGGTTCGATCGGACGCGCGTCGGGGGGGGGGGGGGGGGGGGCGCCACCAAAGCGCCT
>Ga0222712_10002412_pt1 | contig 21424 bp, 17 predicted proteins | sample C33_657DmetaG_FD_165043 | JGI IMG/M metagenome (GOLD analysis project Ga0222712, IMG submission 165043) | Estuarine water microbial communities from San Francisco Bay, California, United States - C33_657D | ecosystem: Environmental > Aquatic > Marine > Unclassified | place: USA: California... | reverse complement strand
GCATTGTTATCTAGTACAGATTGAAAAATTGTTGTGGTGATAGCTGGTCCAGTGTTGATCATTTCAGCATAACGCTGTTCATATGCAGCAGCGATCTGCTCTCTCGTCATTTCAGTTTCACTATTAATGATCTCATAATAGCGATCAACTTGTTCTTTTACTTTAGCATCAATTTGCTGGTGAATTTGAGCTGCGCGAGCCTTGAGCATTACGTCAATGTTTTCGTGGGTTTCCTTTTGAATTCTCTCAAAAGACCAACCAGCTTCTTTAAGAGCTATTAAATTTTCATTTGTAGGATCAGTTGCGGGAATCCATATGCTGATATACTCTGGCTTTATACCATCACTTTTATGATCGTATACCAACTCAATTGTATCATTAGCATTGTTGGTGAAAACAGCTTTTAAAATTTGTTTACCTGAGAAGATAGCCATGATAAATCCTTATACTCGTAAGCAATTTAGATAGTTTGTTGCAATTGTCGACGTGGTGCCGTTGGGAAATTCTTGCGCATAATAGTTGTCAAGTGTTTGAAGTGTTGTATAAGCGCCAGTAACTGATGTAAAGTCTGTGTTAACCATACCCGAACCTCTTCCACCGGTGGCAGAAGTTGTAATGTTGTAATCAATCTTAGAGCCAACAACATTTGCGGCATAATATCTTACGATATCTCCTAAGAGAGTTTGGAAATCTGCTGTAGCATACTGCTGCAAGTTACCAGTTATTAACGCCTTTAATGGTGTTGGAATTGTTCCAACCGCCGCGGCATCAATGCTAAACAAATAGTAGTTGGTTATAGTTATTGGCTGGTCTAGAGTTTCTGGCATGCCTGCGGCAGTATATAATGTAGTATCAGCTCTCGTATCGGTAAATATTGGGCTGGCGTTAATTAATGTAGCACCCGCTAACGTATTTGCAGTGTGCACATAATACGTACCAGCTTGTGATGTGCTAAAGCTGTTTGTTGTCAATGTAGTAATAACATCATTAACAAATGTGTCATACATATCAGTCAACGACATTGCTTGAACTTGGTTTGCTGCAGTTAAGTATACAGGGAAAGCTACATTACTTGTATCTGCTGGTGCTGATAGAGATGTAAATGCTTCAAACACGTTTTGATAGTTAACAGTAACTTGAGTTGGTTCAGCAGTAGTGGTCTCAGCAGCAAATGCGGTGTTTGAAAGGATTGCTGCACCAGCTTGATATCGGGTATCCGATATTGCAGGCAAGTTTCCTGCACCAGCAGAATATGTAAGAACAACAGATGGGTTTAGTGCATACTGACGAATCATCTCCAGCTTGATGTTCGCAATATCTGTACTGCTCATCGCGATGAGATTGTTAGATCCATCGAGCTTTAGGGGAGTTACGACTGCCATTTATTACGAACCTGCTCCGTATAGAGTTTTCAAAGCTGAACCTGCAGAGTTATATATGATCAACGTAACTGCTGAGGCAAGTTTAGAAGATGTGATAACAGCGTTCTTTAATGATGCGGAGTCAACTGCACCAGAGGCAATCATAGCAGATTGTAATTGAACTTCTGATACAGCACCGCCAGCACTAGTCGATCCCAATATTCTATTTGCAGTTGCAATTGTCTGCATCTTCTGATAGGTTACAGCACCGTTTCTAAGTTCAGCAGTTCCAACTGCTGAGTCAGCCATTTTTGCAAATGTTATGGCGTTATCAACAATCTTTATGGTTGTTACAGCATCATTTCTAAGCTCTGCTGTGCCAATGGCCGAGTCAGCCATCATTGCATTTGTAATGGTATTGGTTGGAGTAGACAACGATATAATACCGGTGCTTGAATCGTATCCAATACCGCTGCCTGCAGAAATAGACTTACGCGCTAGTGTTGCAACAGTTGCAGAGTCAAACTCACCAATTAATTCATTGATAGCTAACACAAGGTTTGAATCGTGAGTAGTCCCTAATAATGAAAGATCACCAACATCTGTTGCCAAACTGTTGTAATTAGTTTTCCAGTTGTCAACCGTAGTAGACAGAGTTATTGTTCTTAACGTCATTATAGTCTCTCAAACAATTTGGTTAACATTTGTTTTATATCAGCAACATCATTCTCTAACTGTAGCATCCTTTGCTTCTCTTTTAGCTTCAGAGCTTTTCTATCCCGCGCTTCACTGATCTCTTGTGTATTTATGTTGATAACAGCCCCCGTTTGAGGATCCCTCGCTAAGGAGCTGTTACCTTCCACTGGAATAAGTCTTTTCATTAATCTGCCAGCGCAATTACTCTAAGATCTGTGATCGCAGGAACCTTAGAACTGTTGGTTGATCTAAACACAATCTTTAGTTGGTATTGGCTGAATGGTGACATTGTACCGTTCTTACCACCAACCAAGTATTTGTATTCACGGAATACATTTGGATTATCGTCTGACGGAACCGTTCCTTCAGCTGCAACTAACGTCCAAGGTAGTAACCCAATGTTGTTACCAGTCGTTGCCGTTCTGTAATATACCAAGAAGTCAGCATCTGCTGGACGATTCGCACCAAGGACAACTTGCAAGCCAACTGCTAGATCGGTTAATGTTACAGGAACAGTAACGTGTTTAGCAATATGCGACCCATCTGTTGGATCTGTTTCTGCTTTGAATTCAAGCGGAGTGTTATATCCAGCTAATGATCTATCCGCATCTTGCTTATCGATGATATTGTTGACAAGGATAAGGGATGCACGCTGCAAGTCGATCACAGGAGAAACATTTGCAGATGTTGTCCCCATGCTGATTTTGAATGTAGCAGATCTCTTGGTTACACCAGTTAGATTTGCAAGTTCAACATCACGGTTAGCAATCACGTTTGGATAGTTAGAATAATTATCCTCTTTTAGTGACGTAGTGTTAAATGTGGTTTCTTTAACAAATCTTGTCTCGGTTCCAGCCAACGATCTGCCAGTTGTTATTTCAGATTCAAGCACGGTGCTGGTATTGGGTGGTGTAAGTATATCAATATGGGGGTTGATAATATCATACATCAAGTTCTGAGAGGCTTTTACATTTGACCCGCCAACAAAAGCCTTAGCAAATGGTGCAGTAGAAGAGTCCATATAGATTTGGTAGCCTGTAGCATCTGGGAAGCTAACGGTGTTTGCTCCTAGAATGCTTGTTGCACGAATACCACCATATGTGGATGCAGAGTCAAGACCATAAATCTTTACAGTATCGCCAGAATCAAAGCCGTGGTTTGGATGATAGATTGTTGCCCAACGTGAAGCACTATCCATCCGTATTGGATCGGGATCCAACAGTGCTAGTGGAACATCGACGTTTTCCAAGATAGCATATGCTGCTGATGTTGAGAATGATGCTTTGTATAGTTTGAACATCAGATCTTTAGTTTGATCCGGTTCCCATGTTCTAGCGTTCTGTGATTTAAACAAAGATCCTAGAGAAGGTTGCTTACCGATGCGAACTGATGTGCTTCCCAACATTGGTTGATCTATTTGTGCAACATATGTGTTATAAGAAGTACTGTCAGTTAGCAGAACAATACAATATTCCGTTTGACCGTTGAGGTAAACTGGCTCACTGAACGTAAAGTATGTTGGAGCTGCCAATACACCAGCTTGTGTTTGTGTCGCTGCAACAGATACCTGACTTGGAGTAAGAACCACAAGAGATCCAGGAATTGTTGTGTCTGCTGACGGATATCCGTTTACAACTGGGCGAATTTCCAACATGATTGGTGCTGGTGTTTCAGCGCCAGTTGGTTTAGTTTTGAAGTATACAGCGACCTTTGTGAGGAATACACCATCATCCGTATCAACAACAAATGTTTGTGCTAGTGGGTCAATTGTTCGAATGGTAGTTGATGTATCAGTTCTAAGCGTGACTACACGTGTTGATACCACATCTTGTTGTCTTGTCTCAAGTAAACCACTAGATACAAACGTAGCCTTAGCAACTGATGTTGCATTTGCTTCATTTGCAGAACTAACGTTGTTTAATTTAAACTCACGAGGTCCTGTTCTAAACTTAATTGCTGGAGTACTTGGGATAAAGAACGAACCGTTAATTGTACCATTTGAGTCGGATATAAGATCACCACTACCCACAGGGTGTGCAACGGCCTGATTATACGTATTACCATAATCTTCAGTGGTTGTCGCAAAACGTACAAATGACCCTTCTTCACGACACCAAGATGAAACATCAATATTATCAAAGAATGGGTAATAGCGTTGGAATGGTTTAAGACCAGACGCCTTAAATGCCACCTTACGAGATCTCATAAACGGTATAAAAGCAACATCAACAACTCTATCCCCAACAACGTTGCGAATTGTTTCATCAGACACAACACGAGTTGTTGAGGTAGTCGTTGTAACTTCTGTACGTCTTGGGCCCACAAAGAAGAATCTTCTGCGGCCGACTTTACGTCTTGTCTCAACAACATCCTGATCTGCAATAGTTCCTGTTAGGTTTCCAGATAGCCCTTGCCAGTTCCACTGATGCTCGTTAAAGTTAGATGTTTGACGTGTGTCAAGTCTTGTTCCACCATCAATTACTCTAGCTGGAAGATATTTAACTTCTCTCCACTCATCAGAAGCAGGAGAAAGTTCAAGCACACCTTGATTGAATACAACAGCAAATGGGTTAATATTTTCTGTTCCAGATACAGCAGTCTGTTCAATGTATGCTGAATCAACATACGACAAGTAAACGTTGTCGCCTTTTAGGATAACATTTGAAGATTGGCTTGAATCGTAGTTTAAGCGTATATTTCTTGACACAACAGAAGGCTGAACAACTCCACTTGTTGGATCGACTGATGCTCTGTATTCTGATGATGTAGTATCAGAAAAGAAGTGATCATTAAAACCGTCTGCTAAGAAACCAGCTTTAGTTCTTGAGATACCAGTTGAGTCAACAACTGAGAAAGTGTTGGTGTTTATTTCAAGAAGAGACAATGTTGTGTATTCTTCAAGACGGTCAATTCGCTTTTCAAGTTTACCAATATCTGCCATGGTATAGCGCTTGTGATCAACAGCAGTAATACCAAGATCTGATTCATTAAAAGTGTTAGCGTTCAATCTAATCTTATACAACTCTAAAGTGTTTGACGGAGTTGTAGGATATGCTGGATCTAGAGCTGGCTCACCACTAATGATTGTAATTGTACTAGTTTCATCAGCAATCAACTTATCGTAGCGAGGCAAATAATAATCCACATCTGATCTGATAACATTCCCGTTCTTTGGAAGGAAGTTAACCTTTGCAGTCGCACTGTCAAACGTAGTTCCCTTATCACCAATTCTTGGGCGGAAGTCTAGATAGTCTCTAAGTGGTATGGTTGTACCGCTTGTAAGTGTAAATGATGGGATCTCACCATATGACAAGCCAGTTGTCGCAGAGTCATAGGATGTGGCGTTGAAGAAATCGCCAGCACCATGGGTAAAATATCTAAAGCGCACAAACACTGATCCAGGATCAGAGAATGTCGACTTCAACAACAGTTTTCCAGTATCATAGAAGTTATCACGCTGACCATTGTCAAAGCGGAAGTAGTTGGTTAAGTCGATACCATTCGAGTCTGAATCGCGCAGGCGTAGAATATCATACACATCAGCTTTACCTAAGTTGATAGTCTTGTTACCACTTGAGTCAGTAACAGCAGAAGCTGTTACTGTAGTTGTAGCTATAGTTTTAGCTCTAGCGGTTCCCGTTGATTTGTCAACGTATGCTAGAACCTCAATTGTACCACCATAAGGTGAAAGGCCACTGATGGTTGCAGTTGTTGATCCTGAACCTGTAACTGTTACGGTTGATGAAACATTCTGTCCATTTGAATCAACCGCAATAATCCACGAGTTGACGTCAGTCCAAGTTTCACCCGTACCAAGCAGGCCAGGGCCCAGTGTAGCAGTTCCTGCAGCAGCAGTAGTTGTGAATCTCTTTTGAACCTGTAGACTAATATCTGTTAGATTCTTAGGACGGTTCAATGGAAGAGGAAACAACAAGTCGTTGTTAGCCGCATCTTTAATAACAGCTAATGAATTCTCAAGAACAAGATCAGCGTAGTTGGTAGCACTTGATCCAATAGATCTTACTGCTGAGAACTTATTGGTCCCATACATCTTTACATCTGTGATGTAGTATCTGTAATTAGCACCATCTTCTTCAACTGCTCTAACACGAGCGGTTCCTAGATTGGATCCGCCAAATGTTATAGCACTCTTCAGAGTCCACAACTCAAGCGTGTTGATTAGTGGCGTGCCCTTGATTGTAGATGCGAGAACATAGTTGCCATAACTAGCAGCAACCGCTTGGTTGTTGAATGATGTTGTGGCTGTTGGTTTAGCAATACGTATTCTAGCTGGCGATGAAAGTTCAACGCGGTATCCATTAATATATGCTAGCCCTGGCGAAATATCAGCTTGCAGCATATTAATATCAGAATCTTCATCAAACTTTAAAAAGAATGGACGAACAATATAGTCACCAGACTCTTCTTTAGTTCTTTTTGCTAGTAGATCATTAATTTTGTTATATTCATCTGTGCCAGTAACATTGTTAACAATGATTGAGTTGACGACTTTAGCAATGTATATAAATGTTCCATCTGAATCAACATCAGCTTGGTCAATTAGCGTTAGGCGGATGCGGTATCTGTCGGCGCCTGGTGCAGTTGTGTTTGGAGTAGCACCTTGGTTATCATAGAGATTGACGTTATCAGCAACAGTTACAATATCTTGTGTAACAGTAAAGCCAATAGTGCCGGTGTAATCATTGCTGTATTTGCTCAGAATAATAGATTGAGCTTCGGCAAATACAAAGTGTCCCTGAGTAAAGAAATCACCAGAGCTAACGGAAAATCTAACACCAGTGCCAATTGCTGGGTTTATTGTGGTGTTGGTTGTTTGAACAACTAGAGTGTTAGACCCATCGCTAAGAGACTCGCTAGCAGCAAAACGAATAGCTGTACGTGCAGAGGCTCCTGCAGATGCACCACCAATGTATTTAACATAGAGTGTAGCTGGGTCTCCACCGACAGCTTCAACAACTTCAATAACCTCAGCGCGTACACCCGTTGTAGCGCCTTGAAATATGTTACCAACTATACTTGTGCCAGGCAAATTGTATACAGCAGTATTAAGTTTAATAAACTCATACCCAGCATTAATTGTAAACCCACCAGGATTAACAGATGCACCTTCTTTAAAGATGTTTCGTCCAAAGCGTGCAATCTCACTTTGGATGATTGTCTGCATCTGGGTTAGTTCACGTGCTTGTAGAGCCCGTCCAGAGTTAAACAGAATCCGGTGGTAGTTATCACTATCACGATAATCGTCTTTGTAAGTGGTCGCGAAAAGGCTCTGAGTAAGTGGATTCGCCATATTTTATTTTACCGTTATAGTTGAATTACAATCTTGATGTCCTGTGTCTCACCAGCAGATCTAGTGATTGCAGCACGGTTATCAATATATAGGAGGTCACCAGAGTACTTGTTCACAGTGGCAGAATCAAACGATGCGAGTACTGCTGCACCAGTTGTAACAGCACCAGCTAAATTTGTAGCTGATAGAGTTTCCCCAATTTGGAATCTTCTAAATCCAGTTGTTTCAGTTTGGTGAATAATCACACCAGCAGCAGAATCAGCAAAGTCAATATATGCTTTTGCTTGCGAGGTTCCACCGACAACGATGTTGTCAGTTGTAAACGCTGTCGCGCCTGGATTAAATCTTAACTTTGTTAAAGCTGTTCCAGCACCGCTAGTAAAGTCGGAATCAGCAAGGTTCAACTTTTTAACGTTGCGTAGAATTCCAACTTGTCTAAAGTCTTGATTGATTAGTAGCTCACCAGTTTCTGTTCCGTTTGGACGTCCATTCATCATAATGTAGCTTGAACGCAAGTCAATAACTGGGTTTGCACCTAATCCATCTTTAGGAGATAGAATCGCACGTGCTGTAGCAGCCCCACTCGAAAAGCTAATTGACGCTTGGTTATATCCAGACCCTCTAATCTGTCCCGAACCATTACTATCCATCTTTATGTTGACAATTGCACCGCCAGATATAATAGCAGTAGCTGTTGCACTTTCACCGTCTCCAGAAATGGTAACAGTTGGTGCAGAAACATATCCTGAACCGCCACTAGTAATTGCTACTCCAAGAACCTGGCCAGCAACTGCGCCTTGTTGAATATTCTTTTGGGTACGTTCACTGATTGGGCTACTCGAGTCAGCAGAGTCAATATACTGCACAGGCATAAAGTTACCAGCAAGGAATCTGCTAGCACTATAAGCACCAACTGTGTACAAATACTTCCAAACGTATCCATCAGCTGTTTTAACCAAAGTTGAAGATGTTCCTGTTGGCTCAACTGTAGAAGGAACAGCGACACCTGCGCTAGTGCGACCTTGTTGAATGCAAAGATACACATCATTTGCACCAGTAATCAAATAAAAGTTTGGGGTTGGATATCCAACAACATTATCATCGTATGCACTGTATGTTGTACCCGATGACCAGTTTACACGAGGAATAACAAACGAAATATCAGCAATTTGTCTAACACCTTGTAGGTTCTGACGAAAATCTCGTTCTGTAACGATCTTGTTGGTTGCAGTTGTAGCAATATCTGAATCATTCCAGATCTGTGAACGGCCAATGCCAACAAAATAGTAAGTGCCTGAACTATCAAAATCAGCTTTGATTTTATCGCCAATTAATTTTTTAAAAGTGTCTGTAACAATTGCCATATTTTATCCTATTAGGCTAACGTGAGAACGCTCTGGTTGCCAATTATAAACCATTCAGTACCAGCCCAAATAATTTGACAACCTTCGTTTTGAGCAAGAGCAAATGATACTGTTGCGCCAGCCATGTTGGCTGTAATTGTTGCAACACCTACGCCAATATTTGTAAATACTTTTACTTCACCAGTGACTGTTCCAGTTGGCAGTGTCAAGGCTAATGCAGTAGCTTTATTGAGAATGTAGTAGTCATAATCTAGAGTTAGAGTGGCGTTAGCGGTGACTGTGGTTAGTCTATGCAGGACTCTCTTACCAGGCAATGTAGTAGCATCGCCGCCGATGTCAGTATAGAGCTCGCTAAAGTTAGCGTTAATCTTTACTCCACCGTCTCTAAGATTATCACCAGTGCCGTCATTTGCTGTTGTACCGGTGCTGATCGCTTGTCTTGCCATGGTTCATCCATTAAGTTGATTGTAATTATTTATACACGTTTTAAGCTGAATCTGAATCATACCAACGGTATTTAACTTGGTCAAATGTTTCAATTGCGTTGGACATATCCATCGATCTTCCACCGGCGTCACTGTCTTCATCGAAGCTGAACGAATTAATCGAAGCAATATCTGTAATGGTTTGATACATTGCATCGAGTTGAGCAATAGTAATAGAGCTGTATGGTTGCAGATTATTATATGGGTTGGTACGAATGAATACACCAGCTGAATCAGAAGCAATAAGATTTGTCAGATCAATTGAGCTTGCAAGAGACATTTCAACTATACTGTTAATTACAGCATTGACTGTTCCTGCAGTTACTTCAGGCATCGCGTTTGTAATTGTGTTTAGATTATTTGCAACACCAGTAAAAACAACTTCGGAACCCAAATAAAAACCAGCAGGATGAACAAACTCTTTATATAGTTCTTTCCAGACAACGCTTGGAATTTCTGACTTTACTAGAATAGAGTATATCTGATACAGTGCACCATCTTGAATAAACTTTAGTGATTCCGGGCCAATAACAGATTCGCCAACAATAAACAAGTTTCTCTTTGGATATTCAATCTCAGCATCAATACCGTAAAATGCTTTGAAGAAGGCTTCAGATGAATAAAGAGATCCCTTTACTCTATAGAAAATTGACAGCAATCTTGCGGCATATCTTGGATCTCTAAAGTAGTTGCTATTTGCAACACCCAGACCAATTTCTTTAAAAACTCTATCTAGATCTTCGCCTGAATTGCTATGAATATCTCTTACAGAGAATAGATCTTTAATCTGAGCGTCGAAGTTATATGTTTGATCAGAATCTAAGTATTCATAATACTTTTCTAGAAACGTAATAAACTGAGGATACTGTGCAATAAAATACTCAGGTAAAATATCTTTTACCTTGTTGGTTTTAAAGTCAACATATCTACGATTAATTGTTTCTACCGTGTTTACCATTAGAGACTTACTCTATTGTTTTCATAATCAAGAGATCCAACAGCATACGAACTACCAAGATCTAGCTCTAACACATAATTGTTAGAAGAGCGAACAGTAGCTGGGTTAGATGGAATTGCACTAATTTTTAATTCTGGATTTGAAGTATAGCCAACAACAGAGTTAATAGTCAATCCGGTTAATGTCACTACACCTGTGGTTGTGCTATACGAACCAACGTTATCAACCAAAACAATACCCGATGGTGTTACAACCTGAAGAACGTTGCTCGATAATTTATTTTTAATCAAGCACGGCTGAGAATTGTAGATAAATGTGTTTGATGTTATAGTATTGGTTGTACTATTTGGACTTGCAAGACTGACGGGGAAGTTGATAGTGTAGCTTGTTGATGCATCTAGTGTTGGTGTTATTCGTCTTTGTAAAATAACATCCATTCTAGAATCAAGAATTGCCTCTGATAGATTATCAACTTCAGCTAGAAGATTGGAACGTCTAAATGTTCCCGCAAATTGTCCCAAGTTGGTTGTAAAGTAATTTTCAATTATGTCAATAACTTGGCTTTCGGCAATACCTACAGATATTGTCGACTTGTTTGGATTATAGTTAAAATAGGTTTGGCATCCAATGTAAGTGACAATTGGATCAACAAACTCTGTATCGATAGACATAATTGACAAGTTATTGGTGACATTTGTAACAATGCTGTCTTTAATAGCTTGTTGTGCAGCAGCATTAACACCATCTGCAAATACTAAGCTGACAAGCACCTTACCATACTTTGCAGGAATGTTATCTTCTCCACCCCAAGCAACAGCATCTGTAATTGCACCATAGTTTGCAAGGATAACACCTTTGTAGTCTAGTGCTGTAACGAGTCTTTGCTGAGAAGCAAATGCAATAGGCGCATTTCGTCTAATTGATGAAATTGTCTCTTTATCACCACCACCTGCTGCAGCAGCAGACACCAATGTCGTGAGATTGTATGTCGAGCTATCCATCGAAACAGTTGTGGTTGGAGTAAAGCGATTAGCTCTGTTTGCAGTGGAACCTGTTGTACTAAGATACGTAACAACAATCTTGTTGCCAGCAGTTGGAGCCTTACCTGTTGTTAAACCATCACTAAAATGGATCTCCCAATAACCATTTGGTGATTCATGCACGTCATAGTATGTTGACTCTGTGTTAATGGTAATTGCGGCTCTAAGAGACGTGTATTCAGTATATGAACTTCCTGTCGAAGTATTGTACACTTTGACGTCAAGCGTAGCGGTGTCTAAATTCTCATCAGGAATAACATAAATTTGTTCCTCATTAGTTTCACCAACCAAGAAGGTTTTTGTTGACTGTCTACCCTCATATACCGGAATGCTTGTTGAACCAGCTGATGTTTTAAATACGTAGCTTCCTGAGCCATCATCGATTGCAGTGTAAGGCATTATTGTTTGGAAGTTATATGAAACTCCATCAACTGATGCTGTAAATTTTGTATATGCTGGAAGTGTGACTGTCGCGCTACGACCATTTACTGTGTTAACAATACTTAGATTAAGATATGCAACCGCTGCTGTCTTTGAACGAGGAGTGTATCCAAGAGCCTCTGAGTGAGAAACAACTGATGATCTCAATTGAGCTGTAGTTAGGAATGATTCATTCAAAGCGAAGTTTGCAATCAAACCATTCATATGAGTGTTATATGCTAACACATCTAATATGTTTGACAAACCAGATGCTTCAAAGTTATAATCGGCAAACTCTGATTGCTGAGCAAAGTATGTTTTTAAGCTATTTTTGATTGCGTCAAAATCTAGCTGAGTCGACTGAATAGTTGTCATCTTATCTTAACCTTGATATTGTAGTTTCAAAAGACACTACTTCCTCTGTGTTGACAATTAAAAATTCAACATACACCGACACACTATTGTAATCTGGTAATGCTCTCACCTTAATATTTCTAATTGAAGCTCTTGGTTCATAATTTTCAACAGCCGTACGAATCGCCAAATCTATACTGTTTTCAATTTCATAGTCCGCCAAATCAAACAATAGTGATTGAAGGTTTGCACCATAGAAGGGGTTGAAAGGCTTCTCGCCAAAGTTTGTCATAAGAAGATTTTTAACAGCTTGCTTTACTGCAGCAGCATCTTCTTTCTTATAGACATCAGCAGTTGTTGGGTTTGTGCCGTCAGTTGGCCTATGGTCAAATGATAGATCGATATCTTTATAGAGACGGTTGCGCGTAGTTACAAGACTACGTGTCTGCAGATTACCATCCTCGATAGAAAAAGCTTTGGCCAATTAACTACTCTTTTGTTTATCTTTATTTATACCAGTTATGCATAGACAAAGGAAACGTCAAAACCATTATTCCATGATGCAACTTTGCCAGATTTACCCTGTCTCCAAGGACTCTCATCGTAGTGAATGAATGTGGGATACCCACCAATGCCAGGTCTAACAGATCGGGAGTTAGCATTGTTAACCAAAGTGCTAATCATATTGCGATACAGCGAGACGTCTTGACCTGGATTAATTCGCTGACCATTACGCGCCAGATACCAATCCATTGCATCACCCAACGGATGGTTAATTGTTCCAGAATCTCGAGATGTTTTACCACCGTGGAATGTAATTATAGCTTGATAGCCAGACCCAAGAGATCTAACAGCCGCTGCAACCGCATCGATAACATTTTGCTTCGGAAGTTGATTTGGATCTGGGTTAGATGCTTGAACTACACCATCAGCAGGAAGTTTTCCTGATACTCCTACACTACCCTTTGATGTGTTAATTGCAGATCCTGGAGGCTGGAAGCAATCAATTAAATCACTTGATATTACTTTACCATTGCTTCTCGTTTCAATTGTATTAGCATACGAAGGATTCTGATATGTTTCAGGCATGTTTGGAGTAACAATTATAATATGTGCTGTCATTACCCCAGTAGGATCATACGTATCATAATCTAATATCAGCTTGTCGAAGAAAATATAATCTTTGAGATATAGTGCCAAATCATACGTCTTTGATACCTCAACTTGTGCGGTGGCTTTATTAATCAATTGGTATACAACGCATCGACCCTTGGTCGCTAAATCATTTAAACCGTCAGCAGTTGGCTTTTCGGTTGGACCTGGATTATAGTAACCCCGCTCAACCTTAAGAGTGTATAAGTTTTGGTCAAATATAATACCACTGTTGATTAGTGATAGGTAATATGCATGCAATTGAAGATTTCTTGCAAGTTGGCGTCTCGCTACTTGGTCAGTAAGATTGTTAATATTTGCCATCGTTATTCTCTCAAAAAGGTGCTTAGTGGAATACCATTAGCAAGAATTGTTTTTTCCGTCACGATTGTTGTAGGTCCAATCTTTGCATTAAGATCGGGGTGGAAAGGTTTCTTAGATGGTTTTGCACCAGGCTTAATCCACGTTGGGTCACTTTTACCCATATCAGGATTGTGTAGCCAAGCATCAGATGATGAGTTTGAAGCTCTCCCAACACCAGGCGGCGTTGGGTTGGCATAAGTTGGGCTTAATTTACCTTCTGCAATAGCCCCCGAAACAAACTCGCTGTTAGCAGCGTTTGCTTCATCACGCATCTTGCCTCTAACAGCCTTTGTTGTCAAAGCATCTTTTGATAGACCGCCGTTGAACACCGTTCGATCTAACATATTGTAAAGATCACCTGTGCCATCAATATCAACTTGAACAATACCCTTTGGTGATACTGTTAGGTAGTCAGTCATCAAAGCACCATTTGGCAACGCTGTAGCGGATGTGTTAACCGAAGTGTTTGTAATAGTAAAGCCTTGTGCAGCACCTGTTCCACCGCCAGGATCAGGGTCAGCATAGTTCTGCGAGTTGGTAACGTCAGCAGTGATTGCCTTTTCCGCTGTTCCCTTTAGAGATCCGTGGAATGTCGGCGCTTGGAAACCGCCTGTGAACGTCCCAGAACCACCATAGATGTTCTTGACGTATGCGACTACCCCAGCACCACCCATTGTTCCTGTAGCGCCAACAACTGTTGTAGAGTTACCTGCAATGTTGATATTGGTGGATGCAACATCATATCCGCTAGCAGCAGAGGTCTTCATTGCTCCACCGCTTGCAATTTGCATGTTAGCTCCAGAAGTAACCATCATGTTACCTTTAGCAATTTGATTAACATTGCCAAGAGTTGTGTGAGTTGTTGTACCTAGAGTTGTTACAGATTGGCTACCTTTAATGTTGGTTCCCATGTTTCCGGAAACATTAGCGCGACTAGCACCACTAATGTTCTCAGTCTTGTTACCTTCAACATTCAAGTTGTAGTTCAATGCGTTTACGTTGAAGTTTCCTTTGACGTCAAAGTCCATATCGCCATTGACTTCAAACTTTGCACTACCAGCAATTGAGATTGTCATATCTTTGTTGATCGTCATTACCAAGTTACCGTTGGCTGAGATTGCCATCGATCCATTTGGTAGCATATCGACAGCAGTACCTGTTCTGTGCTTTACGAGAACGCGTTCGCCGCCTGGTGTGTCATTGTACTGAATTACGTGACCAGACTTGGTGACGTTTGTTCTACTATGAGGATACTGAACACCTACACCAGTATCTTCTTTGCTGTTAGATACTGTTTGAGTATTTTGTGGGTGGTTATGCGCAGCGTAAGAAATTGTAGCGGCCCCATAAATGGCTGGAGGGACCAGTTGCTCAGAACTACCAGTTGAACTTGGTGTTCTTGGGATATTATCATCATCCATTATCGTCTGCCCGTATCTGTTTCATTTGGTTCATCTTCAATTCCAGGATCTGAAACGCCTTGAGAATTTAGAGACATTTGAAGTTCAAGTTCTTTTAAAGTTGGTGCTGGTTTAGATACATTTAGTACAGTGTCTTTGTCGAATCGTTGTTTACAATACGCTCTCACATCAAACCCTGGAAATCTTGATCCCGATACGTTTGCAGGTGTCGGAATATCTTGTACACCGATGGCTTGACCATAAGGGTGTGTTGCATAAAACATTTCCATAAATTTATCAAATGCACTATATTGTTCTCGCGTAAGACTATCAGCAGACACAAACATTGATTTATCTTGTCCTGCAGCTTCTTTTAACGTGACATTTAAACCGCCAGCAAACACAATCCCTACAGTATTTACATTGTAGTTGAATGCATAATTACCAACAGTATTAATGTTTGTGACTTCTTGAAGTTCGCCAGATCGAGTAATTAGAAAATGCCAACCAGGAACATTACTAGCTCTTACATCTTGATCTTTAAATGTATTTGAGCATCCAACCACAACAGTTGTAAATTCTCTAGTAGCCCCAGCCATAATAGATTGAACGTGTCCAGATGAATTAACGGTTGTCGTGTCACGAGTAAAATCACTGACGGGGACGTTTGAACCAATATCTGTTATATTTGAAAACAGAGGAGGTAAACTAGCTTGGAAGTCCACTGCCGCATTTCCAAGTAGACCTGAAAGTCCGCTAGCAAATTGTGAATTTATCTTTTGCTCAAATGATGAGATCTCGCTTGCAATACTATTAAACGCAGTTAGCCCCTTACCAATTTCACCAAGAACATTATCAATTTGAGAAGTGATAGAATCAATTGCAGGAGATATCTCTTTAAGCACATCCGACATAGCTGTTGCTGGCAGGTTAGTAATAGCTGAAAGAGACTTAGCAATAGCTTCTGGAGTGTTTGCAGTTATAGCAACGTTGAGGAATCCTCCCCCCATTGTGGATTCAGTAATTGCTTCGAGATCAGAATTTAACGCGCTTGCTTGCTTTAAGATATCCAAACCAGGTGGGTTCTCAACAAGCATCGCTATACCCGATCCAGAAACAAAGTCACCGGCCGCATCAAGTTCTTGTGTGATTGATTGAAACCCCCCTAGCACTTGATTGACTTGTGTACCAAGTTTAGAACTAATAGCAGCATCTAGCTTTGACTGAATATCAAAAGTTGAACTCAGCAGTGATCCTAGATTGTTAGCAGATGTTAAAGATCCCAATGATAAGTTTAAATTGCCAAATACAGACATTATATACCCCTACCTGCGGTTGGACGTGAATTAAATTGTAGGTTTTTTGCAAAACCAACCCGTTTGCCTTCTCCTTCTCGTTGTGATGGATAGGCACCCGACGATGCGTACGGCGGATCTCTATAAACAGAAGGTGTGCCCTCTAACACTCGAGGACGTTCAAATTTTCTCATAAAAGTTACTGCGGCTTGTTCTGGTGTTGCGCATTTTATTAACTCAGCTTTTCCATTATTAGAAAATGTATCTAATTCAAAACTTGTAAATTTTAATTGTGTCATTAAATTTTTAGGATTCATATTATTACGTATTGCCCACGTCTCTAGACCGTCTGGGCCATTCCAACGCTCAGCGCGCCATTGACATATTCCGTGGGCAGGATAGGATGTGTTTAGATCGCCACGGCGTTCAAATGCAACAACGTCGGGACTGAAAGAACCAGACTCGACCATCATATTGCCAACGATGCCTCTTGATTGTGCATCGGAATAGCCAACAGATCTAAAGTAGTTGTATGCTGTTTCAGCGCTTTCACTTGCACTGCTAACAGGCACTTGTTCGCCTTGATATGTTCCTGGTTGACCTGATACAAAGTCTTGTGAGTTGTACACACCACCATCTGCACCAGATTCTGCTGTGCTGAAATCTGGAAGAATATGTGGAATCGATCCAATAATTAGGGGTAGCTGTGACTGAATGCCATCAAGGAAGATACCAAAGATTTGTGCACCAACGTCTAAAGATGGAGGAAATCCTGTGACCAATCCACCCTCGGTTGTAGGAAGCACAACAGATGCCCAAGGTAAATCACCCGATTCCTTTACACCGTCATGGATACCAACAATGTTTACTCGAACACGGCCCAGTCGCATTGGGTCAGCGTTATCAACAACCTTACCAATAAACCATCTGGTCTGATCACCATAGAATGCATGACTTAGAGCTTTAAGCATTTAGAATCTTTCACTACCTGAATATGGAGCTGGTGGTGGAGGGGCCAAAGTGTTAGCGACATCTTTACCTGTAATTTTCACACCAGTAAAGTGCACAGTATACCCAGCATCACGACTGAATGTGTGACGTGCTGCAAACATTATATAGTCACCAGATCTGAGATTGTCTTCAATCAGTTCTTCACCCTTAGACGAAATAAACTGTAGGTTATACTTGACACCAATTGTTGCATTTAAACTACCATTGAGAAACAATCTGCCAGGAATAGCAAATGTTAATGGTGAGAAGTTAACCCAGTTCTTTAGAGCTTTACTGTTAATTTTTGTTAAGTGCTCGAGATCGGTTCTACCCTCGAGATACGAATAGTATTGACCATCTTGGGTCGATGAGCTAAACACCTGAGATATTAATCTACTTTCAGGACGTGTATGAAGCAATGGATTCGTAGAGGGGTTTCTTTCACTTGGTTCTGAGTTTAGATTGTATGGTATTCTACCATTAGATGGATATCTGTCCGCAATGGTGCCAGTTAGTTTTCTGTTTGCGAGCACGTTATCTAACATACCTTTTGCAGTCCATCGCTTACCATATGGCAACGATTGATTTGCACCATTGGTTATTGTTGGTTGTTCGTATCCAGGAATGTAAGTCTTGTTGGTATTAACATCGTGGAACAAGAACTTAGCGTTGACAAAACCAGACTCGTTTAACGTGGTAATGTCTGCAACATCATTATCGTGGTGACTTTGAATAACAAACATCTGTTGTTCGATAGATGTGTTTGACTTGTTAACTTCTGCTGATGAGAATGTAAATGGCTGTTTAACTCTATTGTTTTGAGTAACCATTGTCTGCCAGTTTTTAAGATACAATCCACTGTTGGTTTTATCTTTACTGGTTTCAACACCACTTAGTGTTGAGTAGATGTAGAATGGTGATCCATCTTCTGCAGACATTCTATCCAACACCCAGTTGATTGTCTCAATTGGTGTTAAGTTTGGCACCATCATTTTAAACGGCGTTTGTGCTTCTGTAATATTGCTCTGATCAACAAAGAAGACTTTTCTATCGAAATACTCTTTAACGAGGGTAGTAATAATCTCAGATCCTTTACCAGATATTGCTTTATTAACATTGATGTACTCAGATACAAACCCAATGTCTTCAATGATGTGAAACATCAAAGTAGATTCTCTATCACTAGCTCTAATGTTCTTTACGACTTTATCAATGTAGAACTTCTTATAGATCGTCTTGTATTCTTTTTCAGGTAATCTAAAACCAAGTTTTATTGTTTGAATACCGTTAAATTTAATATTAGAGTATAGGTTATTGTCATCTAGCATGATGATATTACCAGTCAAATATGGCTTATCAATGTTTTCAAATATATCAATATCAATCACAAGATTTTTAACATCAAGAGATGTTTGCAGGTTAGGAGTTGATATTTCTGCTGTTTCTAAAACAAAAGAATATGCTGATGATGAACGGTCACTTTGTTGCATTATTATCTCAACGATTCATTAAATGCTCTGTACACAGAATTGACAGCAACTGGTTTAATTATTTTTATGGTTCTCAATAGATCATTGTCGGCAATATACTTGTCATAGAATGTGATTGGAGTGTGTATAGCACTTGTGCCAACAGACGGATCGATATCTACATATTCACCAGCACTGTCTTCCCAGTGGTGGATTGTATCGTACTGAGCGGTGCTGCCTTTGTATAGGACAACAGACTGAGTAGTTGTTCCAACTGTGCTTGTAATCAATTCACCTGCTATGAAGGTTCCAGTTGTGCTAATAACCAACTGACCAAAGTCAAGTCGACGGCTGATAATTGTTCCTGTTGAACCTGATCCCAAACCTGTAATTGTTTGACCTGGTTTAAATATTCCTGTCAAGTCGTCACGAGTTGTAATAACCTTGTTTGGAAACTGCTTAGCAACCAAATCTTGAACTTGTGATTGACCTATTGGCCATCCCAACTGTCTAATGTTGTCGTTCATTAGAAAGAATGTCCAGTACAGCGATGGTGTGCCATACAACTTTTGGGACAACTGATCCGGTCTTTCACCTTCTAGAATTGTATAGGTTGAATAAAAATTCAGGTTATCTTTAATCTCATCAATAATTTGCACATATGCTGAAACATCTTGAAAGATGCTTTGAGACTCTTCATTACCAAACTTGTAAAGAATATTAGGAAAGTTGTTAAAGTAGCTCATTAGTAACCTGCCTCAATGTCGTCGCGTGCAAGGGCTCTTTCTTCGAAGAACGATAAGTTTACATCAACTTCAGATGGTTTTCCATCAACGTGGAATCCCATACTCGATGGGTTGTATGTCACATCCATGCTACTAAGATAGCTGTTTAATATTTTCGTGCCAACACGAGCTGTCCCATATTTCAAATCAATTAAAAATGGGTTAGGATATTTGTATCCAGCTGATATACCTTTAACGTCAACAGATGTTGGATACATCTCACGTCTAAAGAATGATATGATATCTTGTATTTCTTTTGCTTCATCCGCAGAGTTTGCAATCATCTTAAACGAAAATCTAAACTCTCGAGATCTCACACCTCTAAACAAAGTTCTTCTGTTTGGATTGATAACTGTGCGAGTGGTTGCTGATGCAACATCACTAGCCAGCTGTCCACCATAACTAGCGCCTCTAGCAATAGCTAATCGGGCGAGATCTTTTGTTGGTAGTTCTTTAAATAGATCTGTAAATGAACTCACCCCAGAGTTGACAGCTTTGGTTAGAGCATCACCTAAACTTCCACCGGCGTTTATAGCTGCCTCTGATGTTGCTCCTATGATACCAAGTTGAGCGTTGTTGTCGTAATCCATACCATCACCAAACGCAACAGCGTTGGGAAGATACAAAGTGACGTTTGGAAAACTACTTGGATACTCTTTACGACCAGGCAAGATTGATTGGCCATTTGTTCCCACACGGCGACCGCCCTCACGCGCAGGCTCACCCGTACTACCATCATCAGACAACGAATTTAAATAGTCATTTGCTGCTGTAAAGTTTATATCTGGTGGTACAATAGTTACAAGTCTAAACTCGATTACACCTTTGTAATCGGATGGATTATCTTTGGGAAACCTTAATTTTGGTAATGATACACGAGAGGATGGGTTGAAGGGGGGCATCAAACACCTAATAAATAGAGATACTGTTAAACTTATTTATATCGGTTTCTGATGACTTACAAAGGCAAATACAAAGTGACTAATCGCCATAAGTATAAGGGTGATGCGGACAATGTTGTGTTTCGCTCTATGTGGGAAAGACATTGCTTCAAATGGCTCGATCATAACCCTCAGATAAAAGAGTGGTGCTCAGAAGAAGTTGTTGTTCCATACTTCTTTGACATTGACAAAAGCTATCACAGATACTTTGTTGACTTAAAATATACAACGGTTGAAGGTGAGACGTTCCTAGTTGAGATCAAACCTGACAAGCAAACTAAACCTCCTACTGGTAAACGCAAGACAAAGCAGTATGTGCTTGAGGCAACTACATATGTCAAGAACCAATGTAAGTGGAAAGCTGCAGAGAAGTTTGCTAAGGATAACAACTACAAATTTGTTGTTTGGACTGAGCATGATCTGCAGAAGATGGGAATCATGCCCAAACCGCTAAAGCCTTTGAAACCTTTGCCTGCCTTTACCGGCCGCAACAGGCGTTAACTTATTATCCCCCAATTACAGAATTAGTCAACTGGTATAAATAGTCGTATGTCAAATTTATTCAAGACCCTAGAATATGAAGCCTTTAGAGCTGGAATTAACCCACGGACGCAACAGTCACGTGAATGGTTCCGTGCCAAAGTTGAGACAATGAAGAATATCAACCGTAACACGTTGATGAAAGAAGATCCAATCCTGTTGAAGAACCGTCAAGTGATGGGTTCGATGTATATGTTCTTCTACGATCCAAAGCACAAAGAGACATTACCGTACTACGACTCTTTCCCGCTTGTTATCGTGCTAAAGCCCGCCGCTGGAGGCTTTCTTGGGTTGAACCTGCACTACCTCCCGCCAGTGCTCAGAGCGAAGTTCTTAGACGCTCTTTTAGACGTTACAAACAACAAGCGCTATGATGAATCATCAAAGTTCAACTTGACCTACAAGATGTTGGAAAACGCCTCAAAGTTCAAATACTTTAAGCCATGCATCAAGCACTATCTAAGTGACCACATAAGAAGTCGCCTTGCAATGGTCCAAGC
>Ga0222712_10002410_pt1 | contig 21427 bp, 15 predicted proteins | sample C33_657DmetaG_FD_165043 | JGI IMG/M metagenome (GOLD analysis project Ga0222712, IMG submission 165043) | Estuarine water microbial communities from San Francisco Bay, California, United States - C33_657D | ecosystem: Environmental > Aquatic > Marine > Unclassified | place: USA: California... | reverse complement strand
AGGATCTCTCCGGTTTTGGAAATTCCTTCTCCATAGATGATATCAAACTCTGCAGAACGGAAAGGCGGAGCAACCTTGTTTTTGACAACCTTCACTTTTACGCGGTTACCAATGGCCTCATCACCATCCTTGATCTGGGCCGCTCTGCGAATGTCCAAGCGTACAGATGCGTAGAACTTGAGGGCATTACCACCGGTGGTTGTTTCGGGGTTTCCGAACATGACGCCGATTTTTTCACGGAGCTGGTTGATGAAAATACAGATGGTATTGGTTTTGCTGATGGTAGCGGTCAGTTTCCTGAGGGCCTGGCTCATCAAACGGGCGTGCAATCCCATCTTGCTATCACCCATTTCACCTTCCAATTCGCTTTTGGGAACAAGTGCAGCCACTGAGTCAATCACCACCACATCCAATGCACCGGAGAGAATCAGCCTGTCGGCAATCTCCAATGCCTGCTCTCCATAATCTGGTTGAGAGATCAGCAGGTTGTCAACATCAACACCCAATTTCCTTGCATAGGCACTATCAAAGGCATGCTCAGCATCAATAAAGGCACACATGCCGCCTTTTTTCTGTGCTTCTGCAATCACATGGGTGGCAATGGTGGTCTTACCCGAACTCTCCGGCCCATAGATTTCAATGACCCTGCCTTTTGGCAATCCGCCAATCCCCAGCGCACTGTCGAGACCAATTGAACCTGTTGAAATTGCTTCAAGTTGCGCCTCCCCTTTTTCATTCATCATCATCACACTTCCCTTTCCATAATCCTTCTCAATCTTGTCCAGCGTGAGTTTCAGCGCTTTTAGTTTTTCTGAATTTGACATATTTTAAATTTTTGAGAAAGTAAAGATAGGGGGATTTGAAACAACAAACTAATATTTTTAGCATTTTTTCCACTAAAAATATTAGTGTTTTTCTCTTTTTTAGGCGGTGTTTTCAACAAAAAACCCTGCTATTTAGACAAACAGCAGGGTGTACATGAGAAAACAAACAAGAAAGTCCGGCAAGCGACCGGTGACAAAAATCTTCATAAATATAATAATAATTTGATGATACCAACCCAAAATTATTTGCAGATGAGATGGTTATTTTTGATCATCAAATCAATCCATATGAGGAAATTCTTCGGCATCTTTTTGTGTGTAACTGTTGTTGCACAGGCAATCTTTGCACAGGTTACCGAGCCGGTCAGGCTACCCAATGGATGGTCTCTTTCCCCTTTTGGAAGAAGTTTCCCCCTCGGAGACTTGCCCCTGAACATTGCTGTCTCGGCTTCGGGAAAGAAAATGGCAGTCACTAACAATGGGCAGAGCGTTCACTCCATTCAGCTGATTGATCCTGCATCAGAGCAGATCCTTCATGCATTGGTTGTTCCAAAAGCCTGGTATGGACTGGCTTTTACAGACGATGAAAAATTCCTCTATGTTTCTGGTGGCCATGATAACCGCATCAATAAATACGATGTTTCCGCAAACAAACTGGTATTGGCTGACAGCATCTTGCTGGGGAAACCCTGGCCCAATCGTGTTGGCCCTTCTGGCATTGCCATTGACTCACGCAGCAAAAAACTATTTGTTGCCACCAGAGAAGACAGTGCGCTGTACACCATAGACCTTGCTTCCAATCAGGTGATCAGGAAAATTTCGATTGGTGCAGAAGGATATGGTTGTTTGTTGTCCAGGGACAGGAAGTTTGTTTATGTTTCTGTTTGGGGTGGAGACAGGCTCTTGAAAATTGACGCGATTACAGGCCAAATACAATCATCCACCGTGGTGGGTGATAACCCCAACGAGATCATCCTCTCAAAAAAAGGGGACAGGATCTTTGTTGCCAATGCCAATGATAACGCTGTTTCAGTGATCAGCACAGCATCCATGAAAGTAACCGAAACACTGAACGCTGCACTTTATCCAGATGCACCGAGCGGTTCTGCTTCCAACGGACTGGCTTTGTCTGCGGATGAAAAGCGGTTATACATCGCAAATGCAGACAACAATTGTCTTGCAGTATTTGATGTTGAGGATGCCGGCTACAGCCGTTCTATGGGCTTTATCCCCGTTGGATGGTATCCCACCAATGTGCGCATTGTTGGCAAAAAGGTTTTTGTGAGCAATGGAAAAGGTTTCACGTCGATGGCCAATCCTTTTGGCCCAAATCCAGTGCAGAAAAGACAGCAGGTTATTTACCAGAAAGGGGATGCTGCCAAACCCAAGGATGTACAATATATCGGTGGTCTTTTCAAGGGTACCATGAGCGTTTTCGAAGAACCAACTGTCACAGCGCTTGCCGACCTATCCAAGGCAGTGTATGCCAATACTCCTTATTCAAAAGAAAAAGAAACCCTTGCCTTCGGAGAGCCCGGCAATCCGATACCCATGAAGGTTGGTGACCCCTCGCCCATCAAACATGTTTTTTATATCGTGAAGGAGAACCGGACTTTTGACCAGGTTTTGTCGGATGTTCCCGGTGGCAATGGCGATACAAGCCTCTTGCTTTTTGGTGAGAACATCACCCCCAACCAACATGCCCTGGCCAAGCAATTTGTGCTGCTGGATAATTTTTATGTGGATGGGGAAGTCAGTGCGGATGGCCACAACTGGAGCCTGGGGGCCTATGCGACAGACTATCTTGAAAAAACCTGGCCTACCAATTATGGTGGAAGGGGTGGCGATTACAATGCAGAAGGAACAAAAGAAGCGGCCAACAACAAGGGCGGATTCATTTGGAACCTGGCGCAACGCCATGGTGTAACATACAGAACCTACGGAGAGTTTGCCGATGATTACAAGGCCAATATCCCTGTGCTGGAAGGGCATTTCTGTCCTTATTATACCAGCTGGGATGAGACAGTTCGGGATACTACACGATTCTACCAATGGAGGCGTGAATTTGATTCATTGCTTGCTAAAAAAGCGGTGCCACAGCTGAACACCCTTCGTTTCATCAACGACCATACTGAAGGTACCAGCATTGGCAGGCCAACACCTTTTGCGCATGTTGCTGACAATGATCTGGCTGTGGGAATGTTTGTGGAATACCTTTCCAAGTCCCCCATCTGGAAGGAAACAGCCGTTTTCATTGTGGAGGATGATGCACAAAACGGGCCCGATCATGTGGATGCGCACCGCACAACGGCCTATGTGGCTGGTGGCTTTGTGAAAAGGGGTTTTGTGGACCATACGCCCTACAGTACATCATCGATGCTCAGGACCATGGAATTGATCCTTGGTTTACCTCCCATGTCTCAATATGATGCAGCCGCCACGCCCATGTGGAGGAGCTTCAGCAAGACACCGGACCTTTCTGTTTTCAATTCCTTGCCTGCCCGGGTTGACTTGAATGAAAAGAACCTGAAGGTCAATGCCCTTTCCAAAAAAAGCATGTCTTTTGACTTCAGCAAGGAAGACAGGGCCAACGATCTTGAGTTCAGTGAAGTGATCTGGAAGGCTATCAAAGGAGAGCATAGCACCATGCCCGCACCAAGAAGAAGTGCCTTCGTTCGTACGGTTGAGTCGGACGAAAAATAGATAGTCTTCCGTTGTGGATTATTAGTGGGAAGGAATTGCTTGGGAGAAATTATATTTGCGTTTCAGTCAATATCAATTAAAAATCGAAAAGATGAAAAGTAAATTCTTTGTTCTCCCTTTGGTGATGGTCGTTACACTTTTTTCTTGTGTAAGCTCCAAGAAATTTCAGGCACTTACTGGAAAATATGGTGACCTCAACAATCAATTGATTGCAGCACAGAAGGAAGCAAAGGCCTGCCGTGATGAAAAAGCGGAGGCAGACCGCCAGCGTTCCATTGCGGATGCACAGCGCGAAGCACAGATTGGTTCATTGAAAGACCAGATTGAATTGCTAAAGAGGAGCGGTAACCAAACCCTCAAGCAGCTGGAAGACCTTTCGGTCATTTCTTCTTCTCAGGCAGAAAGCATCAAAAAATCTTTGGACAATATCGGATCCAAAGACGCCTATATTCAAACAATCCAGTCTGCTGCAGCAAGAAAGGATTCAATGAACATGGCCCTGGTGATGAACCTGAAAGGAGCCATCGGAGATTTGAACGACCAGGATGTAAACATCAAGGTAGACAAAGGCGTGGTATATGTTGATATTTCAGACAAAGTGTTGTTCAAGACCGGAAGCTTTGACTTGAGTGAAAGGGCAAAGACCGTACTTGGAAAAGTGGCATTGGTCTTGAAGAACCAACCCGATATTGAGTTCATGGTTGAAGGACACACAGACAATGTTGCCATGAAAGGCGACAAGGATCTGATGGACAACTGGGACCTCAGCGTAAAGCGTGCAACTACAATTGTTCGTTTGCTCCAAAAGCAATACGAAATGAATCCTGCTCAGATGGTAGCCGCCGGTCGTGCAGAATTCCGTCCATTGGCCGATAATTCAACTGAAGCAGGACGTGCAGCCAATCGCAGGACAAGGATCGTGATCCTTCCACAGTTGGATCAGTTCTTTAAGTTGTTGGAGAAGAAGTAGGAACAGCCAGGGATGAAGGACAAGGGACAAGGGATAAGGGACAAGGGGGTTGAATAAAAAGAGAATCATAAATAGAAAAAGGGCTCATGCAGTTTTGCTTGGGCCCTTTTTATGTCTTATGCAAACCGTTTCCGTGAATTTCGGTATTTTAGTTTCAAATCAATTTTCATGCGTTTACGTTCAATCGTTTTTGCCGTTGTTTTCACTGCTCAATTTTTTTCTCTTGTTGCTTTTGCACAACAAGATCCGATGGTTGCCGCCATCATCAAAGAGGCCAATGAAAATTCCCAATTGAAAAGAATGAGCCATGAATTGATGGATGGTGTGGGTCCGCGTTTGGTTGGCTCTACAAAAATGGTGCAAGCCAGTGATTGGGCCATCGCACAGTATCAGCAATATGGCATTTCTGCCAAGAGAGAAAACTATGGCACCTGGAGAGGATGGGATCGTGGCATTACACATGTAGACATGATCAGTCCTTGGACCAAAACCTTGGAGGCCACACAATTGGCTTTCTCTCCTTCTACCAAAAAAGCAGTAAAAGGAGAAACCATCATTCTTGCTGATGTAGCAGATTCGGTTGCCTTCCAACAATGGTTGCCCAATGTAAAAGGAAAATTTGTTTTAATCGCAATGCCTCAACCCACAGGAAGACCCGATTACAACTGGAAAGAATTTGCCACAAAAGCATCCATGGATAAAATGTTGCAGGAAAGAAGAGATTTAACTGAAGCCTGGCGTAAACGCATCAGCAAAACAGGATACAACAACCGCACGCTTGCTACAGCACTTGAAAAAGCAGGTGCAGCCGGAATTGTAGGCAGCAATTGGAGCCAGGGGTTTGGCGTGAATAAAATTTTTGACGCCTATACAAAGAAAATTCCAACCATTGATGTGATGCTGGAAGACTACGGCCTGTTGTACAGACTAACTGAATCAGGGGCTGCACCCAAAATCAGTGTGCTTGCCAAATCAAAAGAGCTTGGTGAGGTGCCAACCTTTAACACCATCGGCGAAATCAAAGGCACAAGCAAGGCAAATGAATACGTGATGTTGTCTGCTCACTTCGACTCATGGGATGGAGGAACAGGCGCAACAGACAATGGCACCGGCACGATGGTGATGATGGAAGCGATGCGTATTCTTAAAAAAGTATACCCCAATCCCAAGCGCACCATCTTGGTAGGACATTGGGGCAGTGAGGAACAGGGATTGAATGGTTCTCGTGCTTTTGTGGAAGATCATCCTGAAATTGTGAATAATCTTCAAGCATTGATCAATCAGGACAATGGAACAGGCAGGATTGTAAACCTCAGTGGTTCGGGTTATGCAAAATCGAAAGACTACATTGGCAGATGGTTGAGTGCGATACCTGGAGAATACAAAGATTCCATTAAAACCAGTTTTCCTGGAATGCCCGGTGGTGGCGGATCTGACCATGCGTCATTTGTAGCTGCAGGTGCCCCTGCATTTTCATTGGGTGCATTGAACTGGTCATATTTCAATTATACCTGGCATACCAATAGGGACACTTACGATAAAATTGTGTTTGATGATTTGCGCAACAATGCTATCGTTACTGCCATTCTTGTTTACATGGCTTGCGAAGATCCAGAACGCAGCTCAACTGAGAAAGCAAACAATGCAACCTGGCCAGCGCCAGTAAAATCAAAACGCAAAGGGGGGTTGTGATCAATAATTCCCAGACATAAGATTAGCAAAGTGTGAGTTTTTTACAGGTATGAAAAGTCAGATAAATATTTTTTCTAAAAGTATTGACTATCGAACAGCATTGCTATTTATTGATCAGTTTGAATTTGCGGCAAATACTTATTTTTAATGTATCAATCACATTCAAATGCAGTTTATGTTTACCATTCTGAAACGATTTGCGATATGCAGTGTAGTGATTGTTGCAATAACAGCTTGCGCCAAACGTACGCCCTCAAAACCTGTTGAAGATACTACGCCACCTCAGATTACAATCAGCACAATGCTCACCGGTTATGAAATCATCTGGGGATTTGATTTTCTTCCCAATGGGGATATGCTCTTCACTGAAAAGCGAGGTAAGATCTATCGTCAGACCGGTGGCGCTGTAACTGAATTAACCGGCTTTCCATCTGTGCGAAGCACTGGTCAGGGCGGATTGATGGATGTTCGTGTGCATCCAGATTATTCTAGTAACGGTTGGGTCTATGCATGTTATGCAGATAATGCAACGAATGGCAGTGGAGAGCTTCGCGTTATTCGATTCAAAATTGCAGGCAATGCAGTTCAAAGTATAGAAACTGTTTTTCAGACAGGTGGTGGCAATACCTGGAATGGTCATTACGGTTCGCGTTTAGCATTTGACGCCAAGCGCATGCTGTATATATCAGTCGGAGAAGGAGGAACAGGAAGTTATGGAGGACCATCCGCCAGCAACCGGAATTCCTCCAATACGGCTTCCCCTTGGGGAAAGATCCACCGCATCACTGCTTCAGGCGGTATTCCTTCCGACAATCCTGTGTTGCCCGGACAAACTTCTGCCAGTACAATTTTTGCCTATGGTATCCGTAACCCTCAGGGAATGATCATTCATCCGTCCACTGGTGCTGTCTGGGAATCTGAGCATGGACCTAAAGGCGGGGACGAAATCAATATCATCAACCCTGGGGCCAATTACGGCTGGCCTGTTTATTCATTGGGAACGAATTACGATAATTCAATCATTTCACAGGGACATACCGCATCTGGTATCGCGGAGCCTTCATTTTCTTGGACACCATCTATCGGTGTAGCAGGAATGACCTTCATCACGCACAATTCTTTCAAAGGATGGAAAGGAAGTCTTTTGGCTGGTGGACTTGCTTCGCAACAACTTCATCGGTTGACCGTGAATGGTTCAACCATCAGCGCCGCCGGAACAGTTGATGGCATCAAGGGAAGGGTGCGTCATGTAGCACACGCTCCGGATGGTTCTGTATACGTGTCTTTGGAGGGTCCTGGTCGCATCCTGAAGATCAGTGCGCAATAAGTGTGCATGAACCTGTTTCAGTTAACATGTTAACTGTCATGGAAACAGGCACAGTTTCACCCTATTTCAAAATCTTCGCTGCCTGCCTGGCCAACATTTTCCACTCGCCATTTTCTTTCCTGAAAACATAGAGCACGTTGAGGTGGGCTTCTCCTGGCTTGCCCTTGTCCATTGTTTTGGCATCAAGCTGGTGTCTTACAATGGCATTTTTACCCGTTACATCAATGCTTTCTTTGCTGATCTCAATCGTTAGAAAGTCAGAAGTTCCGCTGGCAATGGCTTCAACAAATTCGGCTTTGTTTTCAACATGTCCGCCAGAATGACCATAGCTGAGGTGTTCAGATGAAAGTTTCTCCAATGCAGTACGATCGCCAGTTTCCATAGCCTTGACCAGGGCAGCGACTACAGACGCCACGGGTTCTTTCTTTTTTTTCTGGGCCTTAGTTGTGAAGAAACAAAATGAGGCAAAAGCAAGGGATAATAAAATCTTCTTCATGGTAAATGTTATTGTGGGTTAATGGTTTCGAATTCTCCGGTAGACTTGTTTTTTCTTACATTTTTCCCTTCAAAAATTTTTCCGTTCATGGCAATATAAACACCATGAGGCAGGGTTTGCACAAAGGCCAGGGCACTGCCCAGGTTGAACATTCCGTCTGAGCTGCCGAACTTGTAAGGAACCATGGCCCCGGTAATGACAATGGTTTTATCCTTCACTTTTTCTGCCAGTACTGATGCGGTAATGGCCATGGTATCGGTTCCGTGCGTAATGAGGATGCGTTCTTCGGTTGCATGCGTGCATTCATGAGAAATCCGCTCCCTGTCTGCATCAGTCATATCAAGGCTGTCTATCATCATCAGGGTGGTGATGTCGAGTTTGAGTTTGGAGCGACCCAGCCTGAGCATTTCATGCAAATGGGTATCCTTGAAAAACAATTCCCCGTTGAGTTCATTGTATTCCTTGTCAAAAGTTCCTCCTGTTATAAAAATTCTGATCGCCATATACACATTTCCTGCTGGAAAATTAGGCATTCTTTGCGAAAATGACCTTGATATGGAAGCGGTCAAAAAATTGGTTAACTTTTCAGCCATAAAATTGCATACCGTGAAACAACTTTTCATTCTTTTTCTTTTTGCGCCCTCCATGCTTTTTGCCCAACAATCTCCTGACCTCATCATTACCAATGGTCGTATTGTAGATGGTACCGGAAACAGCTGGTTCAGGGCTGATATTGCGGTTAAGGGTGATAGGATTGTTGCGGTGAAAAAAGGGCTGTTGGCGCTATTCCCCGGTACGAAAGTCATTGATGCAAAGAACATGATTGTGTCACCAGGCTTCATCGATGTGCATGCACATATTGAAGGGGGCGTTTTCGAAAAACCTACTGCTGATAATTATATTTACGATGGCGTCACTTCCGTTGTCACCGGAAACTGTGGAGGTGCTGCTGATGATATTGCTGTTTTTTTGAAAAAGATTGACAGCACAAAAACTTCTATCAATGTGGCCACCCTGGCGGGTCACAATACCATCCGTAGGCTTGGCATGGGCCTTGACAACCGGAAGGCAACGCCTGAAGAAATGAAAAAAATGGAAGCCCTCATGCTGAAAGCCATGCAGGATGGAGCTGTCGGACTCTCTACTGGACTCATTTATCTCCCAGGCATGTATTCGCCTACCCATGAAATTGTAGATCTGGCCAAGGTGGCTGCGTCAAAAGGCGGGGTCTATGCAACCCATATGCGCTACGAGGGAACGAAGGTAGATGAGGCCATCAATGAGGCCCTGACCATCGGAAAGGAAGCCAATATTCCTGTCCAGATATCCCATTTCAAGGTGACGGGAAAGAACAACTGGGGTCGATCCACTGAAACCCTTGGAATGGTCGAAGAGGCCAGAAAGCAGGGTTATGATGTGACCATCGATCAATATCCCTACACAGCCAGCAGTACCAACCTCGCAGTAACGGTCCCCGATTGGGCGCTTGAGGGCGGCCTGGATTCTTTAAGGGTCAGGATGAAAAACCCCGATCAACGGAAAAAAATCATTGAGGGTATGGGTGCATCCCTCAAAGCAGCAAAGCGAAAAGACTATGCCTATGCGGTTGTGGCCAATTTCGGTCCGGACAGCAGTTTCAACGGTAAAAACATCAGCCAGATCAACCAGGCCCTTGGCAGGAAGAAGAAATTCATCAACGAAGCCAATACCATCCTCGACATGCTGGCCAAGGCCAATGCCCAGATGATCTACCATACCATGAACGAAAAAGACCTGGCCCATTTCATGAAATATCCTTTCAACATGCCCGCAGCCGATGGGGGTGTCAGCAATGGAAAGGGCATGCCTCACCCAAGGGGATATGGAACCAATGCCCGGGTGCTTGCCAAATACGTGAGGGAAGAAAAACTGATTGGTCTGGAAGAGGCCTTGCGGAGGATGACCTCCTTGCCTGCCACCAAGTTCAACCTGAAAGACCGCGGCTTGATCATGGAGGGCAAGTTTGCTGATATCCTGGTCTTTGATGAAAATACTATTCAAGACATGTCGGTCTACGAAAACCCGCACCAGTTCAGCAAAGGAATCGAATATGTATTGGTCAATGGCAAACTGGTGATCAACAATGGAAAGCACACCGGAGCCCGGAGTGGCATTGCCTTGAAGGGCAACCAATAAAAAAGGCCGTCCATTGCTGGACGACCCCTTTCATTTTTAAACAAAACCCTCTTTACTTGACTAAAGTGATGGTACCAATTTTGGTGTCCTCACCTTTTTTAACCACTACATTGGTGATGATCTTTTTCGCATAAGGGGCAATACCCTCAATTGTAACAGTGTATGTGCCATCAGTCAAACCTCGTACCTTGAATTCACCTTCTCTGCTGGGCAATGCTACAGCGTTGAAGCCATTTCCATTGCTTACACGAACCACTGCTTTTGCATCAAGAGGAAGTACTTTTCCTTCGATTTCACCAAAATTGGCGTTACAGAAAGGACGAAGAATAGGTTTTAGATAGAACTTGCCGTTGGCCTCAACAATAGAGCTGGCGATGTCAAAGTCAACCCAAACCTTTACATCGTTTCTGTTTCCCCGCTCCCTGTGGTTGTCAAACAATTTGATGTATAGGAAGTTAGACGTTTGGCTGTCCATCAGAAGGTCATAGGTAACGCCACCTTTCACAACATTATTTTTGGTGCCAAGGGTGATGCGGATTTTCCTCACGGTACCGGCATCAATGTTGGCTGTACCCAGTTGTGTTTCAATACCATTTCTCAGGCTAAGTACATCAATGATTTTTGGTGTAAAGTTCAGGTCGATCCACTCTCCGAAATCATCCTTTCTTTTCAGGTGGTCGTCCTTATCGTCATCCAGGCCGTTCCGGTTATCATCACGTTTGTGTTTTTCGTCTTTGTCCACTTTTACTTCCACTTTTTGGATATCAATGTTTACCGCATCAAAATCTCCAGGGCCATCAGTAAGAAAAACGGCAACAGAAGAGTTTCCATTGACACCAGATTTTGTACAGGCTGAAAAAACCAATACCATCGCAATGACTGCTGAGGCGAGCCCGAGAAAGAATTTACTTGTCTTCATAATTATTGTTTTTTAGGTTTTAAAATCAAAGGGTACAAATACCCGAACAGTAGAATAGACTTGTCTGATTCCTGCTGGTTTAATTAACGCAGGAGCTTAAACAATATTTTAACATCTGGCCCTTATTTTCAAAGCAACAACCGAATTCGTTAACTTGCAACAATGTTTAATTACCTGAATGAGCTCAACCCGCAGCAGCGGGAAGCAGTGTTGCATCTTGATGGCCCCCTCATGATCATTGCCGGAGCGGGAAGTGGGAAAACCAAGGTATTGACTACGCGCATTGCCCACCTGATGGCCAATGGGGTGGATTCGTTTAAGATTCTTGCACTGACATTTACCAACAAGGCGGCGAAGGAAATGAAGGAAAGGGTTGAAAGGATATTGGTCAACAGGGAAGCCAGAAATTTATACATCGGAACATTTCACTCCGTATTTGCCAGGATCCTCAGGGGAGAGGCCTCGCGAGTAGGTTATCCTACCAGTTTTACGATTTACGATACCGATGATGCAAAGAGTGTTTTGAAAACAGTGATCAATGAATTGCACCTTGATGATAAGATCTACAAACCATCAACTGTTTACAACAGGATTTCTTCTGCAAAAAATGCATTGGTAACTGCAGAGGAATATGCAAAGGATTTTGGACTGCAACAGGAAGATGCCCGCGCCAACCGCCCTGCGATTGCACAGATCTATACTGCTTATGCAAAACGATGTTTCAAGAATGGTGCGATGGATTTTGATGATTTGCTTTTGCAATTCTACCTCATCCTCAAGAACCACCCCGATGCATTGCACAAGTACCAGCATAAGTTCAGCTATATCATGATTGATGAGTACCAGGATACCAATCCTGCGCAGTACGAAATCATCAAGCTCTTGGGTGCCATGCACGAGAACGTCTGCGTGGTAGGAGACGATGCACAATCGATTTATGCGTTTCGCGGTGCGACCATCGAAAACATTCTTTTGTTCAGAAAGGATTATGATGATGTGAAGGTCATCAAGCTGGAACAGAATTACAGAAGCACCAAACAGATCCTGAATGTGGCTAACCAAGTGATTGGCAACAACAAGGGACAGATACCAAAGGAGTTGTGGACAGAGAACAGCGAGGGCGATAAAATCAAGTTGGTCAGGACAATGACCGATAATGATGAGGGAAAGTTTGTGGCTGATGCCATACAGGAACAAAAACTCAGGAACCATTTTTTCAATAGGGATTTTGCCATTCTCTACAGGACCAATGCACAGAGCCGTGCCATGGAGGAATCCTTGCGAAGAATGAACATTCCGTATACCATTTTTGGTGGCATCAGCTTCTACCAACGCAAAGAGGTCAAGGACTACGTTGCCTACCTCAGGATCATCGTCAACCCCCGCGACGAAGAGGCGCTGAAGCGGATTATCAATTATCCCGTCAGGGGTATTGGTAAAACTTCGCTCGACAGGTTGATCCTCGTAGCCAATGAACAGTCCATCACTTTATGGGATGTGCTCACGCGCGCTGCCTCATTTGGTTTTAAGGCCGGAACCCTCGAGGCAATCGAGAATTTTGTGCTCATGATCAAAAGCTTTGCCAGCATGCTCAAGAACAGCAATGCCTATGATGTTGCTTTTCATGTGGGCAAGCAGACAGGCCTGGTCAGGGAATTGTTCAACGACAAGAGTACAGAAGGTGTTCAGCGCTATGAGAACGTGCAGGAGTTGCTGAACTCCATCAAAGAATGGGTGGATGACAAGCAGAACCGTGCGCAGATTGATGAGGATGGGGTGATGTTGGATGAGGGGAGCAGCCAGGGACAAGGGACGAGGGACGAGGGACAAGGGACAGGGGAACAGCCAGGGACAAGTGACGAGGGACAAGGGAGCGGCCAGGGACAAGGGACAGGGGAACAGCCAAGGACAAGGGACGAGGGACAAGGGACGAGGGACGAGGGACGAGGGAACCGCGAAACGACAGACTTGTTTAGTGGAATTCTAGAGATAGAGGCCAATGCACAGGAGGATCCTAATGCAAAAAAACCCCTGCGGGAGGATGTTTTGTTGTCGGCATATTTGCAACAGATTACGCTCCTGACGGATGCAGACGACAAGGATGAGCGTGCCGATACCGTAAAAATGATGACCATCCATGCGGCAAAAGGACTGGAATTTTCCTGTGTTTTTGCAGTGGGCCTGGAAGAAATGCTTTTCCCCAGTGCCATGAGCATCAATACCCGCGAAGAACTGGAAGAGGAAAGAAGACTTTTTTATGTGGTGATTACCCGGGCAAAACACAAGCTCTGGATCAGCTATGCCAATACACGTTATAAATTCGGACAAGTGGTGCAAAATGAACCCAGCAGGTTCATCAACGAATTACCGGAAGACCATTTGGATCGTTCCTATGCGGGAGGTGGATTCCGAAACCAGTCTTCTGGCGGACCTTCTGCACAAGAGCGCATGAGGGGCTGGGGCGGATCCGGTGGAGCCACACCGCAAAATCGCACCTATTTTAATGAACCCAAGAAGCAACCGGAAAAGCCAACCTATCTCCCGGTACAGCCACCAGTTTCCAAGCCTGTTGTGCACCAGCCATCGGCAGACTTCAGGCCCAGTGATACCACCGATCTCAAAGCCGGCCAGCAAGTTGAGCACCAGAAGTTTGGTTTTGGTGAAGTCTTGAAAATGGAAGGCGCTGCCCACAACCCGATTGCCACCATCAAGTTCAAGCTCAACGGTGAAAAGAAAATCATGCTGAACTATGCGAAGTTGAGGATTGTGGAGTAGAGGAGTGTTGAAACGGTTTAGAGTGCCGGCACCTTCACTATTTCAATTAATTACTATCATCCTCTATTCTGATACTCGTCAAATCGAATCATTTATTTGATTTATACTTTAATGCTTTGGAATTACCCATAGAAATATTAAATCAAATAAATAAAAATGTCATGAAAAACAGCAGATTATTTCAGTCAATCAATTTTGTCATTTTGTTTTCTTTCTTATTGATAAGTGCTGGAGTTTTTTCTCAAACAGCATCAAAAAATAAAAGCATCATCAATGATTGTAAGGTGGCCAAAAGTGAATTTATAAAAGCTGACAAATTGATGAGTAGCCTTTTTAACAATGCCTATGCTTATGTCATATTTCCCAATGTGGGTAAAGGTGGTTTGGGTGTTGGTGGCGCATTTGGCAATGGTGCTGTTTTTCAACGAGGGAAGGTGATAGGCACTGCAAAACTATCACAGGTAACGGTTGGATTTCAGGCTGGTGGTCAGTCCTACAGGGAGGTTATCTTTTTTGAAAGCGCAAAGGACCTTAACAGATTCAAGGAAAATAAAATTGAACTTTCTGCACAAGCTTCTGCAGTTGCAGTAACTGAAGGAGCATCAGGAAATGCCAAGTACAAAGATGGTGTAATGATATTTTCACAAACCAAGGGAGGACTCATGTATGAGGCTTCTTTGGGAGGGCAAACATTCAAATTTAGAAATTTGTAAAAAGTGCAAAAACATTTAAGTTGGATTGTTTAATTTGATTCCACCAGGTCACTGTATGATTTGTCTACCAACTGCGATTTATCTAATCCAAAGTAGGTGAAATATTTATCGCATTGGGCTTTCAGATGTTCTACACTGAAAGTCCCATTGTTATCAATGGCTTCCACTTCGATGAAAGTTCCCAGGCCCTCCACCACATCGAAATGAAACTTCACATTGTCAATAAAATATATTTTACGTTTCTTGTCGACTGTAATTTTTACACCCAATTGCTTTATCAAAATATTTTTTAATGCAATATTGGGTTCATGCTGGTAAAGGATAACATCCGACTGCTTTGAGGCATTGATATTTTCCCTGTCGTAATTGATCAGCGAATTTTCAATATTCCCTTCTCTCAGTTTTAGTCTGCCTTTTGGCACATTAAAATAAGTGTCGATTTGATGGTCAATTCCTTTGAAAACAGGATTAAGCTCCAGGAGTTTTTTTTCATAATGATCCAAGTCATCAACCTTTGCCTTGAATTCAATGTTAACAATGTTCATTTTATTGCTGTTGTATGTTAGTTGTTGGATGATGCCTCACTGGAAAATTTACGGAGTTGGCTATGAAACAAAGTTCATTGGCTTTTTTGTGTAATGCAGTGGCCTTAACAATCATTCGTTCTTCAGTTACTGTAACGGATGGATGTAAAGTGACCTCAGTGAATTTTCCTCCACCATTTGAAGTTTCAACCATTGTTCCTGTTGCTGAATCAATATAATTGGTAACAACGATTCCCGCTTCTGCACACAAATGCAAATACCAGAGCATATGGCATGAAGACAAGGAGGAGACCAAAAGCTCTTCGGGATTGTGTTTTGTTTTATCTCCACGAAATGCAGGATCTGAGGAACAGGAAATTGCTGTTTTACCATCAATAATTATCTGATGACTTCTTTCATAATTGCTATAACCGTCAGTACCTGTTCCTTTGTTTCCTGTCCATTCTATTGTTGCACTGTATTGATGAATTTTACTCATGATATCGCTTCCATTTCATATAAATGTATTCACATGAAATTAAGCAGATTTCCATCTTCTTGCGTATTTTAGGGTCATGCAAAAGAAAACGTTGACCCTCCTCCTTTCTGTTTTAATGGCTTATTTTTCCCAGGCACAGGTAATGTCTGAACGCGAGCAATCGCGCGTGGTGGATGAGATCCTGAATGAACGATTCAACGTCTTGTTGCCACAGTTGATGCAACGCACGGGGATTGACATGTGGGTAATCATCTCCCGGGAATACAATGAAGATCCGGTCCTCAAAACCATGCTGCCCTCTACCTGGTTGTCTGCCAGAAGAACAACCATGCTGGTATTTTACAACGATACGATCAAAAAGCAGGTAGAGAAACTGGCGATTGCCAGATACAATGTGGGAGAGTCAATCAAGGCGGCCTGGGACATGACCAGGTTTCCGGATCAGTGGGATGCCCTGAAAGATATCATTCAAACAAGAGAACCCCGCAGGATTGCATTGAATACTTCGGTTGATTTTGGTCATGCCGATGGCCTGGACCATTCACATTATGAGATGTTCATGAAAATGCTTCCGGCTAAATTCAAAACAAGGGTCGTTTCTGCAGAACCTTTGGCGGTGGGATGGCTCGAGAGCCGGACGGAAAGGGAAATGCAGGTCTATCCTCAACTGGTCAAGATTTCACATGATATCATTGCCGAGGGTTTTTCGGCCAAGGTCATCACACCAGGCATCACTACCACAGATGACCTGGTCTGGTGGTTCCGCCAGAAAGTTACATCGCTGGGGCTTTCCACCTGGTTTCATCCTTCTGTCGCCGTCCAAAGAAACGATACGGCCAACTTCGAACATCTGAGGAGTTTTTCTAATCGGCCCAAAGATGATGTGATAAGACCTGGGGATTTATTGCATGTAGATTTTGGCATCACCTACCTGAGGCTGAATACGGATGTTCAACAACATGCCTACGTCTTGAAACCCGGAGAAACCGATGCTCCGGCTTTCATCAAAAAGGCTTTTGCCAACAGCAACAGGTTGCAAGACATCCTGACCAGCCAGTTCAAAACGGGCAGGACTGGCAATGAAATGCTGCTTGCCGCAATAAAACAGGCCAAATCAGAGGGAATTGTTCCCAGCATCTATACCCATCCCCTTGGACTGCATGGCCATGCAGCCGGTCCGACCATCGGGATGTGGGACAAGCAGGAGGGGGTTCCGGGCAGCGGAGACTATACATTATACCCCAACACGGCCTATTCCATCGAATTAAATTCCTCCACCCTCATTCCCGAATGGGGGAAAGAAATCCGGATCATGCTGGAGGAAGATGGCTTTTATGATGGCAAAACCTTCCGGTATATCGGCGGCAGGCAGCAAAAAATGCTTTTAGTTAAATATTTCTAAAGTACTGTCAAATAATTAGTACTATGTATTGCATAGTATTCTAATACTACATATCTTTGTCCTGTTATTGGATCTTTCACGTACAAAACAGGACCATGAACATAGAAAATACACAAAGTCAGATGAGGAAGGGGGTGCTTGAATTCTGCATCCTCTCCATCATTCAGCGCGAAGAGGCCTATCCCAGTGATATCATCGAAGAGATGAAAAAGGCCCACCTCAATATTCTGGAGGGAACACTTTATCCCCTGCTGACAAGACTAAAAAATGCAGACCTGCTGGCCTACCGTTGGGTGGAGAGTTCTGGTGGGCCGCCCCGCAAGTATTTTTCATTGACGGAAAAGGGTGCAGCTTTTTACAAGGAGCTGGAGGCGACCTGGAGGGAAATGAGTGATTCGGTGGAGCGGGTGATTGGGGGAAAGAGGGTTGAAGGAAAAGCAGAAGTTCAAGCGCAACCTGGGCAATCCACCAATACCGAACCCAGTTCAACAGGTGAAAATATCCATCCCACAACTGATCAAGCCTGAATATCATAAGGCTAAGCAACAACCATCAATCTTAACGTACAAACTTAGACCATGAACAAAGTAATCAATATCAATTTCCAGGGCAGGGTAATCCCTATTGAGGAACCGGCGTTTGAAGAATTGAAACAATACATTGAAAGCCTCCGCAATCATTTTGCCAACGAGGAGGGAAAAGAAGAGATCATCAATGATATAGAGAACCGCATCGCTGAGCTTTTCACTGAAAAGCTGAAAGCAGGACAGTCAACCTTTATCAGTGAGGAGCATGTTGCTGCCATCATCGCGAGCATCGGCCGTCCGGAGCAATTTGATGATGTCACCATCGAAGAGAACTACACTTCGACCTCCTCAACTTCTTCAAACCCCTCAAACCCTTTAACAGCTTCAGCTGAGCCCCGCGGCTCCCTGTACAGGAACAGCAACGAGAAAATATTGGGCGGTGTTTGTAGTGGCCTCGGAGCATATTTGAGGATTGACACAACCATTGTTCGGGTTTTGTTTGCCATGCTGGCTGTAGGCTCATTCGGATTTGGCCTGGTATTTTATATCGTACTCTGGGCGATTCTGCCTGAGCGATTCATGAACCATACTGCCGTTACCAGAAAACTTTACCGGGATGCCGATCAGAAGGTTTTTGGCGGGGTGGCCAGTGGTATTGCACAATACTTTGATATAGCCGTCTGGATTCCTCGCTTGATTTTTGCACTGCCTTTTATCATGGGCGCTTTTGAAAGCCTGTTTCATTGGGTTCATTTCAGGGGGGCGTTTACCCTGCCTTTTGGCACCTGGTTCCTGATCTACCTGATCCTTTGGATTGTTGTTCCCAAGGCGGTAACCGCCTCAGAGAAGTTGGAGATGAAGGGCAAGAAGGTGGATCTTGAATCCATCAAAAACAAGGTGCAGGATGAAATGCAGGGAGTGAAGAAAAATTTTACAGACAATGCCAGCAAATGGAAACAAGACTTTTCAACAAAGGCCACTGAGTTTGGTCAGGAAGCGAAGGAAACAGCCAGTAGATTTGCCGGAGAGGCTGGTCCTGCCATAAGGCGCAGTGGAGGCGGTTTTGGAAGGTTTGTTGTTGGCGTCTTTAAGTTTATCGTGTTCTTTGTTTTGGGTGTTATTGCCATAGCAATGGTTGCAGGATTGGTGGCCCTGTTTGCTGGCTTCAACATGCTGTTGCCCCTCAAGGATTTTGCGGTCAACAGCTCACAGATCCAGACATATGCCTGGGCAACCCTTATTCTGTTTATTGCTGTTCCCATCGTTGCATTGGTGCAATGGTTGGTCAGAAGGATTGCTGGATCAAAATTCAAGAGTCCATACATCGCATTGACCTTTGGCGTTCTCTGGGCACTTGGTTGGGCCTCGCTGGTAATGCTCGTGGCAACTGTATCAAAAGAATTCAAACGCCCTGGTCAAATCACCTCAGCATTTGGCATTGTTCAACCATCGTCTGGTAAGCTGAAAGTAGAGTTCAAGGATGCCGAAGGGCAGTACTATCCTCTGGATTTGGATTGGGACGACAACGATGAGCAGGATCGCTACAGGTCATCCGATGTGATGCTTTCAGCGAATGAAGACAGCGTATTGCTCAAGAACATCCGTGTTAAGCTGGAAAAAAGCCGCGACGACAGTTTCCATGTTACACTCATCAAGCGCGCAAGGTCTTCCTCGCCCAGGAGTGCGGAAATCATTGCTGAGCAAATATCCTATGCTGTAGAACAATACGACAGCGTCCTGAGTCTTCCGATTGCCTTCCCCATCACCACCAAAAACAAGTTTCACAACCAGCAGGTGATCGTGAAAATTGAAGTGCCTGTTGGCAAAGAAATATATGTAGACGGAAAGGCCAATAACCTGAACTGGTATTCGGTCAGGGGTGGTGCAAATGGTTTGTCCATCAATATTGATGATGATTATGACGAAGACAATATCTGGACAAGCGGGGTTTGGTACATCATGCGCGATGGCGGTATTGAGAAAAAATACAAGGATGAGGAATCAACCGATAAAGGTGAGTTGATGGACAAGATCCAGAGAATGAAAGAAGAAATTGAAAAGGAAAACAACAAGATTGAAGAGATGGAGATGAACATCAAAAACGGCGATACCACGGTCAACGTCAAGATCAATACCACCGCCTTGGCAGATGGAGAGGAAGATCCGGCTATGGGCACTTCCTCCCATCCCAGAAGATTGTTCTTTGGTGCCATGAATTTGTTGAAGATGGGATTTTAGGTTAAGATAGATCAAGCGCAAAACTATACACGTATAATATTTGACAGAAATTAGAACATATTCTTAAGGTTTCGTGTTTAAATTCACGAACTTCTTTTAATTTTTCAATTAAAATATTTTATGAAATACTTCTTGGCAGTTGCATTATGCAGTTTAATAACAGTTGGAGGAAACAGTCAATCCATTTCACCCAAAATGATGCAACCCAAGGACGTTTACCGAATGAAGCAGGTTCGTCAGCCAAAGGTTTCACCTGATGGGAAATGGGTTTTATACAGTTTATCTCAGGTTGATTCTTCCAAGGACAGGAACGCCAGTAAATTATACATGGTCAGTATCGATGGCAAGGAAACGATATGCCTGACTGAACAAACCAAAAATCCAGGTTCGCATGATTGGAGTCCGGATGGTAAGTACATTTCATTTTTAGCATTGTCAAAAGAAAACGAAGCATTATCAAGGCAGCTTTTTTTGATGGATAGACGAGGTGGTGAACCAGTTCAACTGACCAATTTCAAAGGGGACATTGAGGGATATGACTGGAGCAGTGATGGTAAAACCATTGTATTTGCCATAGGCGATCAAAGCACTGCAGATACTGCTAAAACAAATATCAGGAAACCTTTTGAGATAAGCCGATACCAGTTCAAGCAGGATTATCAAGGATATCTGGATACAAGGAGGACACATTTATATGCGTTTGACCTTGATTCAAAAAAAACAGATACACTCACAAAGGGTTATTATAATGAAACAAATCCAAGTTTCAGCCACGATGGTAAATCTCTGGTTTATGTAAGCAATATCACACCGGACCCCGACAGGAATTCGAATACAGATGTATTTTTAATGGATCTGAAATCCAAAGCCGTAAAGCAGCTAACCACCTTCAAGGGATCCAATGGGTCACCTTCATTTAGTCCAGATGACAAGCTTATTGCATATACACAATCCATTTCAGAGGATAACTTCAATATGTATGATGTTCAAGGGCTTTGTATTCTGAATCTGGGAACCGGAAAGTCAGAAAATCTCACACGTAGTATTGATCGTTCAGTGGATGGTTATGTATGGGCATCTGACAGCAAATCAATTCTCGGAATTATAGAAGACGACAGGAAGCAGAACATTATCCAACTGGATTTATCAGGAAAGGGATATACCAAGATAACATCTGAGGATGCGGTATATAGCAACCTTCAAAGCAATGATGCTGGTCAGGTTGTGATGTTGTTCAGCGATCCGCATACACCTGCAGAGATCTATACACTGGAAAACGGGAAAACAAGAAAACTAACCCATATCCAGGACAGCTTCCTTTCCTCCATTAAAAAGATTCATGTACAGGGTTTCCAATCTGTTTCTGCCGATAAAAATCTTGTATCAGGTATTTTGTATCTGCCTGATGCTGCAGCCAAAAACCTTCCATTGGTGCTTTTCATCCATGGCGGACCTGTAGCGCAAGATGAATTTTCATTTGATCAATCGAGGCAGATGCTTGCAGCAGCAGGTTTTGCAGTTGCAGCTGTAAACTACAGGGGAAGCAGTGGTAGGGGTTACGCATACTCCAGAGCAATATATGGCGATTGGGGAAATAAGGAAGTGAAGGATATTGTTGGGGCAGCCAATTACCTGATTAAAAT
>Ga0222712_10002408_pt1 | contig 21433 bp, 14 predicted proteins | sample C33_657DmetaG_FD_165043 | JGI IMG/M metagenome (GOLD analysis project Ga0222712, IMG submission 165043) | Estuarine water microbial communities from San Francisco Bay, California, United States - C33_657D | ecosystem: Environmental > Aquatic > Marine > Unclassified | place: USA: California... | reverse complement strand
GGTAATCGGTGTAAAACTTGGTCCGCATCAATCGCAATACAGACTTGTCGAGCTCGCACATCTGCGCCGCATCTTCGGGATAGTCCAGTAACGGCGCGACGTCGCGCAAGAAGCCATCCACTATTCGTAGCGTATTGACGAAATCGTCGCATCGCGGCTCGCCCGCCAAAGGCAGAAAGTATAAAACGTCGTCGAGGTAATTCCTTCCGTAAGGCAGACCGTATAAAACGTCGTCTTCGCGTTTCTTGTCGGCGAGGTAATGCAATCCGTGATCGTGATAAGATCCCTGAACTTCAGGACGCCAATATCCAGGACCCCGAAATTCAGGATCCACCGGTCTTATCGGAATCCGGTTATCGTTCATGAACTTCAAACAATCGCATTGACCGTAGCACTCCGCAACGTACAAGCATGATCCATCCATCGGCCACCCCATGTCCACAACGAGGAAACGCAACACATCGAGATGACCGTATGCAGCTGCGTCTCGAACGCACAATTTCTTCAGCACTGCATAGCGATCATCATCGTACATCGAAGCGAGCGCACGAACGCACGCCTCGTGTCCGCACAAAATTGCGTCTTGGAGGCGGGTACATCGCCCTCGACCTCGGTGCGGCGGAAGGAGCCAAGCTTGACTGAGTTGTATTTCCCATTCGGAACGTAAATCATAATAACGTGGGGGGGATTGGTCATGAGTCCTTCTGCGATCATACACGACATATCGGAACCGATGTGGTTTACTCGCATCATAGGATTTGATGAATGCCACTTCCCCTGTATTAGTCTTTATCATCCAGCCAACGCGCTTTTCCGGCTCTTCCGGCATCACAAGCCCTGCGAGTCTCGCGTTTTCCTCGATTGTGCGATCATCCTCTCCCATGACTTCTGTTATGTAATCATGCATGACTTGAAACATCGTCACTTCGCGTCGCCGACGCGCGCGCGACGCCCGACGCGAATCTTAAAACGCCCCCGCTCGTCGACCCGTCGCGCGCGTCCGAGTCTCCCAAACTCTCGTTATCGATAACCCGAAGATTTTCACCCACCTCGCCTCGAATCGCGCGAACGAGCGAGTCGCGAAATAACGCACGATGCCCCGGCGCGCGCGCGTCTATTCGCAGTCATTCAATTATCCAATCATCTAATTCTATGTCGTCCTCTTCTCGTTTCCCCCTCTGGCTATCGCTATCGCTATCGTCTTCGATATCATCCTCGGCGTGATCGATATCGTCGAGCGTGAGAGGCGCGGCGTGAATCCCAACCGCGCCGCGGTCGATTTCTAAACCGACGCCCGCCGCGAGCGCGTTAGGCCGAGGCGCGACAGCATCGTGTGGAAGATTTGCACATCTCCGCTCGAACGACGCCGCATCCTCGCCTACGCGCCACCATTTAGTGGGCAGATGCGGCACGCGCGCCGCACCTTCGGCGCTCGCGTTCGCGAGCAAACGAAGAGCTGGCAACGTCTCCAACGCGGCGCATGCGCTCGTCGCGCCGCCGATTGCGAAATCGCCGGCGTGAGCGGCGGCGACGACAGATCGAAGCTCTGATTTATTCTGCTCGATCGCGCGATCCGTCCACGCTGGACCTCGCAACTTGAGAAAACCACTCGACGCGCCTTTGCTGCTAAATAAAATGGCTCGCGTCGCCATCGACCCCGCGCAAAGCTCGGCGAGCACCCATGGATCGACGTCGTCGCCGCTCACATCCTCTCTCGCGCGCGAATGAGCGCTCCCGTAAAATATCGCCGCCCCCCCCCGCGCTACGATCATTGCGTCGGACATGTATCGAACGCCCAACGCCAAACGCTCCAACGAAATCGTGTCCATGAAATCCGGAAAGTTTTCAAACAAGAACGATGTCGCCGTTTCGGCGCCGATCGACGCGCGAGCCAGTACGTTTTCAGGATCATACTTCATCGGTGGCCGTTTCAAATCAACGCTCAAATTCGCGAAAAGCGGCGACGAACTCACATCGTCGTTTGACAGCTCGCGTTTGTTGTAGAGAATTTTCCCGAGGGCGTGAAACAAACCGAGCCCCTGATCGCGCGAGCGCGCTCGAGCCTGCGCTTGAGCTTCAGCCGACGGCGCTTCTTTAGTTCGCGGCACTCGCTTGCGCTTAACTTTCGATTTCGCCTCCACGTCATCACCCGCGTCTTTGGGACGCGTGCTTTTCTGACACCAAAATTCAATCGCCCCCAACGCGCTCCGAATGTCACCGAGCGACGTTTGCGCGAGCGCGTCGATGTGTGAAGACGGGACGTCGAGGCGTTCGGCTTCGCAAACGCGCGTCAGGGCCTTTGCCATGGCAGCTGTGGTCACTGGATTGAAACTCACGCACAACGCTCCAGCGCTCTCCATCGTCGCGCGGATGATTGCGTTGCTCGATGATGACGCTCCCGCCCCTCCTTCTTCTTGCTCGATGGTCAATATCACCGCGCACGGCGAATTGCTCGCGTTCGCTAACACCCGTAAAGCGTCCAGGACTTTGGCTCGTCCGGCGCCGTCTGAGCTCGGGATATCCCTTATCATCAAAAGCGTCTTCTTCGTCGTCGATCCTCGCGAATTGAGAAACGACAACGGCGCGTACTTGGTCGCCCGGGCGACGAATCCCACGAACTCGTCCACCTTGCTCGTGTACTCGAATTCAGTGAATGACGACGATACGTGCGCGTGTTCGTGCCACAGCGTCGGCGTCGGCGGCGTCCACTCGTGAACATCGTACCCTTGTTCGCGCGCGAGCACTCGAATCGCGCTCGCTTTGCCGCAACCTGGTGGTCCGACGGCGCACAGCGCCCGACGCGACGCGCCCGCGCTGAGGAACCATTCGCGCAGAACTTCGAGTTTCTTCAAAGGCACCGTGAGCTCGCTCGCCGTCGTCGGCGCGTGTGCGTGGCACAGGGACATCTTCATGACCGACGGCGAACCCGATCGTCCGCGCGCGTCGGTCATGTCCAGCGTCGAGCGTCGCCCGCGCGAGGCGCGCGGTGACGCCTCGAGCGCTCGGAGCGACGACGACCGAGACGTCACACGACGTCACACGACGACAGATGCCGAGCGCGCGCGCGCGCGGAGGTCGCCACTCCACGGACGAAACGCACGCTCGCGTGGCGTCGCGCGCGGCATCGCGCGGGGCGCGGTCGCGCGAGCCCGAGGACGAAAGCACGCGCGCAAGGGCGAAGAAACGAAGCGCGAGCGCGAGCGAGGACCTCGTGCCGATGTGCTCGTGTCAAGGATGCGCGGGGTGCGGCGCTCTTCCGCGATCGTCCGATGGCGATCGATCGACGTGCTCGAACGCGCCGCAGATGTATGCGAATAAGACCCGCGAAGGAAAGCTTCAGCGAGGATACCGACGATTGTGCAAACCGTGCTTGCGACGAATCGAAAAGAAACGTACGGTGGAGAAGAAAGAGGAGCGAAAGCACGATGGCACGTCGACGTCGACGGATGTGCGCGCGAGACGGGAACGAATCGTTTTGTTTGGGGATTCACTCACCGAGCGCTCGTTCGAAGACGGTGGGTTCGGTTCGAAGATTCAAGACACATTTAGGCGGTTCGCGGACGTGCACGTCCGAGGGTACTCGGGGTATAACACCGATCACGCGCTGTGTTTACTCGACGACATTTTTCCGACAAATGATCCCCATCCACCGGCTTTAGTTACCGTTCTGTTCGGATCAAACGACGCGTGTGCGCCGCATTCAATCGCTGGAGCGGTGCAGCACGTGCCGGTGGGGCGGTACGAGGCCAACCTCACCGCAATCGTGGCGAGGTTGCGCTCGTTAAATCCGGCGCCCAGAATCATGTTCATCACACCGCCTCCAGTACACGACGAGAACTGGTATCGCGAATGTGTGGCACGCGCGTCGCTCCCTGGGACGGCAGCGCTTCCATGCGATAAGCATCCGAATCGAACCAACGCCGCGGTGAAGCCGTACGTCGACGCTATGCGCAGAGTTGCCGAAAAGAACGAGATTCCGTGTGTTGACTTGCATCGCTGGTTACTTTTGTCCAACGGCAAAGTGGATGAGACACAATTAGTCGACGGTTTGCACTTTTCAGAGGCTGGGCAGAGACAAGTTGCGAGCTTGGTGATCGAAGCAGTTGCAGAGCATTTCCCAGATTTATACAAACGCAACGCCGCGTCGTCGCTGAAGAGCGACTATCCCGACTGGAAAGAGTTCAAAGCAGATAGTTTTAAACTGCAAATTGCCAATTATGCACCTGATAAGGTGCATCCATCACCAGCAACCAAAGAACAAATTGCGCCGAAGTAGTGACGTGTACAATACCAACGCTGAATTAAATTACAAAGTGTCCATTTCTATCCATCCACAGGTTATTCCCCGCTAGCGCTCCCTTTCAAGCGCGTTCTAGCCCCCGCCGATTGAGTTCTACCTCGAAGGGCAGTATCGTAGTCCCCAGAGGGCGCCAGCGCGGCGGCTACTGCGACGCTTCTCGGTTTTGGTAGGTGTTTTGTAAGCGCTTCAGCGCTTTTCGTCGTCAACGTCAGCGACGCGAGCTCTAGACCGATGACATCAATCACCGCGCTCGACACGGAGACCTGAGCAACGTTCGAATCGTCAAACTTATGCGTACGAACGAAATCGGGGACGCTAGAGTTTTTGTGAAGTTCTGCCAAGTACGCTCGTAACGTCCCGCTAGCGCTCAATCCTGAGTCGACGTCTCGACGTTCCACTACAAACGGAGTCGGGTGAATGGCCGTGTGCGCGGGATTTCGAACGACTTTATACTCGCTGTCGTCAATCAGCAACGTGTTCGTCGCGTGATACTCCTTCTTCGGAAACCGCTTCCATACGAGCTCGAGCTCCTTTATGAACATCGGTTTCGTCCCGCCGGACGCCGCAGGCATCGTTCCAACCTCGCCGCATTCCTCTTGGCTCATCACGAACTGCAAATCTTTTCGCAACGCTGCGGGCCAAATGCGCTCGACGAGCTCAGCCGTATTCGCCGCCGTTGCGGAACTCCATACACCGATTGCAAAATGTTCGTGAGCCCACGTCAAGAATTCAACCACGTGTTGTCGCAAGTAGCAGTGAAAATAACCTCGACCGATTGTGAAATCCGCCCGCACGGCGACCAAAGTTTCAGTCCCTTTGCTTCTCGTTCGGTGAGCGATCGGCGATGTGTCGCGTTCTCGTGTACTCGCCACGGTTTCGCCCGCTCCGCTTTCGGTACTCGCAGCCGCCGCGGTTTCCACTCGACGAGGGGCATAATACGGCGTCCCTCGATATCGATCGACGAAAAGACCGTTTAAGTCGAACACTAATAAATGCTTGCGCGCCGCATCGCGACCGGATTTCATGCGAGCGAAGTTCTGTGGAGGCGCGACTGTCTTCGGAGTCGGTCGCGGGGTCGAGGAGACGCCGCCGACGGTGCTACTATGATTTTACTACGCTAATGAAATACCGATCAACGTGCTGGCCTTGCTGCCAGAATCGGTCAAAGTAAGATTGTTCATACACTCTGTGCCCACACTGAGGGCCGGGAATACCTTTGTACACGCGAACGTCGTTGACTATTTCGACGCCCGCCGAGCTCACGTCAGCCTCGCGAGCGTTAAAAATGCCGAGATCTCCGAGCACGCGAGCCAAACTCTGCGTATAACGGTGATTATCACTGAAGATCACCAAAGCGCCGCCAACGCAAAGACTTTCATGAATATCGCGGAAAAAGTTCTCATTGAGCAGCGCCAGGGAGTTGTCCGCCGACGCGTCGCCTGAATGATGCGGCGGTTCGGGGAAATTGACAAAGACGTTTGAGACGGACCCGGGCTTGATGTATCGACGCATCACATGCGCCGCATCGCCACCCATGGCGGCAAAGTTCGAAGTACCTTCGCACACCGCGCGAGAAAAAATACTGTACACGCGATCGTGACGAAGTTCCAGCGAGATCCAATCGGCGTCGCTTTTCGACGCCTTCGCCTGCGCGACGGCCCAGTCGCCGTTACCGGCGGCGACTTCGAGATTCAACGCTCGCGTTTTATCCTTCTTTGAGCGATCGAACATTTTATCGAAACGAATTGTACCATCATCTGAGATGATCTTGTAAATCGCCTTCTTCACCGACTTGCTGTCGTCGCGCAAACCCATGGTGTTTCGAAGCGCTTCGTACAGGCTCTCGCGCACGCGGTCGACGTCGACGGCGGACGAGCCTTCGCCTCGCGCGCACAAGGCGAGAATGCGCGAGCTGAAAATCAACGTTCTCGCAAAGTGTTCGTGTAACACCGGCGCGCGTAGCGTTCCATCGAGGACGCGGTCGACGAACGTCGAAATGCGCTGCACTTCAAGTCTCAACTCGTCCCGATTCGTGGATTTGTAGAGCTCGGCGCGCTCATCCTTGCCGCCGTGAATCGAACCTCCCCGCTCGTCGGCGAGGTACTTCGACGCTTTCGCGATGTACTTCCTGCAACCTTTGATGTCGCCTGTCATAGCCATCGCGTGCGCGCAGTTGACGTGCAGATGCGCCATCATGTCGTTATTTTCGACGTCGCGCGCGGCGGCGTCGTCCTGCGCGACGGCGGCGTCGTGGAAAAATCGACAGTTGACGCCGCGCTCGCACTTTCCCGATCGCCAAAACTGGCACGGTCCACAACTTTGGTCATTCGTCCATCGCAGGTGCTCGCCCTTGCGAACGCTCTTAATGAGCGTCTTCAGCTCGTCGATTTTGAGTCCTTGCGCTAAAAGTCGACCGACGAGCTTGTGCGTCGAAGCGTCCGGGACGACGTCCCATTTTCGCATGTTGTCGTACGCCTCCATCGCTTTGGCGAGGTCGCCGCACCGAACACACACGCGAATGTACGTGTTGATCGCGCGTATGTCGGGAGAATTCGGATGCTTCATCCCCTCGATCGTCTTTTTCGCCGCGTCGACGTCGGCGACGAGCATGTATCCCTTGAGCATCGTCGTGTACGCGACGACATTCGGCGCGCATCCCACGTCGTTCATTCGCTTCATCAGCGCCTCGGCGCCGTCCATCGCCCCCGTGTTGACGTATGCGTTGAGAAGCGACGCGTACGTGTACGGCGTCGGCACTAAACCTTCGTCGCGAATCAAACTCACGAAAATGTGACACGCGCGTCTGAGTTGCTTGAACCGCGCTCGCGCGCCGACGTCTCGCGTCGCTTCCTCCACCCTCGCCCGTCGTCGCTCGAACTCCTCCGCCGTGAGCCCATCGCGCGTTTGTCGCGGCGGGTGCCATGGAAACGTCCCTGGGTCGACGTTCACCGCGCTCAAATCTCCCTCGTCGCTTCCTCGCCGTCGCCGTCGCCGTCGTCCGTCGCCTTTTTCCTCCTCCGCCTCCTTTTGCTCCCCGTCGCCGTCCACAGCGCGCGCGCGTTCGGAGCTATGCCGTCGTTTTTGTCTTTTCCCCACATCGCCGTCCCCGTCGCCGGGTGCGTCCTCGTCGTCGTTTTCCCATTCGTCGCCCGCGTTTCCATTTCCATTTCCACGTCCATGTTCATGTCCATTTTCATTCCCAAATCCATTCGTCGTCGTCGTCGTCGTCGTCGTTCGTCGAAACGCATTCTCTCTCGCGCGTCGTTCGCGTGCCTTGGCTCTCGTTCGCCCTTCGCGTCTGTGCGCTTCGTCGCGTGCGATCCACGGCGGCGCCCGTCGTCGTTTCCCCATCGCGAGTGCCGTCATTCACGTCGTCCGTTCGTCAGGTCGTTATTCCGTCCGTCCGTCCGTCCATCAGTCCATCGACGTCGAGCTGCACAGCGACCGAAGACTGACAGACCAACGCGCGTTCGACGACGAGGAGGACGGGAGAACACAGAGAACGAAAGAACACAGAGAACGTCGAATGGGCGAACGCGACGACGACGACGACGATGCAGACGCAGAATCAGACGACGACACGGACACGGACGCGCGCGGGAGGAAAAAGAGAAGGGAAGAAAGCGACGACGCGGGGGCGCGCGCGCGCGCGAACGGCGAGGCGACGCGCGGGGACGACGGCGGAGACGCGAACGCGACGAAGGATGGGCGAAGAAAGACGACGAAAGTGAAGGCGACGAAGGAGAAGCTGTTAGTGCTTGATTTAAATGGGCTGTTTATCGATCGGTTGATGAAACGATACCTCCGAGTGGGGCGAACGGAAGGGAGCGACGGCGGGGAGACGGCGACGAAAAAGCGCGCGAGAGGAGACGACGCGGACGACGACGCGGACGACGATGATTTAGTGGCGCCGCGTGAAGGCGACGAGGCCGGGACCGTCGACGACAACGACGCGATGAAAGCGAATGAGGTCGTAGAGGACGCTCGCGTGGGGAGCTTTTACGTGTACGAACGGCCTCACATGCGCGAATTCATCGAATGGGCGCACGAACGTTTTGAAGTCGCAATTTGGTCGAGCGCCACGGAGCGTAATACGAAAAAGCTCGTCGAGCACGTCTGGGGGGCGAATTTGCACAAAGTAGCTTTCATTTGGGGGCAGGAGCGATGCTCGAACATCGGCGTGGCGCCTTCGTCGTCGCAAAACCGTCCGATGTTCCTGAAGGAGTTGCAGCACGTGTGGAAATTGAAAAAGAAAACAGGCTTGTCGCGATTCAACGTAAGCAATACGCTTTTGATTGATGATTCCCCGTATAAAGCGATTAGAAATCCAGAGTTCACCGCTATTCATCCTCGTGGTTTCTCCGTGGAAGATATCGAGCACGACGACGTGCTCGGTGAAAACGGCGCTCTTCGAAAGTATCTGGAACGCGTATCGGCGGCGCCTTCAGTCCCTGAATTCGTGCGGGCGAATCCGTGGACCACCGCTGAGTTGAGCGTTGAGCAAGCGCAGCAGATTGCGCACGCCAAGGAAGCTTGTGCTCTCGCTCGGGCAAAGGAAAAGGCTGTTTTAGACGCGTTGCGAGATCCAGATGAAATCGTCCTCGACGAACTGTTCTAATTTACCGTCATATATGCGACGAATACAACTCCTCTAGTACTAGAATCTATTTTAATTGTGATAGCGCCAGCATCAGCTCCTCTCTTGGATTTATGGACGAGACGTTCGCCGACCAAAAGCGCAAAAGTGGAAGACATTTGGTGTTGAGCCTCACTTCGCCGCACCGAATGTCGCGTTCATTCACATCAGGAAATGATAACGCCACTATTCGCGGCCTACTTGTGTCGCTAGCGAATAGCTTGTACTGCTTCCGGCATTCGAAAATCATCTCTTCGATTGACGTCGCATAAGCGACAGCAGAGCGAACTATCGCTGCGTCTTTTCCACACAACACGATGGACCCGTGACCGCGTACAACGTGACCACCATCCAAGGCACCGTATTCGAGCTCTTCGTGGCTAGCTTTAGTCATCCTTGAGATCACGCGTCCGTGTTTCTTTACGAGCGATAGCGCTTCGTTTCGTATCTTAACTGGCATGAGCGCCATCGCAGCTTGACCGTGGAGCCAGCATTCTGCCTGAGCGGTTCCATCATCTAAAGTCACGGAAGCCTCGACTTCAAAAATTCCTGGACGGTCGCCGCCGCGAGTGATAGGCCGACAAACCTCGCACGCAGCTAAGGCTGCGGGAAGCTTGCGCTTGAGATCGCCCGATTCGTTACTGAGTGTTACGCGCATCAATGATCCGGCGTCACACGCACACGCCGGGCAACACCAACGAATCTGTAACATGGCCACGCTAGCCACGCGAGCTCGAACCTCAAAAGTCCGTCTATCGATGGCTACCTTTTCATCATCCCCAGAGGACGTTGCTTCGATGAACATGGAGTGAATAGTCTTGCGCGGCGTCAATTGCCTGACTGCTTTCGGAACGTACACCGAAGTCGCCCCGCTGCGCTCGTGTACTTCGATCGTTGACACTCCTATGTTGCACCTGACGTAGATGTTCAAGCCGCTTCCGCCGCTTACGTAGCGCGTCGCTTGCCTTATGGTTATCAGTGCACCGACACCAAATCCCACGGGAACTGCGAACGCGGAGCACTTCAAATACACGTCGACGACGTCCTGCGTCTCGATGTCTTGAATCTTGAATTGCGGCTCCCACCCAAACTGAGAGACGGCTGCGTTGTTTTGATGCCACTGCTCGGAAACAACGAATCCTTTGAACGATACCGACTCCGGGGAAGGTTGCCAAGACTCCATGGTGACCATCCTTCGCGCGAGTACGTTGCCCCAAACTAGAATGTCGCGCACGTTGCGAACGTTGGCAACTGTCGACGCGTTTGAAGTGATCGAAATGTCTTCGTCAACTTCCTCGCGCGGTAACGTATACGCCTCAGCCCCTGGCCGTTCATCGACGATTAAGGTAGATGCTTTCAAATCCGAAGTACTCTGAATAGGCACCAAGTAAGATGTTCCGAAACGCATCAAGCTGAACCAGCTCGACTCTCCACGAAATGTAAGTGACATTTTACTGCCCTGCGCGTGCGTCGTATTTTGCATGACACCCGACAAAGACTTCACGCCGCCGTCGTGATTTATTACTTGGATCGTCGTGCGATGCCTCGCATCGGACTCGTCCAGGGTGAACACCCACGTTGGCGCGTCGATGTGGCGCGTCACCGCCGTAGTCGACAACCGAGGCGGGATGAATTCTAGGCCAGCCTTACTAAGGGTCGCCGCAACGAACATCGTCCCTGCGCGATCGGGAATCGGAGCCGGCGGGTACAACGCCCGCAGGTGTTTGACATCGACAACGACATGCACGCGCACCGGCGCGCTCTCGAGATCGAGCGCACGAGCCCCGAGACCAAAGTACGGGCCTTCACAGACGATTTCACATACGTCGATGATCACCAGTTTGTTCAGCAAGCTCGTCGACGGCGTTCGATCGCCGTCGACTGACGTCACGAGCACTTCGACCGAACCCGACGCATCGACGAGATGCGTCCGAGCGTACTGGCACTTTAGCATCGCGAAAATGAGCTGTGAAGACTCGCGTCCGAGGCTTGCGACGGCGCGAATCGCCGGCTTACCCTCGTCTCGCGTGCTCCCGCGCGTGCCCGCATCGGACCGGTAATTTTCGTCTCGCCAAGATTCAAACGCGGCGCGCTTCAACGCGTCGATGAGAGGCATCACGAACGAATCGCGCGCGACACCGCCGAGCGCCCTCGGCCTGAAGAACTCTTCATATACGTCACCTCTGATTTGAACATCATCCCACGAATCGTGCGTTAGACGCAAAATTGGAGCGACGGCGAGCGCCTGCTCGTTGCCCGCCGCGAGCCCCAGCGCGTATTCGACGGTGGCGACGTCGATGATGCGCGAGTCGGTTAGGAAATTGAATTTTCTGTGAAACGCCTCGCACCAAGCAGTTAGTGCTTCGGCGTAGACGAAACTGGTGTGCTCAATCGCGTATTTGATCGCCCGCGAGAGCTTGCTCGTCGCCTCGCGTTTTCCGCCGCCGGCGTACATGACCGTCGGGCCGTCGACTTCGTTTTCAATCGCCGGGACTGTTACGAGAATCTGCGTACGCAGATCTGCGCCGAGTGTCTGCAATCGATCAAAGTCAACGTCGTCGTGACGATACACCGGGTGCGCGTGCGTGATGACGACTTTCGCGCCGACGCGAAATCCGGGCACTTCGACGACGGAATTTCCAAGCGGGACGTGCGAAAACGTCAGCTTCACCTCGTCGTTCAGTACGGCACACCCGCGGTCGGCGTAGACTGCGGTGACGGAGCCTTTAAAGCTCCCGAGAGTTGCTCCAGAAATGCACGTCGCGCATCGACACCGCAAGTCCATCGTCGGCGCCGCGTCGTTCGATTGAAGCAGCTCGACGCAAAACTCAGCGGCGGCGGCGAACGCGCGAAGCTCGTGCTCTGAATCGCCTTTGAACAAGATGACTTTGCGCAAATTACGCATCTCCACGCGCGTGCCCACGCATAGTTTCAGCATACACCGCCAGCGCGCGAGATGTTCGCCGTTGAATATCACCGGCGCGCTCGCTTTTTCGCCGTCATCCGCTCGCAGCGACGCTTGAAAAAACATCGCCTCCGCGGTGTAAATCATCGGACTCACCGCCTCGACGACACCGCGAAGGCTCACTCCAACCTTACCGTCGAGCGAGCGCGCGTCTTCGGCGACGCCCTCGTGCGGTCCCAGGGCGTCGACGACGCGCGAGTATTCGCCCAGATGTTCCACCTCGAGCGCCTCCACCGCTCGCGCTTCGCCCGTTTCATCGCGCACGACGACGAAATCTCGTATCGCCACCACGCGTCCGATCACATTCGGTTTCATCTTCGCGCTCACGATTTCCACTTCGCTATCGTCCAGCGTCACGCGATACTCCCCTCGCTCGCTCGCGCTCGCGCTCGTTTTCCTCAACCGAATGCGCGCGAAGAGCGCGCGCGCGTCTCGACTCGCACTCGTCTCCCCGAACGCCTCTCGCGTCGTCACGAACGCATACGCGCTCGCTACAGTGTTCGTTCGCGCGAACATCACGTCCAACGCGATCGCGCCATCGCTCACCTCTCGCTCTCGCGCGTCCTCGCTCGGCGCGCTCGCGCACGTCGCGCGCAACGCCTTCATCATCGTCAACCCATTCGACGACGACGTCGCGCGCTCGAGCGATGGCATCTCGCTCGTCGCTCGCCCGTCGCCTTTCGTGATGTCGATGTCCATCGACGTCGTCGTCACTCCGTCGTCATCGCGCGCGAATCCGTCGCTTCGCGCGACGTCGCGCGCGATGACGACGGACTCGCGCGATGACGACGGACTCGCGCTCGAGTGAGCATTCGAGCACGTATACGCAATGGACTCGCGCTCGAGTGAGCATTCGAGCACGTCCCCGTCCTTGGTCCAATGACGAGTCGAAACTCTCCGAAACCGCCCCGATCGCGCGCGCGCGCGCGGACGTGAACACCAAACGACTCGGGGCGGGTGTTCCGACGACGACGACGACGAGGACGAGCTCGAGGACGACGACGGAGACGGGCGCGGGCGACGCGGAGGCATCACACGCGCGCGCACACGTCGGGGGACATGGTGCACGACGCCAAAGCCAAGGCCAAGGCCGCGGTGAAGCTGAGCACGTTCACGTACGCCGCGCTCGGGGCGGAAAGCTCGATGGCGAAGTTCCAAGCGATGTGGGACCAACTGCCCGCGCAGACGACGTTTGCGATGATCGGTGTGCCGGTGGGGATCGCGTTGGCGTTGCTCGGACGCAAACACCACGCGAAACTCATGCTTGCGATCGCGTTCGCGATCGGTACCGGAGGGTCGCACGTGTTAATAGGCGCGTTGCGCAGCAGCATCACCGCGATTCCCGACTCAAACGTGGCCAACTTGTACGTACCGATCGCCTTCGGGGTCATCCTCGCGGTCGTCGTTCATATACTGTCTAACGTGTTCTACTCCGCGTGTGGTGTTGGTCTCGGTGTTGCCGGAGGGATGGTGATTAATCAGTTGTTCAAAACCGCGCTGAGCACGATGCCGGGCTACGCTTCGACAGTCATCTTAGGCGTCGGAGCGATCCTCGGCTTTTTCTTGATTTCGAGATTCGTTCCGTCCATTTTGGGCGTCATCTACGCCATCTTAGGTGGTGCGATTATCGCCGCATCGACGTCGTTGCTCACGTGGCCGTTCGGCGGTGATCCGGAATTGTGGCCAGGTAAACTCGTCATGGATGATAACAACGTCAACCTTAAGGATGGCACGATCAACTGGGCGGATGAGTATACTTGGATTTCGATCATTTTCGCGATGATTTTCGTCGTCATCGGCCTCCTTTGGGGCGAGGCGAAGAAAGATAAGGCTCTGACGGAGTCGTCGCCGCTTCTCGGTGATCCTGAGGCGGGTAAAGCGAAGAATAAAAAGTAAATGACACCTCTGTAAACGTGAAACCGAACACGCCTTGATCCTAGCTACCGCGCCGTGATGCCGTTGTTTAAGTTATGTCAACAAGTTTTGTCATATAATTATTAAAACAAGGAACTAACTCCCTGTCTTTCGGAACTATCTTTCGCGTGATTTAGACTAATCTATGCGGCGAACTGAGCGACGAGGTGCGAACGATACTCGGCGAAAAACGTCGCCACGAAAGCCTCCAAGTGCATGATGGGCTTAGAACCTCGACTCAATCGCACGTCAAAGTGTGCGGCCCAAAACACGACTTTATGCTTCATGTGTACGTCTAAACGCCTCATTAGTGCCCTGGCGAGGGTTTGCAAGATGATTTCCGGCGGAATGCAGTTCACGAGAAGCTCGTACAAGCGCCCTCGAACTTGAAGTAACCGCGCCGGGGATTGCTCGGCTAAAATCTCTGCACTAATTTGATTAATGTACAACTCCCAATCGGTGGTTTGCACCATTTGTGTCGGTTTGAATGGATACGCCGTCACTCTGCACGTCTCAAGGGCCAACAGCGCCCGGCGCATGTTCCGCTGACTCGCCACGGCGATGCGCGTCGCGAGCTCTGGTGGAAGCTCGAGCTTCTCCTTCTTTGCCACCTCAAATAGCAACGCTTCGATGCTCTCATTCGTCGGAGCAGCGACGCGAACGGGCAAGCATCTTGACTGCAGCGCATCCATCACCCGGCTCGGTCGTTCGGCGATCAAGAACAATCGACAAGAAGCGCTGTACTTTTCCATCGTCCGACGCAAGCCGTATTGCGCCTCTCGCGACAGACGATCGACCTCTGTGAGCACCAATACTTTATACCCCTTGCAACCATTGGCGTCGATCGGCCGCGTTTGAGCCATTTCTTTAATCACTTCTTGCACGACGTAGCGATCTTTCGACCCGGCGTCGCTCGGGTTCATCTCCACGTGATGGTTCGACGACATCGTCGCCAGTTCCACTTCAATGTTTCGTTCGCCTTGTTGAATCTTCCATGTCTTATTCTCCAGCTTCACCTTTTCCGCTCCTGAACCGTAGATCTCGCGTAAAAGCCCCAACACCAACGTTTTCTTCCCCGACCCGCTCGGGCCGTAGAAGAACAAGTGCGGACAGTCCCCTTCGCGCGCTAAAAGTTTTAAATGGTTCGCGTGTGTGGCGTTGATCGATTCGCACTCCTCCAACGCGTGCGGGCGATACTTATCGATCCACAGCATCGCTCGCGAAAAACACGTGCGTCGCTCGCGCGCTCCGTCGCTATTCGCGCTCCGTCGCTCGCGCGCGCGCGTGTGACGTCGTCGCTCGCCCGCGCTCGCTCGCGCTCGTCCGTCGTCGTTCGATCGCGGACACGGACACGTCGGACTCGCCTGGTCGTGACTCGCCGTCGTCGTGACTCGTCGTCGTCGAGCACGCCGTCGACGACGAGCGCGAGCGCGTCGTCGTCGCGTTCGCGATTGAAAAGCGCGTGAAAGTCTCGCGCGCGCGATGTGGTCGCGCGCGCGCGCGAGGGCGATGTCCGCGATCGCGCGATCGAGGGCGATGGAACGCGCGACGGCGAATGCGAGAGGCGCGCGCGGCGCGGACGCGGAGCGCGTCGGGCGCGCGCGCGGAGGCGAATGGAGACCAGACGCGACGAAGGGGAACGCGCGCGGGAATAATCGAGAGAAAGTGGAGGAATTTTTACATGGACACAAAGCGAGTGGTTCGGGGGAAAGCGCGCGAGGCGCGCTCTACGCCGAGCGACGGTACGCGCTCGAGGCGTTGAGCGGAATCGACCCGGGCTCGCGTCTACAGCTGGCGTTAGCGAAGATAGCGATGTACGACGCGAAGGATGAGTTAGGAGTGTTTGAGGAAGAGGAAGTTGATGACACATGATGCTCGCTCGTGAGGTCGACGACGGCACGCGCGAAAAAGCTAGACATTATGAAGTTATATTACGCAATTCTTCCTTCACGACCACTGCGGACGCTCGCCGCCTCCGCGGAAACCGCCGCGCCTACCGCCGGATCCCACGGGTGCGGTGAGCATGAGCGCGAGGCCTCGCCCGGGACCGGGTGGGGTCGGCGCCGGTACCACGATGCCATCATGAAACCTCGACAGGCGCTTGCCGTCGCTCAAACTCCACGCGGTTTGGTCCGTCGCCGCGGCGCTCACTTTGAACCCAAATTTATTCAAGCACTTGTTGAATGCGTTCAAGACGTCGGCGTCGCACCGTGGAGTGCCATCGACACCTTTTGGACGACACAGCCTGACCTCACCCGTGGGAGCGACGCGAATGATTTCCTCGTCGAAGAAGCGCACGACGACGACGCCGTCTTCGCCTTTGCTCACGTCGCACGCGCCCGGAGGAGGTCCACGCGGTAGAGGCGGCGGTCCTCGCGCATACGTCGGCATCGGTGGTAATTCTCGTTCGTGCGCGTGCATCGGTGGCGGTCCTCGCGAGGAGAAGTCCCGATCGTCGTCTCTACGCCGAACGTCGCCGCCGTCCCGACGCGGAACGTCGCGACCCATATTTTTTCCTCGTCCTTCGCGCTTGAACCCTCGCTCTCGCGCGCGATTGGTTTGTCCGAGTCGGTCAAACACCGACGCACGATTTCGCGCGCGCGGCCCGTCGTCGTCGACGCGTCGATCTTTTCCCGAACGTCTCTGACCTCGATCGCGAGCGTCGGCGCCGTCGACGCCGCGGTGCGTGCGCTCGGCGGCGTCGCGCGCGTGTGTGTCCTCGCGCTCGTCGCCCTCGAGTCGCGCGCCCTGGCTGATTTGCATCGCGTCCGCGTCCGCCATCGCGAGCGCGCGCGCGTTGAAGTGAAGAAAATGAATGCGAACTCGAATTGATCGGATTGATTGAATACGTACAACGCGTTTAAATGCAACTACAAATAAAAAACTAGAGATCACTTAACACAAAGGCGCTGCCAGACGCGACGACGAAGCGCGGGATCATTCGCGAACGTCCCAAGCTTGGTCACCGTACACGTGGAGCTGCCGGGTTTCTCGACGCCTCTCGAAACCATGCAGAGGTGCGCGGCGCGAGCGGCGACCATGACGCCTACGCCACCAGTCAGGGCGTATACCTCCTCAGCGACATCGCGCGTTAAACGTTCTTGAACTTGTAACCGACGAGAGTGTCTACTCACGAGAGCTTGTAACGTACCGCGACTCAACGGAGCGAACGTCCCGCTCGCGCAGTATGAGACGCTCACCGTTCCATGAAACGGCAGTAAGTGATGTTCGCACACGGTGGACATGTGTAAATCGTTCATGACGCACAACTCACCCGCGCTGCTCGGTGCCGCGCTTTTTGCGTCTTCATGCGCCGATTCTTCGATGCAAGCGAAAGGCACGTCGTTCCCAGAACGCATCGCCGCTAGGAGCGAGGCGAACCGCCGGGCGGTATCCGCCGCCGTCATCTTCCCGTCGGTAGCGTCTCGCACGCGCTCGCTCAACTCGAGCGTGTGCAAAAGCTTCAACGCGCCATTATAAACCTCTTCGTCCACATAATTTGCCGCCTGTAGCGCTACATCATCAACCGCGTCTTCGGCGCCAGAGGTCTTCGACGCGTTCGTCGCGAACGCTGCGTCGACGTTCAAGCCGTCGTCGCAAACGCCACACATTTCTCCCCACACCCCACGAGATAGCTCCGACGGTTCACCACCGAGAGTGACCATCGCCTCGAACTCTTGCCACCACACGGAGTTCCTCGTAGCGAAGCATCCCGTGCTGGCGTGTCCCTCTAATTTTTTCGGCGCAAACGGACCGAGTTGCATCCCAGTGAACGACACACCAACACCTAAAGGCGACGCAACGTCATGCAAAGCCTGCGCGACGCTCATCGTCAACGCATTCGGGGTCTGCAAACGCCGGGCGTACACCTCGGCGACGCGCGCGAGCTTGCTGAGACCTACGATGACGCCGTCTTTCGGAACGTACCCGACGTGGATAACTCCGTAAAACGGCATAAACGTCTTTGCACACGTGGAAAATACCGGAATATCGCGCACGAGGACGATATCGTGCATTCCATTCGCGAGCGCATCTGCGTTTGTCATCGCGCTCGCGTTCGCGCTCGCCAAATTTTCCTCGTGAAACAGCGCGGTGCCTAACGCCGCCGTCGCGGACGTCCCGTACCCTCTCATCGCGAACGTCAGCGCCTTGGCCACGCGTTTCGGGGTGTCTAACAGCCCTTCGCGTTGTACGTTTTCCCCTAAGCCGTGTAAAATCTCCCTCACGCACGCCTCCACGCGCGTTCGTCGTCCGAGTTCGTGCGCCTCGACGTCGTCATCGAACACCCCCACGCTCTCGTCGCCTTCGCTCGCGCTCGCGCGCGCCTTGCGCGTCCACATCCCGTCGTCGTCGTCGACGCGCACGACGACGTGCGCGACGTCGTCGCTGGAATTCGCGCTCGTCATCTCGCGCCGTTCGCGTTCGCGTCTACTCGCTCAACGCCCGACGTCTCCCGACGTCTTCGAGGCGTCGAGGCGTCGAGGCGTCGCGCGAGCGCGCCGGGCCCCCTGGATGACGCCACGAATGAAAACACGACCGAGTGGCGACCGACCGACCGACCGACCACGTGACCGACCGACCGACTAATTGACCGACCGACCGCGTCCAGACGTCGCCCGTGGACGCGCGACGCCCGTCGCGCGCGCGCTCTCTCTCTCGCGCGCACGCGATGGTGAAGTTCCTCAAGGTACGCGCTCGATCGTTCGCGCTCGCGAGGACGTTGAATCGGTGACATCGTCGAGAGCCGCGTCGCGCGCGCGTCGCCGAGGACGGGCGAACGAACGCGGACGCGCGCGTTGTCGACATCGCGCGATGATGTCGATCGCGAGGGAAATCGTCGGGAGTCGACGCGCGATGCCGATGGTCTTAGATGCGATCGCGATCGAACGTCGAGGGCGAACGCGAAAGACTGACAAAATGTTTTTTTTTGCGTTCCCTCGCGCGCAGCCCGGTAAGGTCGTCGTCGTCCTTCAAGGCCGCTACGCGGGCAAGAAGGCGGTCATCGTCAAGAACAACGACGATGGGACGTCGAGCCGCAACTATGGCCACGCCCTCGTGTGCGGGCTTTCGACGATTCCGCGCAAGGTACGTGCGGTGGAAACGATGATGCGTTTTATGTGCGCGCGTTCGTTCGCCCCGGGGTCGCGCGCTCGCTGCGCCGGCGCCGGCGAACCGGAAATTGGATCGGGCATGAAAACCCTATTTTGCACGCGCGAAACGCTCAGCGTCGAACGGCTCAGTCTCGAACGCGCGCTGACGGCGAATGTACGTCTTTTTTATCGTATCAAACAGGTGACGAAGAAGATGGATGAAAAGAAGCAAGCCAAGCGCTCGCGATGCAAGGTTTTCATTAAGAACATCAACTACAGCCACCTCATGCCGACCCGATACACGCTCGACGTGGATTTCAAGGGCAAAGTGTCCTCGGATGTCTTGGACAACTCCACGAAGAAGATTGCGGCGCAAAAGGAGGCGAAGGCGCTCCTCGAGGAACGTTTCAAGACTGGCAAGTCCCGTTGGTTCTTCACTCGCTTGGCCTTCTAAGTGCGGCGCACGAGGTCGCACTAGGCGATGAAAGACTTTAGTCGGTGGGGGTGTTTCTTGGCATCAATAGCAGAGTTTGATCCATTCGTTTCGATGCGCGCACTAGTTAGCATATTCAATGTGTAATGCCACATCGCAACGAGCTAATGCATATCGCTCGATGCGCGCGTCTGATTGTCACTGACAGCGATGCGGGTCCTCACGGAACGCAGGTTGTCGTCGTTAATTACAATTCATATCTCTTGGGCGCTCTAGCGTAAACGCTCGGATCGCCGCAGCCTATTTCCATCTAAGAAAAAACATCAAATATCTCGCATCTTTAATCGAGCGAGATCCTACAGCAGGAGTAAAGACAATATTAGACTATGCCAATTGGACTTGGGCAACGCGTTTTAACAGGTTAAAGTTGTCTGAAATAATCTTCGTCGACGGCGAAGAGCGGTACGTGATGCCGTTCGCCTTGGCCCAAACCTTCAGCAACGGGCGAAGCTTGTGATAATTGTACCGAGGCATGGTCGGGAACAAGTGATGCTCCAACTGCGTATCCATACCACCCCAAATCCAAGTCTCGAGCGGACCGAGAACGCATTCGGCATCTCGAGTGGATCGAAACTGGCCCTCGACGTACTCTGGCGACTCGCCGTAATCCATGATCTCTTCGCTTTGGTGCGTTGCGCTCACCAAAGCACCAACGAGGAACCCACTGAGAGTGACGGCGCCGACGGCGACTTGCCAAGGCATCATCGTCGCCAAAAACAAATAGTTTGCGCTCAAGAGCACCAACTCCTTCTTGTCTTTTCGCACCCACGCGGTCTGGAACGAGTGGAATCTCCACAGCCAGAACATGATTGACAACAGCGGATAGCCATAAATGTGCTGGAATTTGCGCATGGGGTGATCGGGGCGACCGCTTTCCGCGGGTGAACGCAGGAAGAAGAAGGGCTCCATCATCACGTCGTTATCCAACTCCTCTTCGTTGGTGAACGAATGGTGCATCGAGTGCTTTTGCATCCACCATTCGACGCTGTGTCCGTTGAACAGAGTGGGCATGTAACGCATCATATCGCACCACGGACCACGCCCGTGGACGTAGTCGTGCCCCAACCAACCCGCTTGTTCCATACCGAGACCCAATAAGATGGTCGCCGCGATTGGATGCGAATACGCCAGCAACGTCCCGCTGGCGTAGAGCGCGACGACTTGGAACAACGCCCACGCCTCTTTTAGCGGCTCGCGCTTGAAAAATCCGTCTTCTGCGAGCTTATCTCTCAACTCACCAAACGCCATGCTCACCGCGTACGAACGCTCATCTGGAAGCTTGCTCTTATCGACGGGAGGCTCGCAGCGCGGAAGCTTGGACAGCCGCCTGGCGGCTAAGTCCGACCCGTTCGGTCCGTAGGAGTGCAACGCGTAGAACACATCCGTGGCGTCGCGACCGTCGAAAAAGTACAACCATCGTTCGCCTCCCGGATGTGCTTTCGCCCATCCTCGACAATCGTACCACTCCGCGCCGATTTTCACCCGAATCGGTTCGTTTCGGTCTTTGCTCGGTTCGAATCCACCGTACGTTGGCATCGCGAGCGGCGACGCCCCCGCCCCTGTGGTGCGCACCGCCCGTCGCTTTCGCGCGTTCGCGAATCTCACGTTCCTCTCCTCGCCATCTCTTCCGTGCGCCGCTCGCGTCGTTCGTCTCGCTTTCGCCTCGCCGCGCGCGCGCGTGTCCCCCATCGCTCTCCTATCTCCATTCATCCGCACCCGCGTCGTCGTCATCGACGTCGCATCCATCGTTCGTGTTCACGCCGTCGCGTTCGTTCGCGCGTTCGTTCGTTCGTCGTCGCACCCGTCGTCGTTCGTCGCGAAATCTCCCTCGCGATCGCTCGTTCGTCGTCCTCGTACGTCAAGTGTCAGCGAACTCGAACTCCCGTCCGATCGCGACCGACGACGGTCTTTCGTCGATCGGCGTTCGTCGTCGTCGCGCGCGGACCGATCGACGTCGATCGACGACGCGCGACAGCCGCGCGATCGCGTCGACGAGTCGCGCGACTCGTCCCTCGGGGGCGCACGCGAATTAGGT
>Ga0222712_10002407_pt1 | contig 21434 bp, 33 predicted proteins | sample C33_657DmetaG_FD_165043 | JGI IMG/M metagenome (GOLD analysis project Ga0222712, IMG submission 165043) | Estuarine water microbial communities from San Francisco Bay, California, United States - C33_657D | ecosystem: Environmental > Aquatic > Marine > Unclassified | place: USA: California... | reverse complement strand
GCAGGCATTAGGGAAGCTTATCAACGTCTTAGCTTAGAGGCTAGAAATTGTATTACTATTGAAAATGAAGAACATACACATAATCTCGAAACTTGTCTTGAACTTGCAGACTTACTGCCGATCGTTCTTGACATCCATCATCACTGGATCAATTCGGGAGAATATATCAGTCCTAGTGATGTACGTGTTAAACGGGTTATTGACAGTTGGCGCGGTGTCCGTCCTGCTATGCATTATAGTGTTTCTCGCGAAGATGTACTCGTCAATCATGCCCGAGATGTCCTCCCAGACATGGCCAATCTTTTATCGCTAGGCTACAAAAAGCAAAAGCTTAGAGCACACAGCGACTTCTATTGGAATGATGCAGTTAATGAATGGGCCGCTGGCTTTGGCAAAGACTTTGACATCCAATGCGAATCTAAGTGTAAGAACCTTGCTAGTGCGGAATTTGCAAAGTTAGTGAGCTATCACTAATCTCCTTAAAAACCGTTAAAACGGGACACATTGATGTTGCACCGCAACATATATAGTGTTATACTAGTGAAAACACTAATAGTGTTTCTACTAGTGATAGTGCTCAATAGAGGCTATCAAAAACTCGCTTAACATTAAAGGAGAATAAGCATGTTCGATTTTCAAAATTTTCAAAAGACCGTAGAAGCTAACCAAGCATTGGCTCGTGACGTTGCTACACAAATTACTACTGCCGCTGTTGAATTCAGCAAGGTTGTAGTTGATACAAACACTAAAGTTGCCGCTACAATGCGCGACCAAATCACAGACGCTTATAACAGCGTTAAGACTTTGCCAGGATTTGAAGCATTTGCTCCAAAGACAACAGCAAAGAAATCCGCTAAAGCAGGGGAATAATGCTTATGTGGGAGAAGATAACCGACTTCTTCTCCCAGTTTAGTCAACAAAATACACTAACCTGGTGGGAAGAACAATACTTAAACTCAGCGCAGAACCACGCTGATCTAGAATATCGCCAACGACAAATATTCGATCGTCGTGAGCGCGACAATAATTATTGGGGCAAACACCATGGAAGCAATTAAACAATTTTTTAAAAGCGTTCTTGAAGCAATTCAGGAATATAAAATGTACAAGGCGGGGAAAGTAAAATGAGATTTATTAATGATCTTATTATGTTAATCCGCTGGGCAAGAGATGGCTGGGAAGTACATCCAACTATAGATTCGGAAGAATTTGGAGGTTGGGTATGACTAACTGGTGGCCTGTAAGCGACGAAGAATGGGAAAGATTAAACTATCCCGAACGTTTCAAACAAAAATAAACAAATAGCCTCTGCTAAATAATGCGGAGGCTTTTTTGTGAAAATACGTGAACTAACCGATTTTGAACCGTCTATTGGCGACATTGTTGAATTTGAAACAGACCCTGATACAGTTGTAGAAGGTGTAATTGTTGCTGAAACTGAGGACGGTTATGTGTTTGAGTTTTCAAATACTGGCTTAACCGAACTTGTAGAAACTTGCACTTACGGCAAATACTACTGCTCTACAGATAAAAAGTACAAGTGCCGCAAAAGTCCTAAACAAAGTAGAAAAGTAGCCGAAGGCTTAGAATACGCAGATAAAATATCCGGCCTAGTAGACTTGCCTGTAGCTACTTCACCTGCTAATCCTAAAGGTACTTCCAAAGTGGTTAGCACTGGTGACAGAATCATGGTAGTTATGAATGTGCGCGGCGTTAACGTTCCTTATTATATTAGCACTGGCAGTGGTGGCAAAGCCTCAGTTCCAACAGGTAAGTGGTATCCTGTGTTTGGTCGACACTCTTCTGGTTGGTTGAACAAGGGCGGCGAAGACTCAATTAACAAATTTTACGGCAGCAAAGTGTTGGCATTAAACGCTAGTAGATTAAACAATGCTTTAGGCGATTTATCTAGTGTAGAAGCTCAAATACCTTTTATGAAAAAGACAGGTGATGCAATCATTAATAAAGATTTACAGCCAATGGGACATTCTGAAGTTAGTGCGAACCCAGACGAATTTAAAAAACGTGTTAACTCATTCCTTGCTAAACTTGGTTCTGAGCCGTTCTATAAAGTAAATGCAACACAACCACAAGGGGTAGAGGAAGCACACCCTAACAGCAAAATGTATGACAAGTGCTGGGATGGTTACAAAAAAGTTCCAGGTAAAAAACGTGGCGAAAAAGGCTCTTGTGTTAAAGAAGCCAGTGGCTACATTCCACGCAACAGCCAAGAAGCCCAAGATCCACGCTATAGTAGCGCATTAACATCTGACGTAACTACGCATACAATGCGTGACCAAATTGGTAAGTTCTTCCCAACTACAGCACCAAACGATGGGCAAGAACAAATTAAAGAAGCAGAATATCAAGGACGCACAGTTCCATTGGGCAAACCAATGAAGGGTGACGTTAAAAAGTCAAAAGTATATGTACGCAATGACAAGGGTAATGTAGTTAAAGTTAACTTTGGCGACCCTAATATGCGTATTAAAAAGTCTAGTCCAAAGCATCGTAAAAGCTTTAGAGCAAGACACAATTGCGATAATCCAGGACCACGTTGGAAAGCTCGCTACTGGTCATGCAAAGCTTGGTAAAGGTAAATATCTCTATGAAGAACACAAAATTAAACGAAGGCATGGGAAGCGTAAACGTTGAAACACAATATGACGTTAGCCGTATCCGCAAACTTGCCGGTCTTGCAAATTCATCTACTGCCACTGGCACACCAGTAATAGCAGAAGAAGTTAGAGCTGACATTTCCCCAGAGGAAGCAGAAGCACTAGCCGATCAGCTACAAGAGCAACTGGAAGTAATGAATGATGCTCTAAATGCTATGGAAGGCTTAGTTCGTAGATACTTGCCAGGTGAATACAGAAACATGGAAGCATATACATTTGCCCATATCAAAACAAGTTTAGGTGGACATGGTTATATTGACCGTATGACACGTACAGTTGAAAGCTTAATTGAAGATTTACGCAATCACGACTACGACGACGAAGAAATGTAATGGAAGAATTCGACCTAGATCGCATTAAAAAATTAGCAGGGCTTGGTTCCGGAGCAGAAGGTGACGGAGTAGAAAGCCCGCTTACTCACGGTGGTAGCGAAAAAGGCAAATACATGAAAAAGCATAATATTGAACCAGGAACGGAAGCTTGGTTTAGATTATGGTTCTCTCGTCCAAAGCTAACAAGAGAAAATCCCTATGGGCCAAAATGAATATCCAGTTTACCCTCCGCAAGAGGGCGAGTGGGATAGGCCACTTAACCCATACAGTCCTGTATAACTACTAGCATGACAACTCATGCTATTATTTTGGGTGGAATACTCAAAGACCAAACAGGCCGACCACTAGGACCTTATAGACTACGAACAGCACTAGCCAATCACGGATTTCGTGCTGAAGTAATTGACTACGCCTGGGCTTTACGTGAAGATGAGTTATTAATCTTATTACAAAGATATATTAGCAAAGACACATTAATCATTGGCATTAGCAATATTTGGTTCACAACAGGAGCAGAAAAAAACAACGAAGAACTCAATCGTTGGTTTACTGAAAAGTTCTTTCAAACAGTTAAAAGAGAGTGGCCTTGGATTAAAATTGTTATTGGCGGTACTAAGACAGCACTAGTACAAGGTGCAGAACTTTTACTATCTCCTGCTGATTGGTGGTTAAGCGGATTTGCTGACATTGGCCTACCTAAGCTATTAAAATTTCTTAGTGGTCAAGAAACAGATTTAAAGTATAGAACAGATGCAGATGGCACACACGTCATTGATTGTAATTTGCACTATCGTGTTGAGAATATGGATGACTTAGAAACTGTATTTGAAGCCAATGATAGATTTCTATCCTACCAGCCAATATCACTAGAAGTTAGTCGTGGCTGTATTTTTACTTGTTCCTTTTGTACACATCCGTTCTTGGGCAAGAAGTCATTTGAATATATAAGGACTCCAGAAAGTTTAGCGTCGGAGTTAAGCAGGAACTATAAACTATTTGGCACCACACGATACATTATCACTGACGACACATTTAATGATAGTATGGAAAAACTAGAACGTGTTGCCCGTGCTATCGAATTAAGTAAGATACCAAACTTTGAATTTGTAAGTTATATTAGAGCAGAGCTACTGGCTACCAAGCCTGAAATGATTCCTATGCTAAAGCAATTAAATTGCAAGGGTGCGTTCATTGGGCTGGAAAGCTTAAACAAAGATGCACGTAGAATAATTGGCAAAGGCATGGATGCTGAAAGAGTTATGGCCGCACTGGAAAATTTCAAATCAATAACCGATGTTAAGATGTTTGCTAGTATGATTGTAGGTTTGCCTGGTGATTCATTAGACGATGCTTATAATTGGTCTGAACGTTTCAAACGTGAAAAGCTTTTTAGTGAGTGGGGATTTCAACCGCTTGGTATGACATTTGATGAATTTGGACAAGGTGATAGTATCTTTAGCAAAGATCCAGCAAAGTATGGATATACTGTGAGTAAAAGCAAACATGCAAATGCACCAAGGGCATATGATTGGATACATCAATTAGGATACACAAACAATGATGCGTCTAAAGTGGCCGGAAATATTAATGCAGAGGGCCGGGAACTTGCTATGGCAGGTGGATTTGGTGTCGCTGAGTATTGGTTCCACGGAGGATCAAATGATGACATTGAAAATATGATTAGGAAAGATTTTTCAGTTGGCGGCCGTGGTTCGGACAATGGAAGGCTTCGAGCCAGGATTCGAGTACAAGAAGCTAGAGATGTTCTGGGCAATCTACTGAAACCTTGGTAGATAACTAACACACTTAGACTCAGCAGAGTCCTAACACTCAGAGGAAATAATGAAAAAACTCATTTCAATCTTTTTAATGGCATTGGCGTTTGGTGCTCAGGCAAAAGAGAATATCACAATTTTTTATGCATGGGGTCCGGGCGACTCTGTTGCAAACTATCACAGAACTATTGCTAACGAAGCAAATAAGATTCAAGACAAGTACAACTTTATCTTTGATACAAAGCCAGGTGCTGGTGGCGTTATTGCTACTCGCCACGTTCAGGCTAACGCAAGCGATTCAATCTTGGCACACAGCACAGCATTCTTTGTTCGTCCTGTTGTATTCCCAAATGAAAGCTATGACTTAACACAGTTCAAAGAACAATATGTTCACTGTATGGCTCCGATGTCTATTACTTCAACAAAGTACAAGACTTGGAAAGATGTACCAGCTGATGCAAAAGTCAGCGTTGGTATTTCTGGCTTAGGCGTTACTACACACTTGGCCGCAATTGAAATGCAAAAGCGTTTCCCTAACTTAAACATCATTCCGTTTAAATCTACTAACGATTCTATGTTAAGCATGGTAGCAGGGCAAACTGATTTCCACATTGGCTTTATCTCCGAAGCTGAACAGTGGAGCAAAGAAAATGCCAAAGCAGAACGTAAAGTTTCTGTATTAGGTATTACTGGCTCTAAAGTTGTAAATGGATATCAGCCATTGGTTAAGCAAGGTTTTGATGCAAGTTTTGCAGACATGAACGTTGGACACCACATGTTAGTGCCAACATCAGTTAGTGCCGCAAAGCAAAAAGAACTACATGAAATTTTTGCTAAGGCCGCTAAAACTGAAGCAGTTCGTGCCGCTTATGCAGTTGACTATTGTGAACCACAAAATGTCACAGTTGATGGATTACCAAAGTTTTTTGAATTCCATACAGCTTACTGGAAAAAGCTAGCATCAGCTGTAAAGCTCGAAGCCGCTAAATAAATTGTAAGAACCCACCTTAGGGCCGTTGTCGCTAACGGTTAATAGCACTGGTTGCTATAGGCGTCAAACAGGCGGCTCCTGCCTGGAACAGAATTACGCCAGATTCTGTTTAAAGTGGCATTTTTTTACGACTTTTGATCCTAAATGCTAAATAAAAGCGTACATGCCACAGAGGCGGACTACAATGCCGATTAATTACCGGCAAATCAAAGGACATATAGTCATGACTACAAAACTAACTTGGGTTTTAGCCCACGAGCCGTACGATCTATTCTTACGTGCCGCTGAAAAATTCTCTAAAGAAGTCAGCGAAAAAACTGAAGGTGCTTTCGAAATCGAAATTCTTGGTTTACAAGAATACGCCGACAAGTACGCTGAAGGCAAAACAATCAACAACCGTTTCGAACTATTAGAATTGCTAGAGAGCGGTGCTGTTCAAATGAGCCAAATGTACACAACTACATTGGGTCAATTAAGCCAGGACATGTTTGTTCTTGACTTACCATTCTTGTTCGAAGGTCACGACCACGCTGAGCGTGTTTTAGATGGTGCTATCGGTCAACAACTATTCGCTAAACTAGCTGAAGAATCTAACGTTCAAGGTCTAGCTTTCACATACAGCGGTGGTTTCCGTATCATCCCAGCTAACGAAGCAATCGAAAAATTAGAAGACCTACGTGGTCTACGTGTTCGTATTCCAGCATCTCCAGTTGCTAAGGACACATTCGAAGCTATTGGTGCAGTTCCAGTTGAAATGAACATCGAACAATTAGCTGACGCTTTAGCTTCTAAAGAAGTTGACGCTGGTGAGTCTACATACCCACGTATCTATGGTATGAAGCAAGCTGAAGTTTCTAAGAGCCTAGTTCACAGTGAGCACAGCTTGTTCTTAACAAGCTTGATCATCAACAAGGATCTATGGAACAGCCTAGACACAGCTACACAACAAATCTTCGCTGACGCCGCATTAAGCGCCGCTAAGATTGAACGTGCTGAATCTATTGCTGATATCGCTCAGACACAAGCTCGCGCTGTTGAAGAAGGTATCAACGTTGTTCACCTAACAGAAGAAGAAACAGCTCAGTTCAAGGCCGTAACAGCTCCGTTACACGCCAAGTATGACGCAATCTTCACAGAAGGTTTAGTTGGCAAGATCAAGTTAGCTTAATTTTAAGTCAACTTAAAACAAAAGGGCTCTTAGGAGCCCTTTTTTATTACAGTTCTTTATGCGTTCGATAGAAGATAGGAAGCCGGCCCATCTTCTCAGCACTTTTTAATGCCGCAACGTTTTCTGCGTGAATAGTACTACCAACGTTAGTAGCACCGTGCTTTTCTTTACCTCTACGTTCTACTTCTTGTTGTAGTACGGTATTGATACCTTTACCGCGTTCACTGTCATCAGTGGTGGTCATTAGGATCCAAATTGCTTTGTCCTCAGCAATCCAACGATAGTTGATAGCACCGCAAAACTTACCATTGGGTCTTTCGGCCCACATTACAGAAGTGTTATTACCAAAGTGTATACGCTGAATGGCCCAGCCTTTTTCGTAAACTTCAATCCAAGCTTTCCAAATTGGCAAGAATGCTGGAGTAAATTCAATCAAGTCGTTTTGATAAAGCCAAATAGGCTCACCATTTTTGTCTATGGTTTCTTTGAACCTCTTATACTTAGAAGTTGGTACGGGGTTGATTTGCATGGTTGACATAGTGTATGCTTTTACTTATAATAGCAACATGCCCACTAACAGCCAAACACTATGAGTATGCATTTAGAAGGACCATGGCTCACCACCACTGGTAAGAAGAAAAGTAAACGTAAGTTTGCGTCTGCTGAACACGCACGAAAGGCCCGTGAATTGGAAGAATCTTGGAATGATGTACTAAAGCGTCAAGGCGTTGAGCAAGAAGAACGTAAGCGTAAACGTGCTATGGCCGCAGAGCCACTGGTGTACAATCTTGGTGCCCCTCCTGGTAGGTCCACTTCTCATATCCCTAGTCGCAGTACAGGTGAAGTTGGTGTAGCAACATATAAGGCACCACCGCAATATACCGGTAACAAAGTTAAAGGTATTGGTACTATGCATAAGTCAAATGCCGTTCCTATTTTTAGCGACGAGGAAGCGGTAGCAATTTCAAGTATGCGCCGCTAAATATTGCAAAGGAGTTTATATGAAGAAACTTTTAGTATTAATTTTAGCAACCGTAGCCCTGACAGGTTGTGCAAGTAGAACAGGTACCGCCATTGTTGCAGGTACCACTGGCCTTATCATTGGTAATGCAATGGCCCAACCTCGAGTAGTATTACGAGAGCCAGTCCCAGTTGTTACTCATGAGCAGGTAGTTATTGTAAACAATGCTTGTGGGCAGTATCAACTTCACAGCGAACGGGCCGCTTGTGAGCGCGGAGCACGTCAACGCTACTATGAAGAACAGCGTAAGCGAGAAAACGAAGCGTATCGCCAGGGCTACGGACGATAAGTTAGTAAAAACTAACCAAAAACCCGCTATTTTGGCGGGTTTTTTGTGGCTAAAATGCAACAAAAAGTACTAATCCCTGTTTGTTGCTAAAAAACAACAAAAAATAGGCTCAAAAAAGTCAAAAAAAGCCCTAAAAATGGTTGACCAGTGGGCCTAAATGCGTTATAATACATACATGAACAGCAAAACAGTATCCCGCAAACGCCGTACCGATCGCAACCACGCAATTTACGAATTGTTTTGCGAAGTTACTGGCGAAAGCTACATTGGAATTACCGTTGTAGATGGTACTGCTTTGTCATCTGTTCGTGGACGTTTTAACCGTCACTTGTCACGTGCTAATACAGAAAGCAAGAACTGGAACTTGTGCGAAGCACTTCGTACATATGGCCGTGAAGGCTTTACTCCTTACTTGTTAGAAGTAGTGCGTGGCAAGACAGCGGCCCATGCTCGTGAACGTGAATTGATTGCAATCATGCAACCAGCTTTAAACTCTCTATAAGGAAAATAGATTATGCATAAGAATGTAGAAAAACTCATTAACGACTTTACAGTAATTCTAGACAAGGCTCCAATGGACCAGTCAGAAGACACTCAGTCTATCCTGCGTAAGTTCACTCAAGCCCTTGCCACAGAGTTAGGCGAGATTGTAGTAGCAAGCCCTTACAATGAAGGTACCCGTATGTACTTTGACGAGAAGATTGCTCGCTACGAAATTAAACAAGCCGTGGGCCTCTAAAATGGAATTCAAAGTAGAATCCAGTAGCGTTAAAAAACGCAAGTTCATCGAGGCTATATTGCCTTCGTTGATTAGTCAACTAGGTTTGTCAAACAGTCGCAAGGCAGTACTGGTCCGATTGGAAAAGGACTGCGAAGGCATGGGGATGACAATTCCAGTTGACATCATTGACAGCTATGTTGTCGTTATACAACCTTCAATGAGCATCAAGGATATTGGTTTGACATTGGCTCACGAGATGGTCCATGTACGCCAAATGGCTAAAGGTACTCTTAAGATTGTAAACGGCACAAACTATTGGGCAGGTAAGCGTTTTACCAAACGCACAAAATACTTGGACCAACCTTGGGAACAAGACGCCTTTGCCAGGCAAGAAATTTTGTTTAGAAAAGCTATTGATTCTTAATTTAAAGGAGAATGTTATGTTTGCAGAAGTAACCAGTGAAGTCCAATACAGCACACGCCACGGTGGCCCTTATGACCGCGGCATGGCAGACTCATACTATGGTCGTGGTTATAACCCTCACTACTTTGTTGGCGACAGCTATAACAGCACCCGCCTTGAGATGGTAGACATGAGTGCTAGCGAAATTGTAGCATACACGGCTGGTTTCAATTGGAACGAGAAACACGGAGACCGCAAGGAATGGTGAAACTAGTACTTTAGTACTACCTATTTTGTTGCAAAAATACCACAAAAATAGGCTCAAAAAACGGTTGACCGTAGGCCCAAAGTGCGCTATAATACATACATGTTAAGCAAAAAGGAGTTTGGAATGTCATATGTAATCGTTGCTAAAGGTACCGGTCTTATTGTTACTGATGGTCCTAACAAGACTCGTGCTTACAAAACTTTTGGTGCCGCTAAAGCGACCCGTACCCGTCTCTGCAACAAAGCAGGTTGGAGCGAAACTGAGCTGAAAATTGTTGCTCGCGACACTTACCAGGCTCCCAAGATTACTGTTAAGAATTTGATGTCCGGTAAGAACGTAGAAATCGATGCAGACACTCCATGGTGTTGCAACCCTGCTTCCGAAACTTACTGGAGCATGTAATATGAAAGTTAAAAAGCTCAAACCTCTAGACGTAGTTTGGACCAAGTTCAAAACCGTAGCTGTGGTCGATCGTGTATCTGATCGTGGAGATGTAAGTTTGGTTCTGCCAGCAGGTTCAATGCAAAAGGTTGCTTGGTACAAGCCTAGCGAACTAGAATATATTGGGCCAGTGTCAAAAATGGTTGACAGCTTCAACCAAACCAGTGTATAATTAACCACATCGCAACAAGGAGTTACCATGTCAGCACTTACAGCATATTTGGATCGTAAAAATTCTTTTGCTAAAATCTTTGGTGGCAAAGAACTGAGCCTGCAGGTTGCCGCAGATCGTCAGCGTATTGCAGACAGCATTGACGCAGATTTGAGCCCAGAAAATCTTACTTGCGATGGCGAGTTGCCCCGCAGTCAAGTTCAAGCTCGTTATAAACAACTGACAGCCGCGGCCGCTGAACTCAAGCGTCTTGACCCTAGCGTTAAGTTTTACGAATTTGCCTAAGGAGTTTGAAATGAATTGTTCACCTACTATTTCCGCAGAATCTTTTAAACAACTGCACAACGGCCTTTGGGAATTGGATTGCCTTGCAGATAAACTTGGTAACGAAAAACTGGCTGAGGTTGCTAAGGTGTTGCGTGACAGCCTTAGCGAAGCTTATGCACAAGATAGCGATGCCTTTGAACGCAAGACTGATTACTATCGTGAGTTTGCCAGTAACGCAGGATTGAAATCTATTTGGAGCATTTACGAAGTTGAAAGCATTAGCGAACGTCATTCTTTCCCTGGTGCGGACCGCGTTGTGTACAAAGACCATTGGGGCGACAAGCCCGTAAGCGTTAGCATTAATGGTTCAACTTGGGCGGCACTTTGGCTCGCGGCTGATGCTTGCATCCAACAAAGCGGTGACGAACATCATGTGTTCATTGAACGCTTCAGTCCCAGCAAGGATGACCCACGTACACTTTTCATGACCACTGGAAGCTAATATGATACGATTGGTTCTACTTTGGCTGATCATATTTGGCGTAATCTTTGTTGGCATCAATGCCATAAGGAGTTTAACCGGAAAAGAGGCCTGGGCATTGACTAAGCTGATAGCTTATGCTATAATTTGCTCACTGCTAACAACAGCATTCATGATTTTAATTGTCTTTCTTTTTTAAGGTTCATATGAAACGTATTCTTACCCTTTCTGCCATTGCAGGCGCTATTCTCCTGACTGGTTGCACTCGTATTGAAACTGGTGAAGTTGGCCTCCGTGTTGGCTTTGATAAACAGGTTGGTGGCAACGAACTGCTACCTGGCTCTTTCAACCAGACCCTTGTGGGCTCTGTGTTGACATTCCCCATTAAGGATGTTACTGTCAAGGTTGAGGATATGACTCCTTTGGCCAAAGACAACTCCACAATGAAAGACTTTGATGCTATCGTCGTGTATAGTATTAACCAAGCAAACGTCAGCGACTTGTATAACACAAAGAACAAGAGCTTCCACGCTAACCACAACGGCGATGTTTACTTGATGTATAACTATGTCTTCAATGCAACTCGAAATGCTATCTACAAATCAGCTCGAAAATATGACGCATTGGACATGGGCGACAATCGTCAGACAATGGAAGCTGACATTAAAGACATCGTGATTCGCACACTTGCTGATGAAAAACTCGATGGCATGGTTAATGTTAGTCAAGTTCTAATTCGTAATATTGTGCCTGCAGACTCTGTTACTGCTTCTGCTAACGAACTTGTTCGTGCTAAGAACGAATACAAGCAAAAGACTGTAGAAGTTGAAACTGCCAAAAAGGAAGCGGAACGTATTGCGGCACTAAACTCCAATGCCGGCGCTATTCAGTACATGGATGCACAGACACGTATGACTCTTGCTGAAGCCGCTAAGATTCAGGCACAGGGTATTGCTAGCTTCAAAGGCCAAACACTGGTCATTGGTGCCGGTACTAACGTAAACGTGGGCAAGTAATATGAATTTCTTAGCATGGTTAGGACTCAAGAAAATGGTCGATGATACTGATCCAAAAAATGTGATCAAGTTTCCCGAGCTTAAGACAGTACCACCTGTTCCTGTGCCCGAAAAACCTGCTACGATTTTCTACAGGTTTGGGGTTACTGACAACAATCGTGTTTCCTTTCAAATGGGCTACAGCGAAATCACCATGAACAAAGGAGGCTGTCAGTCCCTAATCGATCAGTTAACGTTCTTTATGAATCAACTTGCTGATGAAGAGGATAATGTATGAAGTCACGTGGATTTACTCTTATTGAAGTAATGGTAGCCATTGTCTTTGTTAGCATTCTAATTATGATTGCTATCCCAGTAATGGTAGGTGCGCCCATGAGTAATGGAAGCATCAGCTATGGTGTTAACGGCATGACAGAAAGTCGTTGCATTGAAAACTACAAATTCATCATGGACCAGAAAGGCAATGCCCGACAAATCCTTGATGAGTTTGGTAAAGGTGTAAAGTGTGAAAACCCTAACGCTGGTAAGCCAGGTTCATTTGGTAAGATGTAATGATTCCTAAAAAGCCAATCAAAAGTGTTAAGCCAACAGAGTTGCATCATGACCTAATGGGACGCGAGTTTAAAGAAGGTCAGTATGTTGCAGTATCTGATAATGGTTTGTATATTGCTCAAGTCAAACGTTTCACTCCTAAGATGGTTGAAGTTGAAATGGTTAGTACCAAATATCGTAGCAAGCGACTAAAGTATGCAAGCGACATGGTTATCCTCGACGGCCCAGATGTGTTTATGTGGGTGTTGACTAATGGTCTTTAAGACGAAGGAAGAAGCATACGACTTTCTTGTTAAGGCTGGTATTATTCGTCCAGGCGAACGTACACTAGAAGGCCAAGAGAAAGATGAGATGTGGATGATACTTCAGTTCTTAGACATAGGGCATCAAACAAACAATCAACGTTTTATTACCAATCACTATCAGTATGGCAACTGCCACTACATGGTTACATTTTTTGACGAAAAAGAATACGAAATCGTCGAAATTGAACGGTAAAGCATAATTACATAAAGTTTTTAGAAGGAATTAAAGATGGCAGATATCATCGATGACGCACAAGAAGCAATGGAGGCAGCCGAAGAGCTTCGCCGTGCAACAGCAAAAGAGTTTGTACCAATTCGTACAGGCTTTTGTATTGAGTGCGAAGAACCAACTGAGTTTACATTCTGTTGTGTAGATTGCAGAGACTCTCATGAAAGGCGGGAGAAGATGAAGTCTATTAACGGCAAGTAAGTAAATATCAGTTATGGAGTTCTTCGTAACTGACAATCAATTTTTAAAGCAAGCAGAAATAGAAGTACCCATCGATGATGGGTATTTCACTGACTATAACTTCCGTCATTTTGATAACGACGGATTTCAGCTTAACCGTTTAGAACAGCAATACTACGAAGCACAGGGAATAAGCATACCTGAATGTTTAGGAGTACGAGCCGCACAGTACGATTGGTTCAGCATAATAGAACCCGGTCCTTTTATCATCGACCACTCCTTGCTTATAACACGTTGCTCTTATGTTGGCCGTGCTCGTGAACAACTTGAACGCATGAGCAGAGTTTATCCTTACTTGAAAAAGTATCTGCTACTCAAGCCTAAGTGGGGTTTGGATTTTGCATTAGAATACTCAGGCGAGGAATATATTGAGGTGCTACACATTGAGCAGGACTTTGATAGTTACCGCGAGGCATTGGAACGCAAGGAATACTTTGAAGAATTGGTGTTTCGTGCAGACTGGGACTTATTTGTCAGAGAAATAATAAAGCACAAGCCATTTTGGGAACCGCTACAAGGTATGGAGAGAAATGATTGGAAAGCTCAATTTTGGGGGTTTGACAAAGCTGAACGTACACTGAAAGCTTTCTAATAAATATCATATGACCGACAAAACAGATTTCGTCAGCGGAAACATTGACTACCACAAAACACTAAACCCTATCGCTTGGGACAGCAACGATAAGCTTCGTAGCGAAGTACAGCTAAAGCTATTAGAAATTGCTAAGGTGTTCATTAAGTACCTAGATATTCCTAACTTTGAAGTACTTGACATTGTGCTTACAGGTAGCATGGCCAACTACAATTATACAAAGTTTTCGGACTTTGACATACATGTAGTGACACATTACGCAAACTTACAAAGTGACGAAATAGCAGAAGCATTTTATCGTGCTAAGAAAGAAATTTGGAACAACGAGCACGACATTAAAATCCGCAAACACGAAGCTGAACTATATGTAGAAGATTCAGCAACACCTCCAGTATCGGGTGGTGTGTATAGCATATTGAGAGATGAATGGATCAACAAGCCCGAGTATGATCCTCCACGTATCAACAACACCGCAGTCAATGCCAAGGTTCGCGACTTAGTTAGACAAATTGCTCACGCTATCAAAGATGGTGACATTACAGACATTGAACGTATTAGAACAAAGATTAGAAATATGCGTAAATCTGGACTTGCCAAAGCCGGTGAGTTTGGTGTAGAAAATTTGTCGTTTAAAATTTTACGCAACGAAGGCTATATTGAAAAGCTACACGATGCTTACTTAAACTTACAGGATCAAGAACTAAGTTTAGAAGGTCAAATCAATGAAGGTGCTACTTCTATCTTATATCACTTTGCCAGTATCCGTTCGGCACTAAGCATATTAAACTCTAAACACTTTGAACTAAGTTCTGTTACAGGTAACAAAAGCGAAGAACAGTACGCACCAAAGGATCATCCTTACTTCCTATCCCTAACACGTACACGAGTTGGCGACTACCATCGTTACGTTGGTACAGGCGGTGTGCTATTTGTATTAGATGGCACATGGTTTAATCGTAATCACAAAGTTACTCCTATTGACTATTGGGAACGTGCTTGGCAACATAGCCCAGACCGTAGTAGAGAAGCCGAGGACCGTGTGTTCTCTAAGACTCCTACTATCCCAATTGACAGCGTACAAGAAGTTCATATACTGTTAAAAGAACAAGACAAGTGGCGCAGTCCAGAAGCACGTCAGCTAATGATTGCGGCCAAACGTAGTGGCATCGCAACTTACTTCTATGTTGATGAAAAGAACTGGCGACTACTAAACAAGAACAAAAGCATTAGCGTAGCAGATGCTGGTGGTGTGCTGTCTGGCCAAATGCCTACCAAGCCAATGTACAGCCCAGAGCGTGATTACTTAGAACCTTGGTTAGAACTAATTTACAAAAACAACAAAGCAGACTTAACTGACCGTGCTGAAAAGACTCGCTACAATTTAGTTTACTACGGAAGCAGATACCGCAACGAAGACAGCGGCTTAGGCGGTGACTTGAGTAATGCTCGCAAGCCAGACCAAGGCGCAAGTCGTCGTAGTGCTATTAAGATCATTGACTACATGTTAAAGAACGGATACAAGACTCCGCTTGAACTAAAGAACTATTTGTCAGACAAGTGGGAGAAGATTGCTGAACTTGATCGTGCTAAGACTGAATCGTTTACACCACTGCAACTTGCTATCATGGAAGGTGGTCATCAATTAAGCGAAGGTGGCTGGGCAAGTACAGAAACACAAGACACAGTTATTACTCCTAAGACCGTTGCTGAAATTGTTGAAACACTAAAAGGTTTTGAAAAGAGTTATAACTCTTGGCAAGCTAAGAACGGATACGATACAGAAATTAAAATAGGTAATCCAAAGGGTAGCGGCACATATTATAGACGCGACTTAGCACAGGACCCAACAAGAGAGTACGGCGACATTGACATGGAATGTTTTATTCACAGTCGTGAAGGTGTAAAGTCTGCTCAACGTATTACTGAATATAAACAAGCTATTACTGAGTATTGTTTACAAAGCCCAGACTACTCTACCGAAAACGGTACTAACATTATTATGCGTACAACGGCCGGGCCTGTGCAGGTAGACTTGTTATACACTTACCACGAACATGCTGATTGGAGTCGTGCCTTAAGCCCAGAGTATCGTGTCAAGGGTGTTATCAGTACAAGCTTGACAAGTGCCTTAGCCGAAGTGCTGAATCTAAGTTTCAGCAGTCAAGGCATTCAAGTTAAGATTAGAAATAACCAGCCTGTTAGCTTCCGTCAAAGCAAAGACACAGAGTTGCGAACAGTTAGTATAGATCCAGAAAACTGGGCAAAAGACATTTATAGTTTATATTACTATCTAGCCCACGGAGAAAAGCCTACAGAATTCCCAGGTGGATTAGAAGTACACAGCGGCTTAAAAGATGAACAACGTCTTAGCGATATTGTTCTAGCTATTAAATCTTTGGCAAATGCGCTAGAAGAAACAAATATGCTAGGGCACGGGGCACTTATTGGTATCCCAACTAAGCAGGATTTGGTTCGTAGTGTTGCTACAGTATATTCTAACAAGCTTGAAACAGCAGAACACTCAAGCAAGTTTGACAAGGCTCAAACCCCTGCCGCAGTAGAAAAAGCCAAGAAAACCAAGCTTATGCTAGCCAAATACCGCAATGAAATCACCAAGTTGCTCTTAAATTAGAACAACCATATCTGATTCATTAAAACTAAATATACTACACAATTTGGATGTCGACATCCAAGACAATTTAAAGAGAAAATAAAATGGAAATTATCTTAGGTATCGCTATTGTTGCTTTAGTAGCTTATGTCTTTACTAGAAAGAAAGACGTATCTGAAGCTAACGATGCTCCATACAAAGTTGAACAACCTGTACCAGCAGGCGATGTTGCTCCACAACCAGAACCAGTTGTTGTAGCAGTTGAAGGCGCTGGCGTAGTTGAAGTTCCAGCTGAAGCTCCTGTTGAAGCACCAGCTAAAAAGCCACGTGCTAAAAAGGCAGCCGCTATTACAGCCGCTCCTAAGAAGCCACGTGCTAAGAAAGCTAAAGCAGAGTAATATGTTATTAAGAGAACTGGCATCTGCAAAGCCTAGCAGTAAACAAATCTTTGAGGGTGGAAACGCCTTCAAGGATCCAGTCTCCAAACAACCTCTTACAAAGCAAAACGCTACAACCGAGGATGTTCATGCCGCTGTCAAAGCACTTGAAAAGCGTATGGGCATTCCTCTGTTCAAGCATTTAACTGGTTCGGCTATCTATGCTAACAAAACAACAGGTGATGGCGATGTTGTTCTTGATCCAGTTGATTACATTAAAGTAGACCCTAACGATGATGCTAAAACAAATCAGAATCGTTTCCGTGAATGGCTTTCAAGTAAACTACGAGGCAGTGGTTTCAAAGATGATGAATTTAAAAAGGGTGGTGATGGTTTATCTGTAATGGCTCCTATCCCAGGAACTGATGAGTTTTTACAAATTGACTTAGACATTGCCGAACCTAACGAAGGCAAGTTCTCACGTTGGTCAAAGCGTGGTGAACCAGCTTCGGGTGCCAAGGGTGCATTTAGACACATTCTTAAAAGCTCTATTGCTAGAGCAGTTAACCCTAACTGGAAGTGGAGTTTTAAGAATGGTTTAGTTGATGACAGTACGGGTCAAACACTAAGCAAAGACCCAGATCAGATTGCAAAGTATCTGCTAGGTAAAACAGGTAAAGCAAGCGACTTGGACAACATACAAACCATATTAGCAAAGTTAAAAGTAGTTCATCCTGATGCTTATCAAGAAATTATCGATAAAGCACAAACAGGTGTTGCTAATATGAAATACGATTACAGGTATCAATAAGATGTTTTTTAGAGAGTTATTTTTAAGTGAAAAGTCATTAACAGCCGCAGAGCTACTAAAGCACGACGGCAAGTACCTACGTATTCTTATTGACCTAATCAACAGCGATACAGAGCTTCCTATTGACCCAAGCTATAGAGATAGATTTACAAATCCATACGCTATTGTTGACAAGTCCGAAGTTGAAGTATTACAAGCCGCACTAAACAGCGGAGACATTAAAGCTAACTTGCCTAAAGAAGTTAAGATGTATGTTGACGGTAAGCTTGACAAGCAACCACTAAGCATCTTATTCAAGGGCAAAGAGTTTACAAACTTAGAAGGTAAGAAAGCATACAATGCCGGACACCTTGCTGAACTATTCATGGGTCTAAGTGTTAGTGCCAAGTTCTTTAACATTGGCCAAACCCTAACAAACGAACAAGTACTAGACATGATTGGGCACATTCAAAGCCAAGTAGAAGGCAAGAACTATGTGTTTACAATTGAACGTACAATTACATATCCAGACATGGGTGCTAAGTCTGATACACTAAGCTTCTTGGCTCGTGTACCTGCTCGTAGTGCCGAAGCGTTTATTGAACAAGCAAATGCTAGAAAGTTTGACGGCGACTTACAAGCAGTATTTTCTAGTGCTATCAAATATGTTAACGAATCAGACAGCGTACAAACAAGTTGCGAAAAGGTTCGCAAAGACAAGAACAACAACCGTATTGACGTTATCAGTGATGGTACAACAGATGCTAAAGGTACTAAAGCAGACTTAACGCTAAAGGTTGACGGTAGTAAAGTTAACCTACTAAGCTTGAAAACATTCGGTAGCGATACACTAGGACAGTTCAGTGGTTTAACATTGCCTAACTTAACCAAATGGTTTAAGATTAACTTTAACATGGACATTACTCCATACAAAGAGCAGTTTGATCCTAGTTTAGGCGAAGAACAAATTTATAAGAACTTGTTAAAGTTTTATGACGATATTGTTCATCCTTATGTTGTTAAAACTATCGAAGACCAAAAGCCAGGTAAAGAAGCTGAAATTGTTAAACAACTATCCCATGCCGCTAATATCTATGCTCGTGGCGAATCATTAGAGGATGTAGAAATTGTTAAACTAGACGATAAAATTGCTAGCGGTAGCTATAAGATTCTAAAGTTTAGTGCTAACTTACAAGAAGCAATGAAACACTTAGACCTTGATGTTAAGTATGTTAACCAAGGCAATAGTCGTACAATTCAAATCTGGACTAAGCCAGCTGAAGGCGAAAAAGTTGCCAAAGGTTCCAACAAGATTTGTCAATTCCGTACATCACGTATGGGTGGTTATACTCGCAACTTCTTTGAAAGCGGTCCTATGTTAGAAGCATTAACAGCCGTCGACAAGAACAAAAACCCTATTATGGCACCACAGGGTCGTACTGCTATGTCTACTACACATAGTACTCGCGAACTAAAGTAATCACAAATTATATAAGCTTTTATTAATCTAGAGCAAACTTTTAAATACTAAAGTAGAGCATTTTGGTTCTACTTTAGTAATATGAAAAAGATAACTTTAGCCTTATTAGTATTATGCGGAAGTCTTAACGCCGCAGAACTTCAACATAGTTTTAGTAGCCCTGCCTTTAGTGGTATCGGATACAGTAGTCATGTATTGACTATTAAACAACTTGAAGACCAACAAAAAGATAAGAATAGACTAGCCGCAGAAGCATTAAAAGCCGCGGCTGAACGTGATGCGGCCAACACGCCACAAGCTAGATTCCAAGCTAATCTAGAAACACGTATCTATAGTGAACTAGCAAAACGTATCAGTGATAGCTTATTTGGCTCAAGCACTGGTGCTCCAGCATGTACACCACTATCAACAGGTGGCCCATGTGGCGATATTGACATTGGTGGTCAAAACATTACTTGGAAGATTGTTGGAAGCACTATTGTTGTTAGAATCTCTGATATGACTAACCCTAACAACTATACAGAATTAGTAATGCCATATGCGGCATTTAAGATTTAAGGATTAACACATGAAAAAGACATTATTATCCTTAGCCGTAGTAGCATTATTAACAGGTTGTGCTTCAAGTTCAGCACTACGTGAAAAAATCACTGGTAATCAATTTGACGAACCCGTTATAGAATCTAGCAAGTTCTTAAAGAAAGAACAAAGCAAGTTAGCACCTCCACAAGGCGGTCCTATCCCTGTTGCGGTTTATGGTTTTACAGATAAGACTGGTCAGCGCAAGTCAATGCCAAACATTGCTTCATTGAGCTCTGCCGTTACACAAGGTGCAGAAAACTATCTTATTAAGAGTTTACAAGAAGCTGGTGATGCACGTTGGTTCACAGTTTTAGAACGTGTAGGCTTAGACAACTTAATTAAAGAGCGTCAAATGATTCGTCAAGCCCGCGAACAATATCAAGGTAAGGATGCTAAACCTTTACCTCCAATGATGTTTGCTGGTATTATTGTTGAAGGTGGTATTGTTGGATATGACAGCAATACAGTAACAGGTGGCTCTGGTGTACGTTTATTTGGCATTGGTGCAAGCACACAATATCAAAGCGATACAGTTACAGTTACATTGAGAACAGTTAGCGTTAACACAGGTGAAATCTTAACAAGTGTCACAGTAACTAAAACTGTTTTAAGTTATATGGACAAGGTTACATTGCTACGATTTGTAGGTGATGGTACAGCATTAGGAGCAAACGCAACTGCACTTGAAGGCGAAATTGGCGGAAGCATTAATGAAAGCATTAACAAGGCCATTGACGTTGCTGTTCAAGCCGCAGTAGTAAACACAATTCAAGAAGGTGCCCGTAAGGGTCACTGGGCATTCGTAGAGAATAAGCCTGTTGAAAAAGTGGAGAAGAAAGATGAGTTGGTTCAGACACAAACCGCGGCTGATGCCAAAGACGCCAGCCCCGCCGCAGTGGTCAAGTCCAGCGACGGAAAAGATGTTAAGTGAAAGTAAAGAGAGGGTAAGGACTAAGGAAAACAAAAAAGCAAAAGGTCCAAGCCAAAACGATAGTTAAAAAATTAACTATTAAAGCACTCGTTTATGAAAACTTGTGCATAGATCTTGCTTGTGTAGTGTGTGGTACGGAAAAATCACACACCCTGGTAGGAACAAGGGGTAAGTTAAAGGGCATTGCCCAGGAGCTAGGTAGAGAACAAATAATCTATCTATGTTGAAAATGATGAAGAAGACAAAAGTATTGTCAATGACTTTAGTAGCATTAGCACTTACAAGTGTTAGTGCGTTCGCAACAGCACAATCTGCTACTGGACCAAACAAAGTCTATATCGAACAAGTTGGTAATAGCAATACTGTTACCATTGAACAAGTTGGTGGAACCAACAATGTTGGTGGCACAGGACTAACAGCCGCAACAGCAGTTTCTGCTAGTGGCATTACTACTGTTACTCCAGCCGCACCTAGTTCAACAAACTATGGTACAATTACTGGTAGTTCAAACATTTTGACACTAACACAAACTGGTAATGCCAACACAGCACAGTATAACATTCAAGGCAACAACAACGTTTATACAAGTACTGTAACTGGCCATAACAATTATACAAGTTTAACGATTGGTGACTCAAACAATGCGTTAAACCTTCGCAATACAGTTACTGAAACTATCACTGGTGATAACAACTTGGTTATTCAACAGTTAGTAGGCAGTG
>Ga0222712_10002406_pt1 | contig 21449 bp, 31 predicted proteins | sample C33_657DmetaG_FD_165043 | JGI IMG/M metagenome (GOLD analysis project Ga0222712, IMG submission 165043) | Estuarine water microbial communities from San Francisco Bay, California, United States - C33_657D | ecosystem: Environmental > Aquatic > Marine > Unclassified | place: USA: California... | reverse complement strand
ATCACCAACTGCAGTACCTGCTATTTTTTCTTTATTGGTATCTGGACCATCAGCTGGCGTAATAAAGAATCTTCCTCTTCCTGCATTAAACATTGATTCTATTTCAGATTTATCTCTAGGTCGACCTGGTTTTAAAGTGATTGAAACTTCTAAATTTTCAGGAAAGTCTAATGGACCCAAAGGGCCTTTAAATTGAACTTCTGACTTTTCACAAATTAAATTACCTATAACAGCAATAGGATTTAAAGGATTTCCGATAGTAACGTGCCATGCTCCAGTTGGTTCACCTGTTAAAAATGCATTTGCAACTTGACCTCCTTGTGGTGAATTAAATAAATCCATCAAAGCACCTCCTAATAAGTTGTTAGCTGTTTTACCTAATAAACTTGTAATGCCAGCCATTGTGCCTCCACCGGCTAGTCCTTTTAAATCACCTAATACCGATTTAAAAAATCCACCATAATCTCCGCTTGTTAATTTACTAATATCGCCCAAAGGTCTTCCAATAGAACCTTCACCTGAATTAGTATATCTAACTTCTCCACCCCAAAATGGTGCATTTGAATATGTCAATGCTAAAATATTTGCAAATTGATCTAAAAATAAAGCTTTTGGATTTGCATCACCGATAGCTCTCATTTCATATTGAAATTTAAGAGTAAATGATTGGTTGAATTCCATACCACCATCTCTAACAATCATCGATCTAATAGAGTTATATGGTCCATAAACATGGTTTGGATATGTCTCTTTAAAAGCATCAAATCCAGCACCAGCAGATTCAATTCTTCTTTTTTCAGCAGCATTTACACCGTTAGCTGTTGCGTTTAATGCACTTAATATGGTACTGTTGTCTATAAATGACCCTAATTTACCTCTTTTAGCTTGAGTTTGTGAATCTAGTACTTGAATATCTGCTTCAACAGGTTTCCATTTATAGTTGTAATCAAATTTTAATATTTCTTCTAATTGATTACCAGTGGCTTCTGACATCCACGTGACTGCTCTAGCAATATCTGGTTGTGCAACGTCTATTAATGTTCCACCCTTATCTGTCATTTTGATATGCATAATATCATCTCCAATTGGAAATGAAAATCTACGCAAAGTGATCATGTGGTTGTTTGGTATTTTACCTAAATATTTACACAATGCAAAATCAGACCATTCGTATTTATAACTTTTGTGTTTTTCACTCGCATTACACTTACTAATTATTTTTGAAACTGTTGGATTTTCATATAAATCTTTGTCTCCGAAATCTACAGTATTATAAGAATCTATGTTTGATCCGGTGTCTTCGGTGAATGGCGTACCATTAAATCTAAATAAAGCAAAATTATTAAAAATCGATTGTTGTGTAGGCTTTCCAGATATAGTCTGCTTAGTGTCTTTAGTTGTATAAGACGTAGACATTATCTTTTTATTATATAATTTAAGCCCTCCAGGATCAACTTGTGAAGTTAAATCATAAACTTTTGGTTGAGATGATTGATCTGGAGAAATAATATCTTCATCGGCAATAGGCGGCTTTCCAAGTAAATCTTTTTTAGAAGCGTCTACCTTAGCTTGGCTATTCTTCTTAAGATTTACTTTAGCTTTTTTTGCTAATTCTGCATCCTTTGCAGCTTTAATCTGTTCCTTGGTTAATTTTTTATTATTCGCCATATTAAGTTATATATGTTAAGTGCCTAATCGGCCTTATTACATATATATCTTATTTAATATTATTCTATGTTGTCTAGTTCTTTATTATCAGCTCTATACAATAATTTATCGAAATAATCTTTTTCTGGTTTAACTCTATCGGCTAAGAATTTTTTAAGTGAAGCTTCGAATTCTCCACGAGCATGGTAGTAATATTGTCCCTTTGAATAAAAGGAGCGACTAGTCAGATCCCATAAATCTTTAATATTCTTCTCAACGAAGTGATCTTGAAGAGAGTTGAAGAGCTCTTTCAATTCGCCCTGTGTCTTTACGCAATATACTGAATCTACTGCGATCATATAACTTTCCCATTTTTCAGTAAACACTCGTTCTAAATCTTGTATAGTAGGGTAAAGTGATCGCTTAAGATTAATCTTAGTTTGTTTAGATTCAAAATCACGCTTAAATGTAAGACCAAAGAAATATCTTTTTAAGAATGCGACATCATCATAAAACTTATTTATTTTAAGTTGATATTGCGGCATATCAGTATCAAACTTCACATCATATATGACAGCTTGTACTGGGAATAAAACGTTAGGGTATCTAAAATTAGAAAGTAAGGCGTATACTGTTTCGCCTTTTGAAAATAAACGATGGCGTATCATACTTTTTCAATGAATTTAACAGAATCGAATTTAGATAGAACAGTTTTTCCAGGATAATCGTCTCTGTTAATAATGAATAGAGAAATGCTCATTTCGTTTTCTTCTATTTCATATATTGAACAAAACATATCAGAAACTGTTTCGATGGTTTCTGCGTTTAGATTTTTAATTACGTAAAGTAATTTAGATTTGTTATTGTTTTTGGCATCTTGAATACCTTTAACTAAATGTAATCCTATGATCGTGTCTGGTGGTTGAATTCCATCAGGATCAGATTTTGACAACTTAACATTGATCGCATAGTAATCTATTACAGATTCGTAAGCATCCGCTGTTTTTAAAAATTTGACAAAATCTCTTCTGTTTGAACACCAAACACAATCTATGATTAATTTCATTTATAACATCTCTTCGAAGTGTTTAAGATCACTTTTAAGTGCCTTAATCTTTTCTTCGATTTCAGTTTTTGAAGGCTGATATTCATCGCCCCAGTCCACTGATATTTTTATTTGGTTTTTATCTTTAGAGTTACCAAGCTCTAGACCTGAATCTAAGATTAAATCATTGATGAAATTAATCTTAGATTCAGTAGCATTAGAACTTTCAAAATCATATACAGTAACAGAAGTATACACTTCTCCTGCTGCATTGATGTTATCATCTTCGACTATCTTGATAATACCATTATCTGCTAGTTCTAATCTTATGTTTTGCATTATGCTCTAGATAGTTTTAATTTGTAAGCTTCTTTTTCTAATCTTTTAGCTTGCTTTCTGTCAGCTGTAAATGTTTCTCTGTTTTTAACATTTCTCAATGAGAATGCTTCTTCTAACATTTTGATTTCAGCGTCGTTATAACCTAATTCTGTCCAAGTTTCTTTAGACTTGTTAAGTACTGTTTGTAATTTCTCTTCAATTTGAGTTTCTACCATTCTAGTATGCTCTTCATGAATTTGTTTACCTTCTTCTCTAGTTTTAGTATACCAATTAGCCATGATTGGACCTAGTGGATTATAACCATTTTTGATTCTTAAGAATCCAGCTCTACGATACATTTCACGTCTTTGACGTCTACTGAAAGATGTTGTTTTTTTACTCATTGTAATAATTTTTTAAGTGTGAGTTTATTTGTTCTTTTAATGTTTCTCTTAATGTATTTATATTGATTTTATTTAGAGTCGTTTCGACAATTATAGCTAAGACTGCATCTCTATCATATTCTTCAGAGTTGTCAACTAGCAAATCAACTATTTCCTTTCTAGGTAAATTTAATTCAACTGGAACATTTAATGTTGTCGAATTCTTCTTAGAGAGTTTGACAATTAGTTGTTCAAGTGGCGTTTCTTCAGGAGTTTGTTGGGAAATTTGCTGGGGGATTTGCTGGGAAATTTGCGTGGGAGATTTATCTTCATACACATTTTCCGCTATAATACTGGTTCTAGAATTAACCTTAGACCCATTTCCTAAAGGCTTAGCATCTGGTAGAGGCATATCACCGTCTAATGATTCTAATAAGAATTCCTTAGCAACGGTCTTATAAATCTGAGAGCCGTCTGTAAAATATAAAAATTCACTATCCTCTTCCTTTAAGGTTACTACTTTTCCGAATGAATCCCCTTTGATCCACTGGAATACCCTTGTTTTTTCTAACTGTTCTGTATTATTACTCATAATTGTCTGATTACGCTTCTTGTGTCTCAGAGATGCTATGAAATTCAATATTTGTTTCATTATACTTCTCCATAAATTTATCTATAAATCGTTCTGATTCCTTTGTCTTATCTGAACCCATCCAACAGTCTACTCTCTTAAGGTACATATTGTAAAAATACTGAGAGCCTTCTTTGGCTAGTTTGTCTTTTAGTACTGTAACGTCCTCTGGATAATGTCTTACATTAAATCCCATACTCTAGTTATTTATATAAATTAATTAATCATTGTTCCAGACAATCACTTGATTGACCTCAATGCCCGCGCGCTGTAATAACATAATACCTGACATGTCGCGATAGTCTTCACAATAATAAACTTCCTTTACCCCAGCTTGAATAATCAATTTAGCGCAATCAAAGCAAGGTAGTGTAGTAGTGTAAAGAATAGTGTCTTTAGAAGTCAAGGTAGATTTTGCCAACTTAGTTAGCGCATTTGATTCAGCATGTAGGACTTCTCTTTTGGTAGTGCATTCGCAACCATCATGTGAATACGTTTCACATTCATTGTCAAATCCATGAGGTGTTCCATTATAGCCAAATGAAACGATCTGTTCGTCTTTGACAATTACACATCCGACCTTACGTCTTTCTGCATAAGATAGTTTAGCCACTTGATAGGCTATTTGCATGTATATCTTGTCTATTGGAATTCTAGGCATATTTTAAATCTTATTAGTTATTTATACTAATTTCCTGGGATTTGTTTACAAAAAGAAAGGAGACCAATTTGGTCTCCTTTCAAATATAAGATGATACGCTTATATATTATTGGTTAGCTGCTTCTTCTTCTCTTTCTCCTGGAGTCATATTAGAATCTTTAGCCTCATCAACTTTTTTACAAAAAGCCTCTTTGATTTGGTTACATGCAGCTTCGTATGCTTCTAATGCATAGTCTTCTCTCATTTCTTTTAAAGTATTAGCTGCGAATCCACCAACCAATGCAGCATTTTCAGTCATGTACGTTTCAATAGTGTGTTCGTCATGCTCATCATTTGCCCAAGCAGCAGCTTCTTCTTTCATCATGCCGTAGCACTCTTTAAGAATTTCACTTACTGGTCTTTTAGGTTCGTCTTTACTTTTTTTTTCAGCGTCTTCCTCCGCCGGAGTTTCTTCAGCTTCTTCTTTTTCTTCAGCCTCAGATACTTCTTTACCGATATCTTCACCTTCAGCTTGATCTTTTAAATCTTTGTTTACTTCAGCTGAATCGTCTTCTGCTCTATCTTCAGCTTTAGCGTATTTTTTACCATCAGCGTCAATAACTTCTGGAGTTTTGTCATTTAAGTCATTTTTTAACTCATCTGCTTCAATTCCTGTTACGTCATTAGCTTCGTTAGCTTCTTGTTCTGGTGATTGTACTTTGTCTGCATCTTCGGTTGATTCCTCTTCTGGAGTACCTAAGTCTACGATTTCTTTTTCAATTTCTTCAGCTCTGTCCATTTCTGAAACATACTGTTCAAATGTTTTTAATTTTGCCATGATAATGATATTATTTTATTATGTTTTTAAAGATTATATATCTAATTTTTTTAGTGATTCATTAATAATTAGAAATTCGTCGAATGTAAGGCCTTCTGTTGCAGATATTACTTTTATTTTATCCATCTTTTCCATAGCCCAATTAACACCTTCATCTCCACCCCAAATAAGCCAAGCTACATAGCCTCTATCTTTCCAAGGTTCGTCTTTAAATTCAGGAGCAATCTTTGAATTTTTTCTGTGTCTATTGAATTGTGCCATTCTAGAAACGACATCTTCTGATAGAGCTTCACCTTTAGCTAATTGGTGTGCTCTTTGCCAACCAACTGCGGTGCCAGCTGTTACAATATCGCGGCCGTATTTTTCTTTCCAATCAATTGCCTTTTGTGCATTTTTAGATGCAGCCTTAGGATAATCCTTATATGTTTGTTCTTTGCTCATATTAGATTATATATCTACGTAAAAAAAGAGGACTTTGTCCTCTTTTAATTTTAGTTTTCTGGTTGTTTAGGTGCTTCTTTCTCACCGCTATACTTGGTTTCTTCTACTTCTTCTACTTTAAAAATAGAATTCAACGTTTTTAATAAACCATCGGCTTCATCAACTGATCTAACCAATTTATCAATCTCATCGATGATTTGAGGATGTTCGCCAATTCCAACAGAATTTGACATATAAACTTCGATAGTAGCCAAAGCTTCTAATCTTTGTGCAGTGTAGCGTGCTTTTAACGCCTTTAATTTAAGTTCTGACATATTGTTTTTATCTTTTTATACCAATTGTAATTTATTTTGTTTCAAATATTGAAATACAGCTAATTCTTTGGCTTTAGCTTCTACTTCTACATCAATATCTAAGCCATAAGAATCTATTTTGTCATATAAGTAATCTGCATGTGCTCGCTTATTAGTTTGAGAAGCATCTTCATGAATAGTTTTACATGAAGAAAAGTGTGTAAGTTGTTTGACATCTTTAGGCCAAGATTTTGCTGCTAATTTTAAAGAAGCCTCTTGATCTAATTCACCAGGATGACACCAATGATGATGGTAATCAAATGTTATCGGAACACGTATGATACTATACACGGAATCATATAAGTCCTGAACTGTGTATTGTGACTCCTTGTCATCATTTTCTACTACGAGTCTAGATTTAACAGAATCGTCTAAGCGTTTAAAGTTTTCGCAGAATCTTTGCATAGCAGACGCTTTATCTGGCGCTGTTGTATTAACATGTATATTGATAGCTGCATAAGGCGTTCTAGGCAAACCAATAAGATCCATAATTTCACCGTGCGTATTTAAATCTCGAATAGTTTTTGTAACCACGTCTGGATTTGCCGAAGCTAATACTGAAAATGGACCGGGATGAAAGGTTAGTCTTTGGCCATATTGTTTAGCTAAAGTACCTGCACCTTTGAGAACATTACAAATCTTGTCATAATCTGGCAAATCTTTAAGTTCGTATTCACTGCACCAAGGAAACATGTCAGAACTCATACGATATAATGAAATTCCATTTTTATGATTCCATTTGATAATTTCTACCATATCTTTGACATTTGCTAAAGCCAATTCGCTTGCATAATTAATACCTTTTTCTGCGAATGTTTTTTTAATCATGCCACGACCAATAGTAACTTTACGTTCTTTTTGCAAAGTCATATTAATACAACAGTACCCTAAATTTATTTTCATATCTATTATATGTTGATTAATTCCATTGTTTTTCGTATGCATACCAATGATCAGCTGAAGCACAATCTCGCATACCTTCTAAAATAATTAGATCCATTTCTGAGCCACTTAAAGAATTTACTAATGCATCAATGCATTGTTCTACGATTAAAGATGGCGCGTCTTTACCAAATGCTTTGTACAATTGTTTTTCTGCGTATTCTACTAAGCCTGAACATATACGACTAGCTACGGAATCATCATCGTAAAATCTAGTACCTAAATGATAATCATCTCCCTTTGGAAAACTGGCAAATATCTCTTCGTTAGTTTTACGTAATCTAAATACTGAAATTGCGGTTTGAATAGTTGGTTTAACATTGTCGGCTTGTTGCGCATTGCCAAAACCATTACATTTGAATTCTTGAATGTTCATGTTTTTGTTTTTGTTTATACAGTAAATATACTAAAAAGATTTGAGATAAAAAAATATTTAGGCATTTATTTTTTATCAAGTGTGTAATAAACGCCAGCGTAAAATAAAGATAAAAGATCTGTACCATCTTTAATGGTAATTTGAATAGAGATTCCACCTGAAGGCGTAATATCTTCGTTTAAAATTTCAACTTCTAAATTTTGTTTTTTAACTTCTGCTATTTGATCTGTGCTTAAGACTAAAAAGTATTTCATATTGTATTTGTTTTTAATTACTCTGTAAATATACGAAAAAAAGCCCAAACTAAAAAATTTGGGCTTACTTATTTTTAAAAGTTATTAACATTTATTTCCAGAACAACTGAACGCCTAATAGAATTGCTGCTAAAATTAATGAAATGCCAGTTTTTGTATTAATACCTTCATTCATCATTAAATATGTTAGGGCTGAAAATGTAAACATACCGACTGTAAATCCAATAAATCTACCAGGCCAAAGAGCACCTTCATAATAAGTTGCTAATTCTTTGGTACCGAGAATAAATGTATATGAAACTATACTACCACCGATTAATGCTATTACTAAAGGATTTCTTTTAAAGAATGGCCATACAAATTGACCGTTAGTTTGAAACCAAACAATAGCTTGTCCGATCGTCAATAAAATAATTCCATTAAATAAATTTTTCATTAAAATAATTCTGCTGTTTTTGTAACAATATGTGAAATGAAACTTGTTCGGTGATGTTCAGATGGACCGTGCTCTTTGATGGCATCTAAATGTTGTTTAGTACCATATCCTTTATTAGAAGCCCATCCATATATTTTACCTTCTTCACATTCTCTCATCCAATTGTCGTGTTTGATTTTTGCAATAATAGAAGCTGCAGCAATCGATGTATATTTATTATCTCCGCCGACGATCGTTACGTAATTTTTACCATTATATCCATGGAATTGATCTCCATCGACTAAGATAAAATCAAAATCTGTAGTTTCTTCAACACCGCTTAACGCCAACATCATACCGTGTAAAGTTGCTTTTAGAATGTTTTGTTCTTCTATTAATTTGGCATCAACATGCACACAATGCCAAGCTATTGCGTTTGCCATTACGATCTTATACGCTTCTTCTTTTTGTTTTTCAGAAAGAAGCTTTGAATCTTTGACTAAAGGATGTGAAAAATTAACTGGCATTATACATGCAGCTACTGTGACTGGACCAGCAAGAGATCCTCGGCCAGCTTCGTCTACGCCAACTTCTATGATTGATTGGTCTTCGTTATAATGTGATTTGAGTGTTACGTATCTAGTATCAGACATGTGTATATTATTAAAGTTATAATAGTTATACACATGTCCTTTACTTTGTTTTATTTCTCTGGATTGTCTACTCTCCATTTGTCGTATCTGTCTACGACATCTTGTAAAATCTTAGCTCTTACAATATCTTTGTTGGTAAAGATATGTTCGCCTACACCTTTAACACCTTTCATTAAGGCTGTAAATCCAGGAAGACCTGCGCTTGCTTTAGGAATATCATACTGACTAACGTCGCCTGTCACTAAAACTTTAGAATTTTTACCCATACGAGTTACGAACAGCATAAGTTGTTTAAACGTTGCATTTTGTGCTTCATCTAGAATCATGAAAGCATCATCAAAGGTATCTCCTCTCATAAATGCAAGCGGTTTGAATTCTATTGCTCCAGAAGAAATTAAGCCTTCTGTTAATTCATCACCTACAATCTTCTTGAAGTTTGAAATATAAGATTGCATGTATGGATCAATTTTGTCTGCAATATCTCCGGGTAAGAACCCTAACTTTTCTCCAGATTCTTGAATCGGTTTACATAAAATAATTTTGGAAACTTGTTTTGTGGCTAATAAATGTAATGACGTAAAACATGCTGTAAATGTTTTTGACGTACCTGCTGGTCCAGAACAAAATGTAATTTCGTTCTTTTGGATCTGCTGAAAATAATCTTGTTGACTTGGTTTTAATTGTACTCCTACTAAATCTAATTCTTTAACTGTTGTCTTTTTTGGTTTGGCAGCCGTTGGTCTGCTGCTAGTTGATTTTGTTTTACTTTCTGCTGATCTTTTTTGCATAATTTAGTTTTTGTTTAATTTGTGGTTAATCACCTGCATCCACAACTAACTCTTTCAGCTTCACGAGTTTGTCGCACTTCTCATACTCTTCGACTTCTTCGAAGTATTTAATTAATAAATCTATAAATTTGGATCTTTGGCCTATACCGTGCGGTATTTCAATAGAATTACTTCCATCTTGGAACGCAATGAAACGATTTACTGTTTTAGTAAAGTTTCGTGTTATTATATAGTAACTAGATCTCATGAGTTGATCTTTCTCCTCATTTGATATGTAGCTCATGTGTACGTGTGGTATTTTTATCTTATGCTATATATTTACATAGCGTTTACCGAGTGGATTATTGCAGAATTTTATTATGTTAATAAAATTAATCTTGGTCCGCTTGAGATTTAATAGCCTGAACGTACTTGGCCTTGGTTATTTCTGTTCTTCTAGTTACAGATGGTTTTTCAAATTCTTGATTATTTCTAAGTTGCTGGTTTTGTTTAACTTTAGCAACTTTTCTTTTATATTCTTTTAGAGCTTTTTCTATATTACCGTTTACATCTATGATAATCATAACTGTTGTTGTGTTTTTAAATTAATCTAATTCTTTAACTCTATTTATTAAAGATAATTGCTCTGAATTTAAATTTTGAAAATTAGTATTAATTTTTATTAATAGTGCGCCTGACATTTCTGTGCCCGCAATTGGTAAGCCTTTTCCAGGCACTCTTAATATTTTACCCGGTGATGTATTTTCTGGAATTTTTATAGAGATTTTACCGCTTGGTATTCTAATCTCTAAATTAGTACCTAAAATCATGTCATAGAATTTAACAAAGCTTTCTATCATCACATCATCACCTTGTATAATATAATTTTCATCGTATTGCAAATTGATATTAATGATTAGATCTCCAGCAGGCGCATTGGAATTAAAGGGATTAGGTTGCCCTTTGCCTGCCATTTTATATTTAGAACCTTCTCTGGCACCTTTAGGTATATTAGCATTAATTCTGCCAGTACCGACGTCGATCGATCTAGAAAATCCATTATAGATTTCACTCACAGTTATAGGAATTGTAACTCTAATATCTTGTCCTTTGGCATTTGGATTATTTCTATATCCACCGAAGTGCATATTAAAATCATCTGCGAAATTATTACCAAAGCCCCAGTTTTTTAATAAGTCTTCCAAATTAGGTTGACTATTTCTAGAATCATACTCTTGTTTTTTGTTTTTATCGCCTAAAACAGAGTAAGCTTCTTGTATCTGTTGAAATTTTTGTTTGGTATCTTCACCCGTATTTTTATCTGGGTGATATTCTTTTGCAAGTTTACGATACGCGGCTTTAATCTCTTCCTGACTTGCTGTCTCGGGAACTTTCAATGTTTCGTAATAATTCATCCTTGCGTTTTTTAATTGCCTCTTTAACTTTTTCTATACCGTCATTTTTAATAAGGTTACGTTTTTCATTACGTTCCATCATATCGGCAATTCTTTTAAGTTGAGTTGCAATGTCTGTTAATGCTTTTGGTTCCATAGTTATTATTTTAATATTGTATTATATATTTCGATTAAAAAACAAAGGGCACATAAGTGCCCTGAATTTTATATTTACCTCCAAAAAATTATTGATTGAGCTCTTCGACGTATTTGTGTAAAACTGCACATTTTTCATATTCTTCTAATTCTGTAAAATATGCAATCATAAAATCTAAAGTGCCTCGTAATTGTTCTATTTGTTTTGGCTCGAGATTATGAATTTTAGTATTTACAATATCAATACCATTTTTGGCAATAGATTCATAATTTTCGCGGACTAATCTATCCACTAAACTATTGTACAATTGCTTTGCGTTAATAATTTCTTCTTGTGACATTTCGTCATCCATTTCAAATTCGTCGTTTTCGTAGTCTGCAAACATATCTTATAGTTTTATACTGTAAATATAATAAAAAGATTTGACATAAAAAAATAATTTAAGATATTTTTATTTCTTTTGCCACATTTTTTCTTTCGAATGTGATGTATAGAATACCATTTTCCATCGATGCTTTAATAGTATCAACATCTATGTCTTTAATTAATCTAAATGATCTTGTAAAAGATTTTTTAAATTTTGTTTCATCAGCTTCTTCAACCTTACTAGAAACAACTAGTAAATCTCCGTCAACATCAATCTTAATGTCCTTTTTAGAAAATCCAGGTAATGCGATACTTAGTGTATTATCCTCTAAACTAGTATCATTAAACGGATTTGCAAATCTGAATTCTTGTTTCCACGTTGGTTCAATACTATCAAACATTTTTTCAGCTAATTTTTCAAATGAACTTTTTCCTGTGTGTCCAAACATAATTTTTATAGTTTATAGTTTCTGGCTTTATTACCATTGATTAATATCCTTCAATTTTTATACCAAGCTAAATAATTTGACATATTGTCATTTATTTTAAGAGTCTAATGTCAATGTGTCAAAGCCACTCATTTTTAAAAGAACATTTGCTGTAGCTTTAACGTCTCTTTCGCAGTATTCTGTAATAAGCTTTAAATCACCTCTCCAAAAAGTAGCGCTAACTTCTCCACCAGCTAATTGTTCTTTTGGACTTGGAATTCCCATCACTTCACATACAACGCCAAGCTTTGCACCATTCCAACCACCGAATTTCCAAATATCTGAAATATCCAAAAGACAATTGTCCCATGGTTTTACATTTTGTAAATGAAATTGATATGGTAATTTAACACCATGGATCATTGCTTTTTTACAGATATAAGGAATATCAAAGCCTTTGATATTGAAACCGACGATTCGAATAGAAGGCGCTTTTGAAAAAATAGCAGAGAGTGTTGGCAAGAATTCTTCTAAAATAGCCTTCTCATCTTCACCTGCAAATGATCTCATTTTAAAATCATTAGGAATTCCGTTTGAATCTATTTTAACCTGACCGATGGTGATACAAACAATGCGACCCCATTCTGGAAATATAGCAGCTTGCGTATTATACATTTCTGCATTAGATAATTGACTTAATTCTACTCGATCTTTTTTAAGATACTGTGCTTTATCAGCCCACCATTCTTCCATACTTGAATTAGGTCCTAGTGAATCTACAAACGATTCATAATTTTCATGAGAAGATGCTGTTTCGATATCTACGAAAAGCATGTTTTTAAGTTCTTCTGCTTTATACATTATTTCTTTGTTTAGTTATTATACAGCTAATATACACAAAAAAGCCCAAATAAAAAAATTTGGGCTAACTTATTTTCAAAAAAGTTTTTAAATATTTAAGGGACTGTCCCATGTTCTTTCAGTTCTGATCTTTTGATAATTATGATAATCTACATTAACAGCCGCATAACCTCCTGAGATTGAATAAGGTGCGTCCTCGTGATGATACCAATAAGGTGGCGGAGTGTCGATTCTATCATTTAAAAAATCAAACAGTTCGTCAATTTGCATGTGATGTACATATATCGTGATATGCATACACGTGTTGTTAGGATAACCCATAAAAAAATCTTTTGTTCTTATTCTTTTACCTTCCAGTTAGGATTTTGTTTCTTATTAGCTTCAATATCCTTTTGTCTAAAATCTTTTAGTAATTGAACAGTATCATCGCTTATGGTTTTTTCATACCAGTCTTGGTAGATACGTTGATATACGAGCGACATAACTCCGAATAATGCTCCGGGTTCTGAATTCATTTCGAAGACGTAAATTTTACCGTCTTTTGTTTCTGCTAGATCAATAGCATAAAAATCTAAGTCACTATGTGCTTCTGAAAAATAAGCTATTACTTTTTTAACGTCATCACTTGGCTGCTCATTTCTTAAAATATATGAGAAGTTTGTTTCTTGATCTGGATTTTTCTTAGCAATATCTGCAGTTTCATCATCCATTGGTTTTCTTTGAGTCCACTGAATCATTTCTCCACGCCAAACAAAAAATCTATGTTCTTCTTTGATGTCTATTTTTTCTGAGAATGATGAAAACTTACTTAGATCTGCGTCATCTAATTCTTCTTTAGATTTAAAAACTTGAATACCCAAGCCGCTATGCTCGTTATCTGGCTTTGCAACTATAGGAAACTTAAGATCTTTGATTCCATTTTTATCCAAAACAGTTGGCATAATATAACCGCTGTCTGCGTGTAACTTATAGAATTCTGCTTTTGAACTTACTTTTTTACGAGCTTCTAATTTATTATAAACTTGGTCGTTTTGAATAATACCTTCATCTAATAATTTTTCTAAAGTCTTTTTATCATAACACAAAACTGGCAAATTCTTAGGTACACTTTCTAATTCAGTGCCTCTAGTAACTACAACCCAATAATCTTTAGGCGTATATTTTGGTCCAGTAATAAACGAATCGTCTAATTCGGCTCTACGCGTAATTATAACTTTTTGAAACTCGTCTCTTTTATAAGCTTCGTTTAAAAATTGCTCGAATAACATGATTTTATTTTTACCTCTCATGTGCTATATATCATTATTCTATAACAAACGTTTCGTTAACATGTTGCTCAGCATCACCAAATCTAGAAGGCACATCTAAAGCTTTTTCTGCAAAATCCGGATCAAATGCCCAATCTTCTTTACCTAATTGTTCAAATCTTTGTTTAATCGTATGATTATAAATTCTAGCAATAGTTTTAACTCGTCGTTGTATATCTGCTCTAGTTAAATCTTGAGTATTCATTTCAACGCCATCATTATAAAAATATTGAACATACAATAATTTTGGAATTCTTAACATTTTGGTTGTTAAGAATGTTCTGATAATTAGTTCATAATCATCAGCAATGGTTAAACTTCTACAGTGACCACCTGCTAAAAAATAAGCATCTCTTCTCCATGCTCTAATATGATTAGGAATTCCAACGATATGTCTAATAGTTTTAGGATTGATATTAGGCGCAATACTTACGTCATATATTCTTCCTAAAGCTTCTTCTTTTTTGTAAGCTCCATAACCACAACCAAAACCTTCTCCATATATAATAGCACTGTGATCTTCTCTAGACTCGACACAATCTGAATAAAAGAATCCACAGTCTAAATGCCTTTCAGCAGCTTTCATCAAATACTCTGCACAATCTGGTGTTAAATAATCATCATGATCCAATTCAGCTAAGATTTCTCCAGTTGTCATACAAGCTGCTCGCCATTTAACTTCACCGATTAAACCACTAGACTTTTCTCTAAAATCATAAACTTTAACTCTAGGATCTACTTTAGCAATTGACTCAGCTATTTTTAATGTTAAACCATTATCGGTTGAATCATTTACGATTGTCCATTCCCAATTACTATAAGTTTGATTTCTTAAAGATTCATACGTTTTATAAAGTTTTTGTTTGGTATTATAGACTGGTGTAAAAAATGAAACCAAATATTTTTTTGTATTTTGCAATATGTTAAACATAGCAGCTTCATATACTTTTTCTCCGGCATTATCTTCTAATGTTTCTAAGTTAATCCAGGATTTTCTAATTTCTAAGGGTGCATTATACAAATTCTCGAATGAAATTTCATCGCCGATAGTTAAAATGGCATCTGGTTTAAAATTCATGAATTCTTGAATAAATTCAGAATCATTTTCTAAATATCTAACTTCTAGTTCATCAGCTTCCCAAGAAACTGGATTATTAGTTTTTAAAATAGGCGTACCTTCTCCTATGTAGAGTATTCTGGGATGTCTGGCTTTGTTTACTTTTTCTAGAGCATTACCATAAGCTAAGATGTCTTGTGTAATTTCTGTTAAATCTGTGTGATTCTGGTAAAGTGTTTCAATAAATAAGCCATCCGCTAAGTAACTATCAACGAATTTGTTATCTTTGAAGTATTGTAATTTAACAACATACTGTTGTCCATCTATTTTAGTAGGAGCTATATTTTCAGGTAAAGCAATTCTATTAAAAAAAGAAGTACCTTCTAATGAACCTACTTGTTGTGAGAATACAAAAATATCTTTATCTGTTTGTAAATTTAATAATCTGTTGTACAAATCTTCTTGTAAAACATTATTATCATTTAAAAGATATACAAATCCTTCATCTTCTATATTTTTTATAATAGAATTTAGAGACATATATGACGAAACGTCATTTCTGAAGGACATATTAATCCAATCAATATCAAGATGCTCTAAAAGTTCTGCATCAATATCTTTTAAAATATCTGTATCAAACGCAATATGCCATTTTATATTAGCATTATTTTTTTCTATAACTTCGGTAATAGATTGTTTAATTCTTAAGAGGTTTGCAGGTTTACTGCATCTTGTAATTATATGTAATATCATAATATGTTATTCTACATCAAAGAAAAATAGTTGAAAAAATCTGGCATTCTCTATTTCATCGCCGAAATATTTAGTAGCTGCGTGAATTCTTTTTGCATTAAAAAGAACTAATCTATTGTAAACGTTAGCGACTTCATCCATTAATTCATATTGAGTGCTATCATAAAAATTTAAATTAGTATTAAGACCTTTAAATGTTTTATTAAATTCTTCTTGATCATGCGTACCGTCGAATATGGTAGCACCTGTAAATTTTGATTTATAAAATGCTGTACCTGTTTCTAATGGAGCATTTGGTGTTAAAAAAACCATAGCAGCATAAGTTTGAGTATCTACGTGATAAACTATAGGATCTTGTGCTGTTGTAAATTGAAATACACCATTTGCATAATTAGGATGATCCCAATTGGTAATTTTACGACCTATTATTTTTTCAAACTTTTCTTTAGTACCATTAATATAAAATCTTTCTTTGGATCTTTGTCCTTTGTGATAATCAGAAGGTTCAAAACCTAACGAATTCATAGCAAATAATCTAACTAAGTCTGGATTTTCATAGAAGTTATCTACAACTATAAGATCTTTGTGATCTCTATTAAATTGAGAATAGTAAACAATCCACTTTAAAATAGATCCTAAACTTATAATTTCTCCATCAACTTCTATAGATAAAATCGATTCTTTTAGATCTGTTGATATTCTAAATGAAATACCCAATTTAAAATCAGTATCTGGTATACTAAAATAATTATTCACGTCTGGTCTATTTGATTTAAGTACAGATAATTTTTCACCATCTAAATAATAATTGGTAATATCCATACCTGAATTATAGATCCAACCGTTTAATTTGTATTCATTTCCAATTTTATAAATTGAATCAAAATACCATCTAGTATCTGGATTTTGTGTAATTTGATTAATCATAATTGTGTTATTTAATAACTTATTTATCTAAAAATAAAAAAGCTCGGCCTTTCGACCGAGCTTTTGAAAGGATTAAGCTTTATACTTAATCTATTCTATTTGTTTATTTCTGTAATGAATCTACCTTAGCATTTAAGTCTTTGATAGCTTCGATTAATAAACCTACTAAGTTTCCATAAGAAACACCTAACATTCCGTCAGCTTGTTCGTGAACAACTTCTGGCATAACTTCTTGCATTTCCTGTGCGATTACACCGATTTTCTTAGCTTTATCGTCAGAATCTGTTCTATTATAAGAAACACCTCTTAAAGCTAAAACTTTATTTAATGCATCTGCAATAGTTTCTACATTTTCTTTAACTCTTGCATCAGAGTATGCTGTAATATCACCTGCCATAGTAAGGTTACCTGACATATCGATTTGCAATCTATTTGCGCCAGCAGACCAACCACCTAGTCTAAATACGTTATCTGAATCTAAACCTAAGTTAATTGCATAAGCACCACCTCTGTGAAATGACATCATAGCACCGCTTGTAGTTCCGTATGCTTGTAATTGTGCATTAGATCCAGTTCCTGTGTTTTGATTAGATGTAAATTGGTTAATACCTGTCCATGTATTTGATGAACCTAAAATAGTAGCTCCACTTGCACCTTGAGCACCTTGAGCACCTTGATTAGCAGCACCTTGAGCACCCGTAGCACCTTGAGCACCATTTACGCCTGAAGTACCTGAACCACCTTGAGCACCTGTAGCACCTTGAGCACCTGTAGCACCTTGAGCACCTGTAGCACCTTGAGCACCTGTAGCACCTTGAGCACCTGTAGCACCTTGAGCACCTGTAGCACCTTGAGCACCTGTAGCACCTTGAGCACCGTTTACACCTGAAGTTCCTGAAGAACCGCTTGAACCAGAAGTTCCTGATACACCAGAAGTTCCTGAAGAACCACTTGAACCAGAAGTTCCTGCAGCACCTTGAGCACCGTTAACTCCAGAAGAACCTGAAGTTCCAGCTGTGCCTGAAGTACCTGCTGTTCCGCTTGAACCAGATGTTCCTGAAGTTCCTGCAGCGCCTTGAGCACCGTTAACTCCAGAAGAACCTGAAGTTCCAGAAGTTCCTGCTGTTCCTGAAGTTCCTGCTGTTCCACTTGAACCTGAAGAACCGTCTGTTCCTGAAGTTCCAGCTGTTCCGCTTGAACCTGAAGAACCATTAGAACCTGAAGTTCCTGAAGTTCCTGCTGTTCCACTTGAACCTGAAGAACCGTCTGTTCCTGAAGTTCCTGCCGTTCCGCTTGAACCTGAAGAACCATTAGAACCTGAAGTTCCAGAAGTTCCAGCTGTTCCTGAAGTTCCAGCTGTTCCGCTTGAACCAGAAGAACCGTCTGTTCCGCTTGAACCAGAAGTTCCAGCTGTTCCTGAAGTTCCAGCTGTTCCTGAAGTTCCAGCTGTTCCGCTTGAACCTGAAGAACCATTTGTACCTGAAGTACCGTCTATACCTGAAGTTCCTGAAGTACCTGCAGTTCCTGAAGAACCGTCAGTACCTGAAGTACCTGCTGTTCCTGAAGTTCCTGATGTACCTGCAGTTCCTGATGAACCACTTGAACCGTTTGTTCCTGATGAACCTGATGTTCCTGATGAACCGTTTGAACCTGAAGTACCTGAAGTACCAGCAGTACCTGAAGTACCAGCCGTACCAGAAGAACCACTAGAACCGTTACTTCCATCAGTTCCGCTAGAACCTGAAGTTCCAGCAGTACCTGAAGTACCGTTGATACCAGAAGAACCATTAGAACCTGAAGTTCCAGCTGTTCCTGAAGTACCGTCCAAACCGTCAAAACCAGAAGTACCGTTTAAGCCATTACTACCTGAAGTTCCAGATGATCCGGCTGCTTTAATAATTGGTGTTGCCATTTTTTAATGTTTGTTTTTATTTTTTGATTAAGCGTTTGTTGTTCTTTGATATTCAACGTCAATTTGATCTGTACCAGATAAATCAAAACCTGCAATATCACCGTTCCAGTAAATTTCATCACCAGCTTCAATATTTGCTAAAGTTTTTGCTGTTAAACCACCGTCGTTTGAAAAATAAGCTTCGTTTGTTCTAACTCCGTCACCTTCTAATACAGAAATACCATTGATTAATACGTTTACAGAACCATCTTTAAATGGTGTAAATTGCATTGTTAAACCAGTAGGTTGGTAATTACCAGAAGTTGGTAATGCAAGAATTGTTTGTGTAATTGCAACAGGTACTTCGATAATTTGTTTTCCGATAGAAGGTCTCCAAGGAAGTACGTGGGCAATCGATGATGTTAATGCCTGTAAAACAGGGTTGCTTACATTGTAAGCATCGTTGCTGGTAAATTCAGCTGGAATACCTGTTCCTGATTCGTCTACTACGTAGTACGAACCTGGTGTTAAATCCCATGATGGAATTGTGATAGTACCAACTTGAACTCCAACAAATGTGTTTGTTGTTACACTCTCTACAACGATTCTACCTAAGGTCTCTTCTGTTGTAGCATCTGCTGGAACCCAAGAACCATCAACATACGAAAGAATCATACCAGCTGTAAAGCCGTGAGAATTTTGTGTGTAAGACGATTTCAAAGAACCAGATGTAACAGCGACAGTTAATGCATCTAATATAGACTGTAAACCATCAACTTGTTTGATTTTAATCTGTGCCATGAATTGTTTTTTATTTTTTGTTTTTGTTTACAAGACAGAGGTAATTACCTCTATTTTTTTGTTAAAATATATATCATAAATATAAACGCTAATAGTGCAAATACATGAATAATAGTGCTACATTAAAAAAAATATTACGAGATTACAATTATCTATACGAATCTCTGATTGATGTCAAGGACATATCTTCTATTGCGGAAGGTGAATTTAGAAATGCAATGGTCGAGTCTGGTGACAACGAAGCTATGAAAGCACTTATGCCTTCTAATAATCCTAGTGTTGAAACCCCAGAAATTAAAGAAGAAGAGCCAATTGAAAATCACAATGATGCTGTATTTAAAAAATTATTTAGAAAAATAGTTTTAAAGTGCCATCCTGATAAAATAAAAAGTGCTTCTGAAAAAGAAGCACAATTTTTAAAAGAATGTTATGAAAATGCTACGACAGCAAATAACTCTTATGATTGGGGTTTATTATTAAGAACGGCTAGTAACTTAGACTTGGACTTACAAGATATTGGTGAAGAGCAAATTCAAAATATAAAACTCAAAAACGAAGATCTTAAAAAAGAAATTCAAAAGTACGAGTCTTCTATGGCATATCAATGGTATACCAAAGATGATGAAAAAGCTAGACAGAAATTTTTAAGTATATGTTTAGGTGTTTTTAAGAATAGTTTAAAAGATAAAAATTCTTAATAATCCCATTGTCCTGTATAATGGCATCTTACATAAGCAGGTACTGCATACACGAAACCGTTTTTGTAGTCCATTCGTAATCTAGTGTTAAAATCCACGTCTTCACTGTGGCCTACGGTGTCTCTCCATTTTATATTAACACCTTTCTTGTGAGCTAATAACCAAGGACTTAAAACTATTAAATTATCTTTTAATTTAGTTGCAGCCCATTTACTAGGTATACCTTCTATTCTTATAGCGTCTGATCTGTCAAAAGAATCAAATACAGTTTCCTTTTCCCAATCAGCTTCTATGTTATCATACCAACTTCTGTTGATGAACCAGTCTGCATCCGGCTTCATGTTATACGACGATAAAATACCTAAAGTGAATGTTGGTAATAAAAAATCGTCTGAATCCATATATGATACTACTTCACCAGCGGCCATTTCCAAACCTATTTGTCTAGGTAAACCTCTATAGAATTTTTTATCTTCTGTAACATTATCATACATTTTACCTACACCTTTTTTATCAACGTAAGCTATTTTAATATTAGCGTCGTGTTGATATTTTGCCAAGTACGTATTAAATGTCAACATGCATCCGTCTGCTACTATAATCAATTCACAATTTTTATAAATTTGATTTTTAAAACTTTCAATAGCTCGATTGAATTTTTTAATAGAGTCTTCTCTAGATCCATTGTATTCACCCAAATACGACTGCATTACTATTGAAATTTTAGGTTTTAAAATTTCAGATAATTCTCTTGGTGTATATGCTTCTATTGATGTAACTAAAGGTATCTTTTTATTTTCACCATCCTTTTTTGTGTTAGGTTTTGGAGAAGAACCGTCCGATCCATTGTTAAATTGATTTAAAATATTAAGTATATCTGACATTATTAAAAATATGTGTTTGTTTGCCAATCATATTTGTGAGATAGATTGTGTTTGTTAGGTTCATATAAATTCTCTAAAAGCATTTTGTATGTTTCTATTAACTTTTTATTTTCTATTGTATATCTTTTTAATTTTTCATGATTATATTCGTTATATTTAGCTGCTGATTTATCATGATCTTCAATAGCTTTTTGTAATTGAATTGATCCAATCTCTGCGTTA
>Ga0222712_10002405_pt1 | contig 21449 bp, 18 predicted proteins | sample C33_657DmetaG_FD_165043 | JGI IMG/M metagenome (GOLD analysis project Ga0222712, IMG submission 165043) | Estuarine water microbial communities from San Francisco Bay, California, United States - C33_657D | ecosystem: Environmental > Aquatic > Marine > Unclassified | place: USA: California... | reverse complement strand
CGCCGTGAAGAGGCCGCTGAACGACTCGTTCTGCTGCTCCGTCACACCGGCGAGGCGCACGTCAACCTTGCTCAACTTCCCTGCATCTTGCAGCTCGGAGACCGCGGTCTTGACGGCGGTATTCACTGCGCCCGTATCGGCCACGGCGATCTCGCCGGTGACGTTGGCGGCAAGTGCCTGGTCAATGCGGGTGATGCTTGAAGGTACGGAGAGCTCCTCGATTGTGGCGATGCTGCTGAGTGGCACCTTCTTCGTGCCGCCAACAAGGTACGCACCGAGCTGTTCAATGTTGCTCACGGAACTGCTATCAATCTTCATGGAGAGGTTCACCTTTGAACCTTCGATGGTGATCTGCCCAAGCAGCGAACCGACCAGAAGGTTGCGCACCTCGCCAGCCACCTGCGCTGCGGAGAGCCCAGCCATTGCGGCCGCTGATGGGTTAACGGTGATCTCAATCTGGCGGCCAGCCTTCACGAGATCGCTCTTCACATTGGCAAGGTCGCCGTTTGCAGCAAGCGTGGTGACGAGGAGGTCCGACGCGGCCTCAACATCGGCAGCGCGTTCGCCGGTAACGATCACCGAAATGGCATTAGAGCCGGCGGCAAAGCCGATCTCTTCAACGGTTACCGTCCACCCCTCGGTGCCAACCTCTTCGAGCGAGGCAGCAAGGCGCGTCTTCGCTTCAGCGAGATTCGTGTCGGCGTTCAGCACGACTGTCATCCGTGCGGCGTTTGGTGCACGTCCCGTCGTCGCTGCTACGAGGGTTTGTGTTCCTGTGGCGTCGGCGCTCGGAATCGAGGTCGTAACCAACTCAACCGTTTCATCGTTCGAAAGAATCTCGTACGCGACGCGACTGCGTGTCAGCACGCGCTCAGTAGAGGTCCCAAGGGGCGGGTTCACCGTCACCGTCAGAACCTTCTCACTGCCGCTGTTCAAGAACTGGGTTGGAATCGAACCTGCGAGCGACGTTGCGCCAAGGAAGAGGCTGAACGCGATGAGCAGGGTGACGAACTTCGTCGCGCGGCGTCGCAGCGCAAGTCCGAGCACAGGGAGATAGAGACGCCCCCAGATGGAGATCTCTTCGTGATCGGTATCAACGGCATACGGAATCGTTGCCTTGGAGCCCTTCACCTTGACCAAGAAGTATGCGAGCACCGGAATCACCGTGAGGGCCACGACGAGCGATGCAAGGAGGGCGTACGTCACCGTGAGGGCGAATGGGAGGAAGAATTGGCTGATCAGACCGCCAACGACGCCAAGCGGCAAGAAGACCGCAATGGTGGTGATGGTGGAGCTGGTGATCGCCGAGGAGACTTCGCGTGTGCCGTTGAGCACCGCTTCGCCGATTGGCTCACCTTGGCTACGGTGCCGATAGATGTTTTCGAGCACCACAATTGAGTCGTCGACGACTCGACCAACCGCTACGGCGAGACCGCCGAGCGTCATGATGTTGATGCTGATTCCCGTCACGGACATGAGGATGATGGCTGCCAAAACGCTCAGCGGAATGCTGACCGCCGCCACGATGGTTGAGCGCAAGTTGAGCAAGAAGACAAAGATCACAACAACGGCGAAGGCTGCCCCGAGGCCACCCTCCTTCACGAGGGCATCAATTGATTCCAGGATGAAGATTGATGAGTCGGTGACGACGGAGTGCTTCACCTGCGCGTCGTGGGCAGCGGCAAACTCCTCGATGGCGGCGATGGAATCCTGAGCGGTTGTGACCGTATTGGCATCCGCCGACTTGCTGACGCTGATGGTCAGACCAGGGGTGCCGTTCGTCTCAGACCACCCGGTGGTATGGACCTCGGCGAGTGAGACGGTCGCAACATCCTTCAGGAAGATCGGATACGGCTGACCCGTTGGCGCTACCCCGCCACCAACGATCAGGTTCTCAAGGTCGGCTACCGAGGTGAAGCGGCCGGTGGCGGAGACTGGCACCAGGGATGTGCCAACCGGGAGTTGGCCGCCTGGGTACGTCAGGTTGTTCGCCTGAATCAGGCCCTGGACCTGCGACATGCTGACCCCAGTTGTGACCAGCTTCGCGGCGTCGAGTTGAATGAACGCCTGCGTTTCAACGCCGCCCGAGAGATCGGCGGCGGAGATCCCGTTAATGCCACGAATGCTCGGCATCAGCTCGCCCTGCGCCAAGGCAGCTAGCTCGGTCAGCGTCGTATCGCCCTTCGGAATCAGGGTTGCGATGACGACAGCGGACGAGTTGATATTGAAGTTTCGGACGACGGGGGTTACGCCTGATGGGAGACGCGAGCTGGCGATCGCGGTTTCAATCTGACGCACGATCTCCTTGACGTCGCTTCCATAGGCAAATTGCGCAGAGACGAAGCCGAGGCCGGTCGTTGAGACTGAACGGAGCGATTCGACCCCTGCCACTGAGGCAACGGCGGCCTCAATCGGCGCGGCTACCTGCTCGGCAACATCGGCGGTGCCTGCACCTGGATATGGGGCAATGATCGTCACGATTGGGAAGTCAATGTTCGGAAGCAGCTCCTGCTTCAAGCTCCCCCAGCTCGCCACGCCCCCGCCAAAGACTGCGAGTGCGATGAGAATGGTCACGCTGCGTCGAGCGACCGCGAGCTTGGTCAGGAAAAACATGGAACCCCCTCTATTTCGCCGATTGGAGTGGGCGGCATCGCCCAACAGGCGTAGTATCGCGGAATCCCGCCGAGGATGCTGCGGGGCTAAAGAATCATTAAGGGGGGTTAATCATGACCACGCGAACCGCGACCGCTACATGGAACGGCTCACTCCTTGAGGGCTCCGGTGCCATCACCTCATTTGAGAGCGGTGCGATCGGCACGCTTCCAGTCTCCTGGCCGCGACGCTCAGAGTCGCATGACGGATCCACCTCCCCAGAAGAGTTGCTCGCAGCGGCACACGCATCCTGTTTCGCGATGGCGCTCTCGGGCGGCCTCGCGCGCAACAACACGCCAGCGACGAAGCTCGACGTTTCAGCGACCGTCACCTTCGAGAAGGTTGAAGCGGGTTGGCGCGTCACGAAGTCGGCGCTCACCCTGCGGGGCGAAGTGCCTGGTCTGGATTACGCCAAATTTGCAGAGCTCGCCGAAGGGGCGAAGGGCGGCTGCCCCATCTCCGCGGCGCTCGCGGGGAACGTCGAGATCACCCTGTCGATTCCCGACTAGGCCTCGTCGCGCACCGCGCGGATCGCTGCGGCGGTCCCGCGGGCAATGCGCGCGATCTCCTCGTCGCCAATCACAAACGGCGGGCCGATCACAACCTGATCTCCGTCAACGCCGTTGGCTTGGCCAGTCGCGCTATAGAGAAGTAGGCCAATATCGCTGGCGTTCTTGGCCTGCGCCAACACGCGCTCGGTGATGCGCAGGGCGCGCGCATGCGGCGCCTTGGTCGCACGGTCGGCAACGAGTTCGATGCCGAGCAGGAGTCCGCGCCCGCGAATCTCGCCAACCCACGGATCGTTAGCGAGCTCTGCCGCAAGTGCGGCGCGCAGTTGAGCGCCTCGGGTTGCCGACGCTTCGATCAGGTTCTCGTCGCGCAGAATCTTTAGTACGGAGCGCGCAACAGCGGCGCCGGGGATCGAGTGGCTGTAGGTGAAGCCGTGCACGAAGCCGCTTGCCAAGATCGGCTCCGCGACGTGGCTCGCTGCGGCAACGAAGCCGAATGGCCAGTAGCCGCTCGTCACGCCCTTCGCGGCGAGCAGTAGGTCAGGCTGGAGCGACCAGTGGTTCGCCCCGAACCAGGTTCCCGTTCGCCCGAAGCCGGTCATCACCTCGTCGGCAACGAGGAGCACCTTGTTGCGCGAACACCATGCGCTGACCGCCGGCCAATAGTCGTCAGCTGGCACAGCGGCGGCGAGCGTTGCGCCCGCGATCGGTTCGGCGACAAAGGCGGCGATGCGACCTGGGCCAACTCGGCTCAGCAACGCGTCGAGTTCGGCGACCGCCTCCGCTCCGTTGGCAATAGCATTGGCACCGTGGTGGCCGGCGCGGTACGCGTATGCGGCTGAGACATGTTCAAAGCGCCCGAGCCACGGCTCATAGGGGCGGCGCAAACCAGTGCGCCCCGAAAGGTCGAGTGCGCCGAGCGTATTGCCGTGATAGCTCCCCCATCGACTGACGACGACGGTGCGATCGGGCTCACCTTGCGCCAACCAGTAGGCGCGCACCATCTTGAGTGCCGTCTCCGCCGCCTCTGATCCGCCAGAGACCGGGTAGAGCGACGGGTTGCTCATTGGCAGGAGAGGCCCAACTTCGCTCGCCCACGCCTCGAGCGCATCGGCGGTGAAGGCGCTTCCATGGGCGTAGGCGATCTTCGCCATCTGTGACTCTGCGGCGTCAGCAACCGCACGTCGGCCGTGTCCGATGCCAACGACGATGGCGCCGCCGGCCGCGTCAAGGTAACGGCGACCTGTGCTGTCGGTGATGTATGCGCCTTCGCCAGATGCGGCGATGGGGAGCGCAGCGCCACCGCGACTGAAGATCTTTCCGCTACTCACGAAACGTACGCACCGGTTGGGTCGAGCTCCTCGCGGATCAGCCGGAGCTCTTCATCGGTCGGCGTTGGCGTGGCGGGCACGTTCTGTGGAATGCGGATCTCCCACCCAATCGATGCGCGCACCTCATCAAGTGTGGCACCAGGGTGCAGGCTGCGCAGTGCCATCTCCCCATCGTCATCAAATCCGTAGACCCCGAGATCGGTGATCACGCCCGATGGTCCGCTGCCGCCCCACCCTTGCGCCGCCCGCGTCTTCGCCGCGGCAACTGCGCCGCCAAGATTTCCTGGTGAGGTACGGAAGTCGAGCTCGCTCACAAAGCTACGCGTGCTCTGGCGCATGATCACGAGAATCTCATTGGCGTTGATGGCGATCTCGCACGCTCCTCCAGAGCCTGGGAGGCGCGTCTTCGGTGCGGCGTAGTCGCCGATGACCGTTGTGTTGAGATTGCCGAAGCGATCGATTTGTGCGCCGCCGAGGAAGCCCACATCGATGCGTCCTCCTTGCAGATAGAGACCGAAGAGGTCGTGCATGGAGACGGTGGCGGTGGAGCCCGTCACGATCGTTGGATCACCGATTGAGAGTGGGAGTCGTGCGGGATTTGCTCCGAATACGCCCGCCTCGTAGACCAGCTCCATCTCTGGGGCGACGGTGCGCTTGGCAAGATTCACCGCAATGTTTGGCAGGCCAACCCCAACGAAGCAGACGCGCTTTCCGGTCAAGGCGTGTGCCGAGGCGACGACCATCAGCTCGCTCTTGCTCGCCGGACGCTGCTCGCTCATCGGTAGTCTCCATAGTCAACAGAACCAGATGGGGCGCTCATTGGAGTGAGCCCCTTGAAATACTCAGCGCCGAACTTCGCCACGTACGCCGCGCGGTCCGGAACGCCATAGACCCACTCCTGCAACCACGCCTCGGTGGCGGCGGCATCACGGCTGATCGTGTCCCACTCGCGGTAGAAGGCGTTGTCGCGGTCGTACGAGCCCTGCACGTATGACGGGTGCGCGCCAAACGGTTCACACACGACGGCGTTGACGATGAGCCCCGGAATGATGGTGCGATTTGGATCGGCGCGAATGACGCTCGTTGGCACGATCTCTTCAACGACGGCGATCACGCGCTTCGCCGCGAAGGCCGCCTCCTTCTGACATCCGAGTAGCCCCCACATCTGGACGTTTCCTTCGGCGTCGGCGCGTTGCGCGTGGATGATTGTGACGTCGGGGTTGAGTGGAGGAACGGCGTAGACCTCTTCGCCACCGAATGGACTTTGCACGGTACGAATCAGTGGGTTCACCTTCGGCAGATCGCTCTCGGAGTAGCTGCGCAGTGGGTAGAACGGGAGACGGTGCGCACCGGCCACATACCGACCAACCATGCCGTGATGGCTGTACTCCTCAATCTCAAGGAGTGATTCGCCTGGGGCGAGCGCCGCTGGCTCCGTCCGTCGGCGAATCGCATGGAGCGAGCCGACGCCAGGGTTACCAAGCCAGCTAAAGATCAACTTCTTGGCGCAGCCTGCGGCCACCATCTGGTCGTACACCAAGTCGGGCGTCATGCGCGCCAGGGTTAGATTACGGCGCCTCTGTCGAATGATCTCGTGCCCCGCAGCGAACGAGATGCAGTGCGTGAACCCTTCAATGGCAACGGTGTCGCCGTCGTGCACATGCGCGGCGATCGCCGTGCGCATGTCGACGAGTTTCGAGGTGCTCACTTCATCACTCCTGCGCAGGCTGATCGAGGCCCGCGCATGGGCGGTTGCTCAGTGCCGAGCGGCGACTGCCGCTGCGGCCTCGCAGAAGATGCGGATTGCGGTCTCCATCTCGGACTCGTTCACAACGAGCGGCGGACTCATGCGCACGCCGCGATCACCGCAGGTCAGCACCAGGAGGCCACGCTCAAACGCCTCAACCTCAACCTCACCAGCGATGTCGCCATCGGTAAAGTCGACGCCGATCATGAGGCCAATGCCGCGAATGTCGGTGACATGCTTGTTGCCGGCCAGACCAGCGCGCAGCCCCTTGAGCGCCTGTGCACCGCGGTCAACCGCGTTCTGCATCAGGTTCTCATCGCGAATCACTTCGAGGGTGGCGATGGCCGCCGCTGCAGCAACAGGGTTGCCACCGAACGTTGAGCCGTGTGAGCCGGGCTTCCAGCGCATCCAATGCTCTTTCGCAATAACTGCGCCGATTGGCATCCCGGAGCCGAGGCCCTTCGCCGCAGCGACGATGTCTGGCTCAATGCCAAAGTTTTCAATCGCCCACATCTTGCCAGTGCGACCAGCGCCAGACTGCACCTCGTCAACGACGATGGCGATGCAGTACTTGTCGGCGATCGCCTTCAGCCGTGGAAAGAACTCCTTATCAGGAACGACGTAGCCGCCCTCGCCCTGCACCGGCTCCACAACAAAGGCGGCGATCTCGTCGCCAGGGATGGTGCGCGCAATGATGCGCTGCTCAAGCTCGTCGAGCCCCTCGCTGCCGAATGGCACGTGCAAGAAGCCTGGCGCGAGCGGACCGAAGTGAGCGTGATACTTCGCCTTTGAATTTGTCAGCGTGAGTGCACCGAGGGTGCGTCCGTGGAAGCCGCCGACGAAGCCAACGATCCACTGACGTCCGCTCATGTAGCGCGCCAACTTAATGGAGGCCTCAACCGCCTCGGTTCCGGAATTCTGGAGTAGGACCTTTGATGGGCCTTTCCAAGGCGCGGATGCGGCGAGTGCCGAGGCGAGCTCCTGGTACCGCTGCTCGTAGAAGTCCGAGGCGCTGTAGTGCAAGAGGCGCTGCGCCTGCTGCACGATCGCATCAACAACGCGCGGATGGCAGTGACCGGTGGAGTTCACGGCGATGCCGGCGCAGAAGTCAAGGAAGACGTTGCCGTCTTGATCCTCAACGCCCATGCCGAACCCGCGCACGGGAGCAAACGGGTAGGCGCGCGGCAAGCTTCCGGAGACGACCGCCTGATCGGCGGCAACCTGGGCCAGCGCCTTTGGTCCAGGCACCTTGGTGACGAGGTGCGGCAGCGTGGCTGGCCAGGCTGCAGGCTTCTCGGCGATCGTCATGGTGCCCCTCCTTTGGATGCTTTGTATGCGGAGTGTATACGAGGGAAACCCCCGTTTAGCGGACGATCGTCTGACTCTGCTCGCGCAGGTACTGCGGCACGTAGTAGAGGCCGCCGCCCGACTTTCCGGTCGTGCCCGACTTCTTCCAGCCGCCGAATGGCTGCACCATTGGCCATGCACCAGTTGTTGCGCCAACGCGTCGATTCACATAGATGACGCCTCCGTCGATGGTGTCGAGGAAGGTCTGAACCTCGGCCGCATCTTCGGTGTAGCAGCCGGCGGTCAGGGCGTATTCGCTCTCATTTGCGAGGGCGATTCCCTCTTCGAACGAGGCAACCTTAGCCACCACAACAAACGGCGTGAAGAGCTCATCCTTGAAGAGGCGGTGCGTGGCTGGCAGCCCGGTGACCACCGTTGGTGCGACATAGAAGCCCTTGGCGAGATCGCCATCGGTCAACTGGCCGCCGCCGACGGCAATGGTGCCGTCGCGCTTCGCCTCTTCGCAGGCCTTCAAGAATGTGTCAACCGAGCGCTGGTTGATGATCGGCCCAAGGAAGATCCCACGCACCGTTGGGTCGCCCACCTTGAGCGCCTCCGTCTTCTCGACGAGGTGCTTCACAAATTCGTCATGCACCGATGCTTCGATGTACACGCGGCTGTTCGCCGAGCACTTCTGCCCACCGAGCCCGAATGCCGAACGAAGCACACCTTCAGCGGCCTTCTCGAGGTCAGCCTTCTTTGAAATGATCGTTGGGTTCTTTCCACCCATCTCGACGATGACTGGCTTCGGGTAGTTCTTCGCAAATGATCGATACACCTGCATGCCAACTTCTGACGATCCGGTGAACGTGATGCCAGAGACATCGGCGTTCTCTTGTAGCTCAGCGCCAACACTTTCACCTGGGCCCATCACCATGTTGAAGACGCCGGCAGGAATACCAGCGTCACTGATTGCCTGAGATAGCAACACTGCCGAGAGTGGCGCGTCCGAGGATGGCTTCAGCACGACCGAGTTGCCGGCAACGAGTGCGGCGCCGACTGGTCCGCCCATGAGCGCGAATGGGAAGTTGAATGGGCTGATTACCGCCCACACGCCGTACGGCTTCAGCACGGTCGTCGTCTCGACCTTTGCGTCGCCGAGGTTTCCCATGGTGTGAACGTAGCCCTTGTTGCGCTCAACCTCGCTGGCGTAGATGCGGAAGAAGTCGGCGGTCTCTTCGACGTCGCCAAGCGCCTCAAGGCGATTCTTGCCAACTTCAATGGAGAGGAGTGCGGAGTAGAGGAACTGTCGCTCGCTGATCAGCTCAGCCGCCGCGCGAATCAGCGCAACCCGCTCCTGCCACGGTCGCTTTGACCAAGCCGGGTACGCCGCCTTCGCCGCAGCGATCGCCGCCTTTGACGTGGAGCGGTCACCTTTACTAAAGGTGCCAACGACGCTGCCGTCGATGGGAGACTTCTTGACGAAGGTGTCGCCCGCAGTGGACCAGGTGCCATTAATGAAGTTGCCGTGCGCGCCGCCCATAAGAGCGCGAGCCTCCTTGAGGCCAGCCTCATACCCAGTGTGAATCTCCTCATTGGAGTCGTTCAGGGTGGCGTACGTGATCTTCAACTTCTCAGCCATGGGTCCATCCTTACTTGTGCGGCGCACATGCGGTGCGCCATCGCGCAGAGTCTACCGCGCGGCGGCAGCCCGGCACGAGGGGCAGCGCCCCTGGAGCGAGAGGTGGTCAAGGTCTGCGGCGTACCCGGTGGCACGCTCAATCGCGGTGAGGATCGGCTTCGCAGCCTCGGCATCAAGTTCCACCTCGGCGCCACACCCGTTGCAGTGCACGTGGCCGTGCGCGACGACCTCTTCCAGGTGGTAGGTCTCGCGGCCATCAACCCCATGGTGGTGCGTGGCAAACCCGAGCTCCTCGAGGAGATCGAGCGTGCGATAGACGGTTGATGGCGTGGCGGACGGGTCAGCGGCACGCACGCGTTCGACTAGTTCAGCCCCGGTCGCGTGGCCATCCGAGGCGGCGAGCACGTCGGCGATCAGCTGCCGCTGTTCGGTCCAGCGCTGACCACGCGCCTGCACCGCCGCCTGGAGGCGGGTGGCAAGGGTCTCTTTCTGCTCGGGGCTGCGCTTCATCCCACGGAGGATACGGGATACCTTATTGCAACGTGTTGCGATAGACTCCTTCCCTGGCCCAGCGGTCGATGTTGGTCTTGAGGAGGTTTGATGTATCCGCAGCTCCACATCCCCGACGGGTTCCTCTCGCCGCAGCTCTCCCTCGTGATCTGGTTCGCAACCGCGGTGCTCGTGGGAGTCGCCGTGCGCAGGACGGGTCGCGCCGATGTGCGCGTGATCACGGCTCAACCAATTTTGATGGGGGTGCTTGGCGCATTCATCTTCGCTGCGCAGATGTTCAACTTCCCCGTTGCTACAGGCACCAGCGGCCATCTGCTCGGTGGAGTGCTCGCCGGCTACCTGCTCGGACCGTGGGCCGGCACGATTGTGATGGCGACGGTCATTGGCATTCAGGCGCTCCTCTTTCAGGATGGCGGCCTCTTGGCACTCGGCGCAAACATTTTCAACATGGGGATCATCGGCACACTCGGCGGTTCGTTTGTTGCCCGCGGAGTCGGTATCGCGCTCGGCGGTAGTCGCAGCGCGAGCATTCTCGGCGCGGGGGCGGCGGCCTGGCTTGCCGTTGTTGCTGCGGCGGGCTTTACCACGTTGCAACTTGGCCTCTCTGGCACCACTGATGTTTCGATTGGGCTGCCGGCCATGCTCGCCGTGCATGCATTGATTGGTATCGGCGAAGCGCTGATCACCGTTGCTGCGCTCACCTTTATCGCGCAAACGGCACCAGACATTTTGGCTGGCGTTGCTGCCCCATCGAAGGCTTCGCCGGTCCGTCGCCTCGTTACTGGCGTGACCATCGCTGGAGTGGTGGCAACGCTGGCAAGTCTCTTCGCCTCCGCTGATCCGGATGGACTTGAGTCGGTTGCAGAGCAGCTTGGGTTTCTCAACGCTGGAGAGGGCGCGCCGTTCGAACTCTTCCCCGACTACGCCATCCCTGGCCTTGATGGCGGTGCCTCAACCATCTTCGCTGGAGTGCTCGGCGTTGTTGTGGTCGTCGGCGTGCTGTTTGCTCTGGGTCGCCTTGCGCGGAAACGCGCGCAATCATGATCGCGGAGACGCGCGGCGTTGGACGTGACGCACGCGCGGCAGTGATCGGCACGCTCACGTTTGTGGTCGCCGTCGCACTGCTGCCACCAGGCTCGTATGTCGCTCTGCTCTTCGCTTGGCTGCTCCTCGCTTTCGCTGGCGCGCTCCTTGGAATCAGCCCGGGGCGACTCGCACGGCGAGGTCTCGTTGCGTTGCCGTTTGTGGTCGCCGCAGTGCCGATCATCTTCCTTCGCAACGACGAGCTGCTCTGGGCGGGCACGATCGGCCCGCTCACCCTCCAAGTCTCAGGCGCTGGTCTGCGCATCGCACTTACCGCCCTCCTTAAGGCATGGATCAGTGTGCAAGCCTCCGTTCTCCTCTTGACTCTCGCGAGTGCCCCCGCAATTGTCACGGCGCTCCGCCGAATGCGCCTCCCCGACGTGATCGCGACGAGTGCCGGATTGACCATTCGATATCTCGAGCTGCTCCGTGATGAGGCCCGCCGCATGCTCCGCGCCCGCACAGCACGTTCCGCAAGCCCCGTTGGTGTGGGCCGAGAGCGCATCGGTGGAACCATTTCATGGCGAGCCCGTACCACTGGGAGCTTGGTGGGCTCGCTCTTCCTCCGCGCCTACTCCCGAGCGCAGCGCATTGAAGAGGCCGCCGCTTCGCGCGGGGCGACAGGGTCCCTCTCCATCGGCACCATGCCAACGGCCGACCCGCGCCTCGCACTAAAGGTGCTGGGGTTGCTCATGGTGACCCTTCTCCTCACCCTTGCTGGCGCGCTGCTGCCGCGACTGTAGGCTGAAGCAATGACCGAACAGCACGAACATCTCCATACGCACCCGGGGGCGCCGGTGCCGCACTCTCACGGCCACGACCATGCCCACGACGCACCGCTCACGCCAACCGGCGACGGGACCATTGCGATCTCGCACCTGCACTTCCGGTATCCAGACGGAACAGAGGCACTTCGCGGTATGGATCTGGCAATCACTGGTGGTGAGAAAGTTGCGCTGCTCGGGCCAAACGGCGCGGGGAAGAGCACCTTAATGTTGCACCTCAACGGCATCCACCGCCCTTCACACGGCTCCGTTCACGTTGCAGGGATGCAAGTGTCAGACGAGACGATTGGTCGTGTCCGCGCTGAAGTGGGACTCGTGTTTCAGGATCCCGACGACCAGCTCTTTAGCCCAACAGTGTGGGATGACGTGGCCTTTGGCCCCACCCACATGGGCCTCACCCCGAGCGCAATCCATGACCGCGTTGAGGTTGCACTCGCCGCTGTTGGCGCACTCGACTTGGCGCAGCGCGCACCGATGCGCCTCTCTATCGGTCAACGAAAGCGTGTCGCGCTTGCCACCGTCCTCGCCATGAACCCGAGCATCTTGGTCTTTGATGAGCCGTCGGCTGGGCTCGACCCACGTGGTCGCCGAGAACTCATTGACCTACTGCAGTCGCTCACGCAGACGCTCATCGTCAGCACGCATGATCTTGAACTGGCGCGCGCGGCGTTCCCGCGCAGCATCGTGGTTGATCGCGGCGCGATCGTGGCTGACGGATCAACGAGTGAGATCCTGGCGAATCGCGAGCTGCTGCTCGCGCACGGACTCGCCTAAGACTTCGCGCCTTTGGCGCGCGCGGCGCGCAGCGCTGCGATGCGATCGCGCAACTCCGCCTCAGCCCCACTCCCCGACGGCGCATAGAAGCGCTTTGACGCAATCTCGCGTGGCAGATACTCCTGATTAACATCAAACGGTTCACCAACGCCGTGTGGCGACTGATAGGTCTTGGCCGATGCGCGCAGATGCCCAGGCACGGGAAGCTGACCGCCTGTTGCAATCTGTTCACGCGCCGCAGCGAGGGCCTCACCAGCGCGCGGCGACTTCTGCGCAGAGGCGAGATAGGTAACCGCTTGCGCGAGTGCCCAATCGCACTCCGGTGATCCGGCGAGCTCAACGACCTGTGCTGCGGCTGCGGCAAGCGGAAGTGCTGCGGGATCAGCGTTGCCAACATCCTCTGATGCGGAGACCAGCAGTCGGCGTGCAATCACGCGCGGATCTTCCCCGCCTTCGAGTGCGGTCGCGAGCCACCAGATCGCCGCGTCGGGATCGTTACCGCGAATACTCTTGATCAGCGCGGAGGTCACGCCCGACTGGTCGTACGGCAAGCTTCGATCTTGCGCGGCAAGGAGCACCTCTCGCGGCGTGATCTCGTTGCCGTTGGTCGTCATGAGGGCCGCCATCTCGAGGAGTGTGAGGAGCCGGCGTGCATCGCCTGATGCGTAGCCAACCAGTTGGCGTCGCGCGTCGGCATCGACACGCATCGTCCCGTTGAACCCGCGGGAGTCCGTGAGCGCGCGATCAAGCAGCGTCTCAAGGTCTTCGCCACTCAGCGCCGCGAGGCGGAAGGAGCGCATGCGCGAGAGGAGCGCTGGCGAGATCGCGCGAGGCGGTGGCTCAGTTGTCGCTCCAACCAAGATGATGGTGCCGGCCTCTACATGGGGTAGCAGTGCGTCTTGCTGGGTGCGCGAGAAGCGATGCAGCTCATCAATAAAGAGCAGGGTTTGCTCGCCGTGTTCGCGACGCTCGATCGCCGCGGTCACCGCCTTGCGCACTTCAGCAACTCCGTCACTCGTTGCAGAGAGGCTCGTGGGAACTGCCTTCAGTGACGCGGCGATCACAGCGGCGAGTGTCGATTTCCCACTCCCCGGTGGCCCCCAAAGCAAGAGAGATGGAGCCTCACCGCGCTCCAACAGCCGACGCAGCGGTGCACCTGGGCCAACGAGTGCGCCTTGCCCAACCACCTCGTCGAGGGTCGATGGGCGCATCCGGGCGGCGAGGGGTTGCGCTGGTGCGAGACCGCCAAGGAGCGTCGCCTTCTCTTTCATTGCTGCGATCATCGCACCCTTCGCGCCGCTCTCGGGTACGCTTGACCAACTGATGCCCGATTTTTCTGAACTAGGACTTGCCCCCGAACTCCTACGAGCCGTCGCTGACGAGGGGTACACCGAACCGACCCCAATTCAGGCCCAGGCAATTCCGCACGTCCTTCAGGGGCGCGACCTTCTCGGCGCTGCCCAAACAGGAACGGGGAAGACTGCCGCCTTCGTGCTGCCGATCCTGCACCTGCTCAAGCCGATGTCCTCCACCTCGCCAAGCCCTGCGCGCCATCCGGTGCGCGCGCTCGTCCTCACGCCAACGCGCGAGCTAGCGGTGCAAATCTCCGAAAGCGCGGCTACCTATGGGCGACATCTGCCGCTGCGCAGCGGTGTCGTCTACGGCGGAGTGCCGATGCCTCCACAACAGAAGATGCTCCTTGCGGGACTCGAGATCCTGATCGCGACGCCGGGACGACTCCTCGACCACGCCAACTCCAAGACGGTGAATCTCTCGCAGGTGTCGATCCTTGTTCTCGATGAGGCGGATCGCATGCTTGACATGGGCTTCATGCCCGACCTCAAGCGGATCCTCGCCATGATTCCGAAGCAGCGCCAAAGCCTCCTCTTCTCGGCAACCTTCTCGGAGCCGATCCGTGCCTTGGCCCAGGACTTCCTCCGCGACCCGATCACCGTTGAGGTTGCGCGACGCAACCAGACGAACGAGAACGTTCGCCAGGTGATCATGGCCGTCGATGATCGACGCCGACGGCAGCTGCTCAGCGACCTCCTGCGCACCAAGCCGTGGGAGCAGGCGCTCGTCTTCGTCAACCGCAAGGTCGAGGCGAATCGCCTCGGTGACTTCTTGCATCGCGATGGACACACCGTGGTGGAGATTCACGGTGACAAAGATCAGAAGCAGCGCAACCGTGCCCTTGCCGCCTTCAAGGCCGGCGAGGCACGCGTGATGGTCGCCACCGATGTGGCGGCACGCGGCCTCGACATTGAAGCCCTGCCGGCCGTGATCAACTACGAACTACCGTTTGACCCTGAGGATTACGTGCATCGCATCGGCCGGACCGGTCGGGCAGGCGCACTCGGTGAGGCGGTCAGTTTTGTTGCCCCCGACGAGATGGATAAGTTGAGCCTAGTGCGCAAGCTCACCAAAGCCGGACTCCACATGGAGATCCCACTCGGCTACGAGCCGATCCTGCTGGACTTCCCGCGCGACCTGATTGCGAAGGCGCAGATGATCCGCCTCCAGCGAGGTCGCCGCTAACTCTTCTCGGTCGCCCCGACCTGGCGGATGAACTCCATGATGCGAATCTCAAGATCGTCGCGTACCTCGCGATACGCCTCAAGCTGACGCTCCTCGCTCCCCCCAATCTTTGAGGGGTCTGGTAGGGACCAGTGCTCGCGCTGACCACCATTCGGGAAGATTGGGCAGGCGTCGTTCGCCGCATCGCACACGGTGATCACGTAGTCGAACGGTTCATCGAGGAACTGGTGCAGTGTCTTGCTCGTCTGAGCTGAAGCATCAATGCCGATCTCGTTCAGCACGGTAAGGGCGTGCGGGCGAACGAACGTCGCCTCGGTGCCGGCACTCTCCACCTCAAAGGCTCCGCGGCCACGCGAGCGCAGGAGCGCCTCGGCGATTTGCGAGCGAGCGCTGTTGTGGGTGCAGAGAAAGAGGACGCGCGTGCTGCTCATGGGCCCATTCTAGCGAAGTGGATTACCACCCGGATATCAGCGCGCTATCCTCAACCGCATGAAGCGATTGCGAAGATTCGGCGCTGCACTCTTGGTCGTGGTGATCCTGCTGACCACCCTTCCTTATCTGGTCGACGTGCCGAAGGGTGCCGACGCCGACCCCGCGGCGCTCCTCGCAACGGCCGCCGCTCCCGGTGCGCGCATCATTACCGCAGATGGAGTGCAAAGCGTGGTCGCCGAGGCCGGTGATCCGCAAGATCCCGCCCTGTTGCTCATTCACGGCTTTGGCGGGAGCACATACGGCTACCGCGATGTGATGGCGCCACTCGCCGCACGCGGGTGGCATGTGATCGCTATCGACCTGCCAGGGTTCGGCCTCTCCGAGAAGTCGTGGGGGCGCGACTATAGCCATAAGGCACACGCCACCTTCGCCCTTGCGGTCCTCGACCAGCTCAATGTCGATCGCGCGGTGTTGCTCGGTCACAGCATGGGCGGCAACGTCATCAGCTGGATGCTCGCTCTCGCCCCAGAGCGCGTGGCCGGTCTCGCCTACATCGATGCCGCCGTCGCACAGCCGAAGGGCAGCGCCAATAGCTCGCCATCGCTAGCAAGCGCGTTGCTTGACGTGCCACCTGTCCGCCGCGTCGCACGCATTGTGATCCGCAGCGCCTTTACCCCGGCGACCTTCGGCGACCTGCTCTCGTCCGCGTTCGCCGTAAAGAGTGCCGTCACCCCAACCCTGGTCGCAGGCTACGCGGCATCAGCACAGCTACGCGATTGGGATCTGGCACTCCTCGGGATCATTCGTGACGGTGGCAAGAACCCACTCCCTGACGCGCTCGCCAATCTCAGCGCAGCGGCAGGCACGCCGCCAACGATGATCCTCTGGGGTAACGACGACAGTTGGGTCCCGCTGAGCAGCGGTGAGGTGCTCCGCGCGGACTTGCCAGATGCCGCGTGGGTCGTGCTGCCAGGGATCGGCCACGTGCCATTTGAAGAGGATGCAGCCGCGTTTGTTGACGCGGTCGGCGGGTGGCTCGACGCGCTGCGGTAAGCGCGCATCTGCACAGAGAGAGTTGGCTGGCGCGCTAGGATTCGAACCTAGGATCCCCTGCTCCAGAGGCAGGTGCCTTACCGCTTGGCCACGCGCCAACGGTGCCGATCGTACCCCAGTGGCGCGCCACCGTCAGCCGAGGCACGCATAAAGAGGCAAGATAAGCGGCATGGCTTCTGCGAAACGATCAGCACCGACGCCGCCCACGCAGCCGCTGCCGGGGATCTTTAGCGACGCGCAACGCCGCACCCTCGCCGCCCTCGCCGAGGGATTTGTCGCAGGTGGCGGTGCCGCACGCGCCGCCGCCGCCGAGACGGCGATCGCGAAAGTGGTGGACCCAGGTCTTCACGGCCAGTTGCGACTTGTCCTGACCCTCCTCGACACCCGAATTGGCAGCCTCCTCATTGGCGGACGCCCGGCGCGATTCGGCACACTGAAGGCAGCGCAGCGCGACGAGTTCCTGCGCCGCTGGGTTCAGCATCCTGTTCCGATGCTCCGCAGCGGCGCCGCCGTCTTCCGCAAGCTCCTCTCATTCATTGCCTACTCCGATGCAGATGAGCCAGCGGATGCGCTCGTCCGAACGCGCTTGAGCGGTCTTGGCTACAACCCAACCCCAAACCCAACGACGACCAACGTCACCAAGATCACTGCCTTTGATCCAGGAACAGCTGAACGCATTGCTGTTGACGTGCTCGTGATTGGTTCTGGCGCTGGCGGTGGGAGCATCGCCCGCGACCTCTCCGCCGCGGGTCGCGAAGTGCTCGTGATTGAGGCGGGCGGTCTCTATACCGAAGAGACCTTCCCGACCAAGGAGCGCGACGCCTACGAGCGCCTCTATCTCGACTCTGGCTTTACCGCGACCGCCGATGCACATATTGCAATCCTTGCTGGCGGCACGGTTGGTGGTGGCACCACGGTGAACTGGATGACCGCGATCCCAATCCCCGAACCGGTACGCGAGGAGTGGGAGGGTGAACACGGCGTGACCGGTGCCGCTGGGAAAGAGTTCGCCTCCGATCTTGATACGGTCCTGAACGAGATTGGCGCAAAAGATTCTCAGAACGTGCCGCTGAAAGACGAGGCAATCATTCGCGGTGCGGAGAAGCTCGGCTGGAGCAGCGAGCGCATTCAAATGAATCGTGCCGAATGCAGCGATTGTGGGACCTGTCCATTCGGCTGCAAGGCTGGCTCAAAGCAGTCTTCGCTTCGCCTGCACCTGGCGCAGGCGGCCGAAAACGGAGCGCGCATCTTGCCCGACTGTAAGGCGGAGCGACTCGTGATTGAGAACGGCACCGCAACTGGCGCCATCACCACCCTCGGCACGCGCGCTGGCACTCCGCGCACGCTGGAGATCATCGCCAAGACGGTGGTTGTCTCGGGTGGTGCCCTCCGCACACCGGTGTTGTTGCAACGCAGCGGCCTCACCCACCCCGCCATCGGCAAGAATCTCCGACTCCATCCGGTCAGCCTCGTCGCTGGCGTCTTCGAAGAGCCAGTAGAGATGTGGCGGGGAACGATGCAGGCGGCGAAGAGCTCACGCTTTATTGACCCGGACGAGGAGCGCAACGGCTACATCATTGAGAGCGCCCCTGGGCATCCTGGCCTGCTCGCACTCGGCATCCCATGGAGCTCGCGTGCTGAACATGAACGCCTCATGAAGTTGGGGCGATTCATCGCCCCCTTCTTGGCGATCGTTAAGGATGACGCTGGCGGTACGGTGACCACGAGTCGCGCCGGCTTCGCCGAGATCAACTACCGCACCACCCCACGTGATGAGCGCGGCCTTCGCCATGCGCTGCGCTCCATGTCACGCATTGCCGAGGCGGCGGGTGCAAACGAAATCATCGCCGCGGGATCGCCACCCATGAGCTGGCGTCGCAGCGAAGGGAGCGAAGCGCTGGAGGTTTACCTGCGCCGACTGCACCGCTTCGACTTCGCCCCAAACCGCGGAACCGTCTTCTCGGCCCACCAGATGGGAACGGCACGTATGGGCTCAGATGCGCGAGATCACGTGTGTGACCCATGGGGCCGCGTTCGCTCTACGTCGCGACCCCGCCAGAGCGATCCGCACGGTGGGCTGATCAAGAGCCTCTACATCGCCGACGGCTCGCTATTCCCGACGGCGCTCGGCGTCAACCCGATGGTCACGATCCTGGCCGTAGCCAAGCGCGTCTCGCGCGCGATCATCGCGGACTCGCGCGCCTAACGGCGAACGTGAGGTTGGAGCGGGAGACGAGGCTCGAACTCGCGACATCTTGCTTGGAAGGCAAGTGCTCTACCAACTGAGCTACTCCCGCGCGAGACACACAATAGCAAGGAGGCGGTATGCAGGGCTACGGTGAGCGTCAGGGGGTCTGGATCGGCCTGATCATCGGCGTGATCGCACTCGGGCTCCTCTTTGCCCTGCTCGTGACCGCCGTAGACATCGCCAACTGCGATCAGCGATACGGGGCGATTGAGCGCTGGAACGCAGACCCGGGGCCCCGCTACCAGGATGTCTTCCCTGAGGAGTTCGCCGCCTGGGTGCGCGAGTGCCGAGATTAGGCCTCGCTAACCGCCTCGAGCGGCTTTGCTCGTCGGAGGGCACGCAAGCGATTAATGCGATCGACGAGCGGCGGATGGGTCGCCAGGAAGCCAGCTGACCGCTCTTCAAAGTGTTTCACCGGATTGATGATGTACATGTGCGCGGTCGCCTTTGTTGCCACTTCAAGGACCTCCTTGTCGCCAGCAAGTTTCGCCAGTGCACGCTCTAGCCCCGCAGGATTACGGGTGAGCTCTACTCCGGATGCATCGGCCAGGTATTCGCGCTGGCGCGAAACGGCGAGCTGCACCAGGCGCGCGGCAATTGGGGCAAGGATCGCCAGCACGATCGTCAGGATGATGAAGATCACCTGAATCGCATTGCCACCCCCACGATCGTTATCGCGTTTGTGGCCACCACCCCAGAAGGCCCAGCGCATCACCAAATCGCTTAGGAGCGCGAGGGACCCGACGAGCGCCGCGACGAGCAGGCCGTAGCGAATATCAAAGTTCCGAACGTGCGAAAGCTCGTGCGCGATCACGCCACTCATCTCTTCACGATCAAGGGTGCGCATGAGCCCTTCGGTCACGGCGATGCTGGCGTGCTCAGGATCGCGCCCCGTCGCGAATGCATTGAGTGCCGTGTCTTCGATCGTGTACACCTTCGGCTTCGGCATGTTGGCGGCGAGGCAGAGCTCGTTCACGATGTTGTCGAGCTCGCGCTCCTCTCGGCCGGCCGAAGGGTCAAGCTCTTTCGCGCCCGCCGCGGCAAGGACCGCCTTGTCGCCACTGAAGTACGCGCCGAGCGTCAAGAAGAACCCCACGACAAACGCCCCCAGCGCGAATGGGATGCCGCCGTCGACACTTCCACTCAGGGCGATCCCTGCGCTCGCCCCGAAGGCGGCGAGGATCGCCACCACAATCAGAACGAGAACCAGCGACTTTCTTCGGTTCTCCGCCGCGAGGTCGTAGAAGGTTGCCATCGCGTCGACTCGTGCCGACTAGGAGAGGTTGACCTTCGGAACGGCCTCCTCGGCATCAGGGGCATCAAAGAAGTCGCGCTTGGCGAATCCGAATGCGCCTGCGAAGAGCAGGCCTGGGAAGGTCTGCACGGCATTGTTGTACGAGAGCACGGTGGCGTTGTAGTGCTGTCGGCTGAAGCCGATCTGATTCTCGGTCGAGGTCAGCTGCTCCTGCAACTGAATCACATTTTCGTTCGACCTCAGCGTCGGGTAGGCCTCAACGTTGGCGAAGAGGGTACGAAGGGAGCTCGTCAACATGTTTTCAGCCTTCGCCTGTGCCGCAGTGTCGCCCGAGGTGCCGGCGTTGACGGCAGCGGCGCGTGCCTTGGTTACACCCTCAAGAACGCCCTTCTCGAAGCCCATCTGCCCCTTGACCGCATCAACAAGATTTGGAATCAGGTCATAGCGACGCTTGAGCTGCACCTGAATTTGGCCGAGTGCCTCGTCGACACGGTTGCGACCATTCACCAGCCCGTTAAAGGCAGAGATCGCAACGAGTGCGAGTACACCAACGATCACGAGAACCGGTAGTAGTCCTTCCATGGCATCCCCCTTCAACTTCACCTGTGGCGGCATGTGTCGCCTCTGTTAAGTATACGACCCTCGCCCGCACGAACTCCGGGTCGTTTGACGACCCCCCGGGGGGTAGGCGTAGGCTGCCAGGAGCAACTGGGTTGAGCCCTCGGAGGGCTCCCCTGGTGCGGGTGCAGCCCGGCTTCCTGGGCCCCCGCGTGAAAGGCACTGAACGATGAACGTTCTGTTGGTTGGAACCGGCACGGTCGGCGAGGCTATCGCCCATCTCATCAAAGGAAAGAAGTGGCTCGGCACGCTCACCCTGGCCGACTACTCCCTCGACCGTGCGCGCACGGTTGCTGACGCCGTTGGCGCTGGGTACAAGGTTGCCCAGGTTGACGCGGGGAACGCCGCACAGCTGAAGGAGCTCATTGCGAGCTCCAAAGCGGATCTCGTCTTGAATGCCGTCGATCCACGATTCGTTCCCGCAGTGTTTGACGCCGCCCTCGAGGCTGGCGTGCATTACATCGACATGGCGACCAGCCTCTCGATTCCCGATGCCGCGAATCCGTACACGGTTCCAGGGCTGATGCTCGGCTCGTATCAGGAGGAGCGCAAGAAGCTCTGGGAAGATCGCGGCAAGCTGGCACTCATCGGCATGGGCATGGACCCAGGTCTCTCCAACATTTTCGCGGCCTACGCGAAGAAGTGGACGTTCGATGACATTTCCGCGGTGCATGTGCGCGACGGTGGCGACCTCCGCATTGAGGGGTATCCGTTTGCGACCGTCTTCAGCCTCTGGACCGTCATTGAAGAGTGCCTCAACCCGCCGATCGTTTGGCGCAACGGCAAGATCGAGGTGCGTGAACCATTCAGCGAGCCGGAGGACTTCGTCTTCCCTGAGGGTGTGGGTCCAGTCATGTGTGTCAATGTGGAGCACGAAGAGGTTGTGCAGTTGCCACGCAGCATGAAGGCCGACGTGATCACCTTCAAGTACGCACTCGGCGCTGACTTTATTGAGACGCTGCAGCTTCTCCATCGACTCGGACTC
>Ga0222712_10002404_pt1 | contig 21451 bp, 16 predicted proteins | sample C33_657DmetaG_FD_165043 | JGI IMG/M metagenome (GOLD analysis project Ga0222712, IMG submission 165043) | Estuarine water microbial communities from San Francisco Bay, California, United States - C33_657D | ecosystem: Environmental > Aquatic > Marine > Unclassified | place: USA: California... | reverse complement strand
CACCAGCTACATCGGCTACAACCAACGACTCTCGGTCACGTTCTTCCAGACCTATGGCCGAAGCGGCGGCGGCGGGGGGATGCGGAAAATCGGCGAGGAAGAATTTTGATTCATCCGCTTCGCCCGCTTCATCGCCTGATCCGGCCTAACGAAACCATGCTTTGCCAGGTTGTCGCTCACCCTTAACCCCTGCTCATCCCCATGGCCAAGGTATCCTACACCGTCTATTCCTTCCGGCGACCTCCGCTGATGGACCGGGCCCTTTTCGAGTCGCTCAAGGCCCTGCCTGTCAAAGCCGGCCGGCTTCGCTACCATCCCTACGAGGGTTTCTTCCGGACCTTCCCGATCTGGTCCATCCTCTTCGCCGCCGCGGCGATCGGCAGTCTGGTCAGCTACCTGCAGGGTGACAAGGAGTGGGGGATCTGGTTGCTCGTTTTCCTGGGTCTTTCCATTTTCACCGGCGGACTTTTCTCGATGCTCAGTTGGACCGCATACTACGCCGACTGCTACAGCTACTTCCGGGAATATTCCGAAGACCTGAACACGGCGCGGGACTACGAGGATTTTTGCCGGCTCCGCCGCGGCAAACACGGCTGAAAACCGTCGCGGGAGGCCGCAGGTTCGGACGGGGAAAGCGCTTGCCAGCCGCTTCGCGAGGTGGGCATCATCATCCCAGCCCGAGTCACATGGATTGGAAGAAACTTCGAGATTATCCTTTCATCATCACGCTTTTCGGATCCCTCGCGCTCGGTTTCCTGGTGCGCGTCATCACGGCCGAGGAGACTGCGCGGTCCCGCCCCCAGTCCTCGTTCGAAAGCACCGTGCCGGCCCCGGTCATCTCCCGCGCTCCGGCCCCGGTGGCGCCGCCGGCCCCGGTGACGCCCCCGGTCGTGGCGCCGCCGGTCTCCCCTGCGCCGGTCAGCGCGCCGGTCGCTTTCACCGAGGCTCCGAAGCCGACCTATTCCGGGCGCGGCCGGGGCTACACCACCTACAGCTTCACCTTGGATGGCACCACCTACGTCCTCGATGGCCAGGCTTCATTCGATCATCTTTGCGAGATGAAGCGCCAGGCCAACACGCATGACGGGGACATCACGCGCCTGCGCGCCGCCTGCCAGTCGCTGTCGGACGAGATCGACGCCAACCAGGCGCAACTGCGGAACATGCGCGCGTCCTTGGATCGCAGCGACGAGTTCGCGGTCGATCGTTTCAACGCCCAGGTCCGCCTTTCCAATCAGGTGGTGGAGCGTTATCGCGTGGAACAGGCGACCCTCAACGATCACGTGGACCGGCATAACGCCATCGTGGAGGCGATGCACGTCTACGCCCGTCAGCACCAGCGCTGAGCGGCCTCAAAGCTCGTCCGCGGGGACCTCGATCGCTTTGCCGGCCTCGCGCGCCTGCCCGGCGAATTGGCGCAGGGAGGCGGCCAGGTCCGCCCCGAAAAGCGCGTCCCAACCGGCGCGGAGCTCGGCGGGCGATCGTAGCACGGTCTTCTGGCCAAGCCGGGCGTGCAGGCTCCCGTCGGCCTCGATCCGCAGCTGGGTCTTCGCGAGGAGCCTGCGCCAGATGGCGCTGAGCGACGGCGGCGACGCCTCGGGCAGGTCCTGCCAGTCCTCGGCCAACTTCGCGACGCCGCGGATGAACGCCGGCCAATCCCCCGGCGCCGCGGCGCTCCCTTGGTGGCGTTCCGCCGCCAGCCGGACCTTGCCGGGGTCATAGCCCGACTCACGCAGTTGTCCGAGGGTCGCCTCCCCGCAGCCTTCCAGTCCGCAGGTCAGCAGGGCCAACGTGGGCAAGGCCCGTTGGACATCGGCCCGCGCGAGGGTGTCGGTGTAGGCGAGGGAGGGCGGCGGGCTTTGCTTGCTCGGGGTCCGGGAGGGCCCCTGCGGGTTCAGCCGGTAGCGCAGCGTCCGTCGCAGCGTCGTGGTCTCGATCGAGGCGGCGCCGAAGACCGCGGTCAGGGCGTGGATCTCGTCGCGGGTCGCCCGCGCCTCCGCGGCCGGCAGCGCCTCGAGAAACTCCGTCAAGTCCACGTCGACGAGCTTGAGCAGGCCGAGGAGCAGATGATCGGGCAGGAGCTTCTCGGCATGCAGGTAACGGGCCTCGAGGTTCGTCAGCTGCAGCGCCAAGGACAGGGCGTGGGAAGTCGGCATGTCAGGCGGCCGGGCGAAAGGCCAACGCGATGCCCACGAGAGCGAGCAGGCCGACGAACCCGTAAGCGAACCAAAGCCCCTTGGCCTGGGCGCGCGCCTCGGTCGCCCGGGCCCGCAGCCAGGCGACGGCTTCACCCCGGTCCGGCGGCGGCGGGTCGATCCGGCCCAAGGTCTCGGCGGCCTGCTCGAGGAGCCGCGCCCGCGTCCAACCGCGCGCGGGGTTGAGGCTGTGGCGAAGTTCCTCCGCGGCCTCGGTGAGGAAGGCGGCGGCCAAGGTCGGGTGGTCGCGGACCGCCGCCTCGAAGGCGTCCTTGCGCCGGCCGGAACGGAACAGCGCGACCAGCCGGGCCTCGGCGATGAGCGTCCGGGCCTCCTGCAGGGAGTCGGCGGGGCGGCTCATTGGATGTTGGCGCCGATGCCGCGGCGGAATTCCTGTTGGTCGTCGTCGTTCGGCATCAGGCTCCAGAGTTGCTGGACCACCGAGCGCAGCGCCGGGACGTCGCCCTGCTGGATGGCTTGCTGGCCGAGGCCGAGCAGGCGTTCCGCCCGCGCGCGATCGGACATCACGTCGAGCTTGCTGCCGAGGTATTTGAGGCTGCCGATCCAGAAGCCGGGTTGGTTCTGGATGGCGACATAATGGGCCCCCTTGAGCCGCAGGGTGAGCTCGATGGCGGCCTCGGTGCGGCGCTGCTCGATGACGGGGCCGCCTTCCGCGATCAGGCGGCGCAGGGTGTCGGCCGGCGGGCCGTTGATCTCCCCCGTGTCCAGGATCTTCTGGCACCAACCCAGCCATTCGCGCAGCTCCTTCTCCGCCTTCGGCCACCGCGCGGACTCCTCGATGCCGTCGACGGCGAGGCGCAGTTCCAGCAGGCGCTGCTCGAACTTCTCCAGCGCGCCCTCGTCGGAGGCCGCGCGTTCGATGAGCGTCTCGAGGGTGGGGATCAGCTCTTCCTCGATCTTCGCCACGAGCACGGGGTCGGGCTGGGCGGCCTTCTCCAGCAGGTAGGTGAAGCGGCGGGTCTCCTCCTCGAACTGCTCGCGCATCGCGCGCAGGTCGGTGCGATGCTTGCGCAGGTCGAGCTTGTGCTCGAATTCGTCGTTCAGCGCGGGGATGAACACCAGCAGCTTGATGTTGCGGCTCTCGTCGATGCGGACCTCGACCTCGACGTCGCTGCCCTTGGACAGGTCGCGCTTGGCCTTCGTGCCCGGGATGACCATGTCGCCGACATAGCGGTTGCGATCCGCCTTCCCCTGGTCGCCCTCGACGAGCGCGATCTTGATGCTCGTGCCCGGGTCGCCGGCCTTCAGCGCCTCGGTGGTCTTGAAGGTGCGCGCCCGCTTGCGGATCGGCAGGGTCTGGCCCTTCTCGAACAGGAGTTCCAGCGAGTTGTCGGAAAGGCCGATCGCGAGGTTGTTGATCAACGGCTGGCCTTGGGAGACCGCCCCGACGGTGTATGCGAAGGTCTGGGGCGAGCAGGCCTGCAGCGCGCCCTGGGGGTCGCGCAGCTCGATGGTGAACGTGTTGCGTCGGCCGACCACCGCCCGGATCTGGGTGATGAAGGCGCCGTCCTTCTTGAGCGGGATCGCCGAGCTCTGCCAGTTCGATTCTTTCTCGAGCAGCCGGATCGTCCAGCCCGCGAAGGACATCTCCTCGACCCCGGAGACGCGCCCGCCCACCACGGGTTCGGGCTCCGCGCCCATGGTCTCGTATTTGAGGTTGATGGCGAAAAGCCCCTTGGTCGCCTTGGGGGCGACGCCGGTGACCTTCTGCGTCCCGGCGAAGATGGCCGCGCCCGTGGCCACCACCGTCATGGGATCCACGCTATGGTCCAAGGTGATGCCGATCCGTTCGCGCAGCCGGGCCCGGAAATAGTCGGCCTTGGTCGGCCCGCCGACCAGGATCATCCGTTCGACCGCGCCCGTCTCCAGGCCTTTGTCCGCCAGGACTTTCAGGCAGATGTCGATCGAGCGGTCGATGATCGGCGTCGCGACGCGGATCAGCTCCTCCCGGGTGATCGTGATGCCGGCCTCGCCGCCATCGATCGTCTCCGCCCCGTCCGGGGATTTGAGCAGGCTGAAGGCCACCTCCGCGGAGGGCGATTGCGAGAGCTGGACCTTGGCCTCCTCGGTCGCGCGCTTCAGCTTGAAGATGTTCACCGTCGATTCCTCGGGCTTGCCCGCGAAACGGAGCCATTCGGCGGAATCGGGGTAGGCCGCGTGGATCTTCGGGAGCACCAGCTGCTCGAGGATGGCCCAATCGATGTCGGAGCCGCCCAGGAAGTTGTCGCCTCCGTGGTGGATGACCGCGACGGCGCCGTCCTGGGCCTTGATGAGGGCCGCGTCGAAGGTGCCTCCGCCGAAATCGTAGACCAGCCAGTAGGCCTTGGACTCGCTGGCCTGGAAGCCGTAGGCGAGGGCGGCGGCGACCGGCTCCTGGAGGAGCGCCGCCTGGGCGAAGCCGGCCAGCTCGGCCGCCTTCATCGTCGCGGAACACTGGTGGGCCTCGAAGGCCGCGGGGACGGTGATCACCGCCGCCTTGGGCAGCTCCCCGGTGACGCGTTCGGCGTCCTGCCGGAGGGCGCGGAGCACCTCGGCCGAGAGCTCCTCGGGGAGCTTCGTCAGCCTGGCGTCGGCGAAGCGGAACGCGTTCGTGGTGCCCATCATCCGCTTGAACTCGATCTGGGTGTTCTCGCGGCCGCTGGCCCCCATCTTGTTCTTGGCCGTCTGCCCGACGACCACGCCCCCCTGCCGGTCGAAATGGACGGCCGAAGGGGTGATGTCGTTGTCGCTCTGGTTCTTGATGATGCGCGGGCGGACGCCCTCCAGCAAGGCGATGGCGCTATTGGTCGTGCCCAGGTCGATGCCGAAGTCGAAGGTCTGTCTGCTCATGGTCGCTTCAGGCGCCGGTGTTGGCGAGGGGGGACTTGGTGACGACCTCGCTGGCCTGGACCAGCACCACCTCCGGGGTGACGTGCGGGAAGCCGTGCCGCCATTGGACGGCCGGCTTGATCGTCTCGATGATCAGTTCCGCCTGGACGTCCGCCGAGGGTTCGGTGCCGACGACCACGATGTCGCGGTAATGCCCGACGCTCAGGTTGGTCCCGGTCCGGTCGATCACCTCGACGCCGGCTTGGGTCAGCGCGCCTTGGATGACCTCGAGGGCGCGATGCATCTTCCGGTCGACAGGTTCGCCGTCCGGTCCTTTCTCCAAGGCCTGTTGCGCGCGCCAGAGCCCGACCCCGAGCTCGCCCATCACCTTCGCCACGGCGAGGATGCGCTCCGTCGGAGGCGCGAAGCCGGCGGCCCTGGCCGGGCCTTCCGGCGGGCGTTCCGGCGGGGTCTGCATCAATTTCATCTCGGCGGCATTAAGCAGGAACAGCTCGGTGTTCACGCGCAGGACGACGGGGCGTTCGGGTGGGGGTTTGCTCATGGTCGGTAGAAAAATCCGGCGACGCCGCCGACGAGGCCGCCGAGGAGGGCGCCGGCGACATGCTGGCCGACGAGGCCGCCGAGCAAGGCGCCGCCGGCGGCGAATTTGCAGCCCCGGAGGAGGCACTCGCCGGTGGTGTTCAGGTAGGTGCCGGAGTAGGGTCCATGCTTCTCCTCGCGGGCGGTGTCGTAGTTCCGGAGCAAGGTGGCGCGACCCTGCAGCAGGTTGGCGCGGGTTTCGGCCGGGGCGAAGGTGAGGACGAAGTCGCAGAGCAGCAGGGCGGCGCCGTAGTCCTGCTGCTGGTTGTTCACCTCCACCGAGATGTCCCGGAAGACGAAGGCCAGCCGCTGGCGAGCCTTCTCGGCCGAGGCGGCCGGGGCGGGGCCTTGCCGGAGCGCCTCGATCTCGGCGAGGAAAATCCGGCCCTGCGCGAGCAGGGCGGCCACCGCGAGGCTTCCGCAGGCCTTGGCTTTCAGGTCCGCCACGGTCGCCTTGTGGAACCTTTCGAGCCGGCCGAGGAGGTCCCTGATCGGGCCGTCGACCTCCGCCTCCGTCTTTTTCTTGGCCAGCAGTTCGGTCGCGGTCTGCAGGTCCTTCTTCGTCCGGTCGAGCTCCTCGCCCGTGACCAGGGGGAGCACGATCTTGAGGATCTCCACGGAGGTCGCGTAGTCCTCATGCTCGTTCGCGCAGTCGATCGCGTACCCTCGCAACCGGCGGCTGCACGCGTTGGCGAGGTCGCCGGCCCGGAGCTTGCCGCCTTGGAACAGGTCGAGTTTCGCGAAGGTGTTCACGAGGCGTTCGGCGGGCTCCTTCCAGAGCCGGCGCGGGTCGCCCGCCGGGGGCTGGCGGCTGAAATCCTGGAGGGCCTCCAGGTCGGCCCGGAGGAGTTCGTCCAGCATCCCGGGGAGCTCCTCGCCGCCCAGCTTGTCCGCGCAGAACGCCACCGTCTTGCAGGCGTAGCAGTTCGCTTCGTGCAGCGCCAGGGCGGCTTGCGCCGCCTGCCGACCGACCGCGCGGGGGAGGGCGCGCTGCACCATGGGCGCCGCGCGCACGCTGAGCCGCGGGTCATCCAGCGTCCGAAGCCGGTGGCGGAGGAAATCCTCGACGGGCAGGGAGTCGGCCAGGAGGGCGAGATTGTTCGCGGCCTCGATCCACGCCGCCCCGATCGCCTCGGGCCGGGCCGCGTCCCGCGCCTTGCGGAGGAAGCCGGCGGTCTTCTCGATCGCGTCCAGGTAGGCGACCAGCCCCAGGTTATGCCGCGCAATGGGCCCCCAGGTCGCATGGGGACACATCTGCTGCCAGATCGCGATGGGTTCGCGGTGATTGCCGGCGGCGACCGCCTCCAGCGCGGCGTCCGGTTGGTCCAGCTCCAGCGGCCAGAACCAGAGACATTCGTCCGCGAGTCGCTTGACCGGATCCTTCACCCGTTCGATCGCCTGACGGACCGCGCCCTCGTCGGGGCGTGCGCCGGCGAAGCTGTGTTCCGGGAACTGGTCCATCTCGACCATGATCTTCAGCGTGGCGAGCCGCTGGTTCGTGGCCCGCGGGCCCTCGTCGATGCGGGCGCCGGATAGCCGGAAAGGATTGCCGCGCAGCGCGTCCGGCTGGGCGGCGGCGCGGACGGCTTCGTCGAGATGGTCGGGGGCTGGCGGCACGGCGGCGCGGTTGTTTATTGAGAAAAGACAATGTAATCATCCGAGCAAGCCCTTGCGCCAGAGGATGACGCGGGGCTCGAACCGGTCCCGGAGGGTCGGATCCAGCAGGAACGCCTCCTCCATGGTGTCCGCCGCCTGCGCCAGCCGGTGCTGCGCCGCGAGGGTCTTCGCCTCCGCCGCGAGGTCGGCGGCCCGGGCCTGTTCCCGATGATCGGCCGGACTCGCCGCCGCCGGCGGCTTCGCGGACGCGTCGCCGGGGGCGGGCTGCCAGCCGGAAAGGGCGGCGAGCAGCTCGCCGGCCGATTGGTACCGCTGGTGGAGGGGCACCGCCAGGCAGCGCATCACGATCGCGTCCAGTTTCGCGTCGGCGTCGGGATGGATGGCGGAGGGCGGCCGGGGGCGGCGTTCGAAGGAGCGCGGATGCCAGCCCCAGTCGCCGGCGGGTTGATAGGGGAGCTCGTCGGTCAGCAGCCGGTAGAGCGTGACGCCCAGGGCCCAGATGTCCGAGGCCGGCGAGTCGGCCGCCACCTCGCCCAGGGCTTCCGGCGGTTTGTAGGCGAGCGTCCCCGCCGCCGTGGCCAGCAAGGTCAGGCGGTTGGCCTGTTTCGCCAGGCCGAAATCGCTGAGGCGGGCGCGCAGGCCGTCGTGCTCGTAGCCCACCAGGATGTTCTGCGGCTTGATGTCGCGGTGCACCACCGGCGGCGTCTGCGAGTGCGCGCAATGCAGCCCCAGGCAGATCTGGCGGAGAAGCTCGACCGCGGTCCGGGCGGGCATCAGCGCGCTGCCCGTCGCATGCCACAGGTCCTCGAGCGTGCCGCCGGGCACATATTCCATGGTGAAGTAACCGCGGTCGACGCCGAGATGCCGGAACGTGTTGGCGTCGAAGACGCGGACGATGTTGGGATGGCCGAGCTGCGACAGCAGGATGGCCTCCGTCAGCATCCGGTGGATCGTCTCCTCCGTCATCCCGGGCTGCTTGAACACCTTCATGGCCTGCCGGCCGAGGAACCGATGGCGCACGCGGTAGACCTCGGCGAAGGCGCCCTCGCCGATGAGCTTCTCGACCTCGAGGGTCCCGCCGATCTGGTGTCCGTCTGTGAGCAGGGCCATGGGGCGTCGGCGGGTTGGCGGGGGGCGGGCGGGAGGGACGGGTGCCCGGAATCTGGGCCTCGGGCCGGAGGCGACAACACGGAAAAGCCGGCGCGCCCCGGCCCGGCCCGCCGGTTCGCGGCCGCCGGCGCGCAAACCCCTGCTCGTCAGTAATTTGTATTTTAATATAACATTATGAAAAATCGCCGACCCCGCCGGCGGGGACTTTTGAAGAAACTTCTGGAAAAATACCCCCGAATCCCCGACCCTGCCCCATGCCCCTGCGCTTCGAGCTTTCCCCGCCCAAGCTGGCCCAGTCCCTCGATTGGTATTGGCGGTTCGGCGTCCAGCGGATCAAGGACCATCCCGACCATGCGCTCCCGCGAGGCAGCTGGCTCGATGCGCTCTACGGCGTGGCGACCGCGCGTCGACCCGCGGCCGGCGAGCGCAAGACCTTGGCGATCTGGGGGCCTTCGCAATCCGGCAAGTCGACCTTGCTGGCTTCCTACCTCGACGCCGAACTGAAGACGGGCCCCAAGGGCGAGTACAGCACCTTGCTGACCTGGGATGAGGCGGAGCCCGTGACCTTCCTGTACCGGGGTAACCCCGGGGTCGTCTCCCTGAACCCCTTCGCCGCCGGCGCGGATGCGTCCGGATGCGTAACACGCTATGTGGAAGCGGGTTACGTTAAGAATAATCGTTATCCGGTCCGTCTTCGCTTCAATTCGCTCTCGCATGTCATGCACGCCTTGGCTTGCGGCTACCTGTCCGAGTGCAAGTCCGCGACCAACGACGGCGCCAACGTGTACTGGGACCGGGAGCGGATCTCCAAGGAGTTCCTCAAGAAGCCCGGGAGCCTGGCGCCGGGAGCCAATCGCGCCGCCTACGAGCTGCTGCGGGAGATCCTCGATGTCGTCGGCATGTTCATCAAGAGCGGCGAGGCGCGCTACGCGGCGCTGGGCGCGAACTGGGAAGGCCTGCGCCGCGACCTGCTCGACAGCTCCGACCTGGTGCAGTCCGAGGAAGCCGCCATCCATTTCGCCACCACGCTCTTCTGGGACGGCTCCCCTACGGTCTCCGGCGTCTTCCGGCTGCTCCGCATGAAGGTCGAGTCGCTGCGCTGGGCGCAACGGGAGGTTTATTGCACCATGGGCGTCGCGGCCCTGCTCCTCGATATCGACACCTTCAAGCGGGTGAAAGGCGAGACGCCCGACGGCTTCGCGCGGGAGACCTTGCGCCGGCTGCGTTCGCTCGGTTTCCGCGAGGAGTCCGGAGTGGTGTTCATCGAGGAAGGCGCGCCCGCCGCGGAGATCGCCGGCGACGAGTTCGGCTTTTTCCAGGCGTTGGTCCGCGAGATCGTCGTGCCGGTCCGGACGCCGCCGGCCTTGGCCGGACAGCCGTTCTTCCGCCTGTTGAAGGAGGCCGATGTCCTCGACTTCCCGGGCGTCGCCTTGAAGGACGCCCAAGGCAACTCGCTCACCCGGCTGGACCTGTCCCAGCTCGGCGAGCGCGACCACCGCCTGCTCACCACCGTCTTCAAGCGGGGCAAGACCTCCTCCATCGTGATGGGGTATGGTGACGACGTCTCGATCGACGCCTTCGCCCTGCTGATCCGCGCGAAGACCTATCCCTCGAAGCCCGAGCAGCTCTGCTCCGGCATCCGCTACTGGTGGGAGCGCGTGAGCCCCGGCTTCGAATCCGCGACCAACGAGTCCGCGCCGACGCCCCTCCCGTTGTCGGTCTGCATGACGTTCTTCGGCCATGTCCTGGTCGAGCTGGCCCAGACCAGGCCGAAGGCGGGCGTCGGGCCCTTGTTCAAGGACATGCTCGAGCCCCTCACGCCGTTCGACCGGCCCGCGAACGCGAGCTACTTCACCACCACCTACACGTCCTTCAAGGCCGCCGGGGAAATCCGCCTGGACGAGGCCGAGCGCAAGTGCGCGGTCGACATCATCAAGCAGGACGCCGATTTCCAGCGGGTCTTCCGCTCGGAGGAGTCGCGGGCGTCCTTCGACCACCTCGTCGCCGACCTCGACGGCGGGGTCGGGTACTTCTTCGAATGCCAGCTCGCCAAGCTCCGCGCCTCCGACCGGATGCGCCATCTCGCCGGCTTGGCCGAGCGGGACGCGCGGACCGGGCTCGACCTGCTCAAGATCGCGATCCCCGAGGTCGAGGACGCCGGCGCCCAGCAGAAGCGGATGCTCGCGGAGGTGGCGCGGACGGTGCAGGCGAATCTCGGCTTGTGGGAGAACGGCCTGCCGCGGGAGCTGAAGCAGTTCGAGCAGATCGAGGACGCCACCTCGATCTATTCCTACTGGATCCGGACCATGCTCGCGGTGGAACCGGAGGAACTGGAGCCGGTGCCCTTGGATTTCGCCCAGCAGAACCGCGAGTCCAAGTTCGGCTACGTCGCCCGCCAATGGGCGCGCTGGCGCGATGGCGCCGTGGCCCGGATGAAGAAGGTCAAGGGCTTCAACTGGGGCCTGTTCGGCCTGCGCGACGAAAGCGAGGCCCGCGCTCTCCTCAAACTCATGTCGGAAGGTCGCCAGCTGGACCGCGAGCTCGTCGAGTGGCTCATCGGGCAGATGGGCTACCTGCAGGTCGAGTCCGACGCCCGGGTCCTGCGGCAGGAACTGGCCGTGGTCCTCGGCAACATCGCCCGCACCGGCAGCATCCGGCCCGGCCCGCGCGCCGCCGTCGGCTCGCTCGCCACCGTGATGCGCCAGCATGTCTCCTGGGAGAACGACCTGGGCGGAAGCACGGACTCGCCGCACTACCATAAGGTCATCAAGCCCTTCCTCGACGACTTGCTGTCGCTGCGGCCGGCCGCCCCGCGGCGCCCGACGCTCCCCGGCGACGCCGAGCTGCGGAACCTCTGGATTTCCTGAACCGCATGAAGACCTTCGACCAGACCATCCTGCTGGTGCCCGACACCGGCTTCCGGATGTTCTTCTTTCCGCTGGGGCCCGACCCCTTCGGCGTCATCGACCCGGAGATCCGCGCGAAGATCATCGCCAACCGCGCGGTCTGCACGACCCTCGCGAACGGCGATACCGCGGAGTTCGGCGATCCCGCGGAGTGCCCTTGGGTGGACAAGGTCACCAATTACCTGACCAGTTCCTGGACGGAGGCGCAGGAACTCCGGAACTCGGACTTGGGCCAGCGTGACGCGCGTCCCAATCGCCTCAAGTATCTCCGATATCGTTTCGGCGTCTGTCGCCAAGGAAACGAGGAGGTGGTCGGCCTCTGGATCGCGGCGGAGACCAACCTCGGCACCATCGACCGCGGCTGGGCCTACGACGAGACCTTGCCGAGCCCCCAGGAGGAGGAGCATTTCGCCAAGGCCGGTGACCCCAAGCAGCCCTATTACGATAAGGACGACACCGCGGCCCAAGGGGACGTCCCCAAGGTCCTCCTCATCGAGGGCCGGCAGGTGACCCTGAATCTCCGCTGGAGCGATGTCCTGAAGCAGACGCCGGTGGACGTGGATCTGATCATCGATTTCGGCAACTCGCGCACGGCGGTGCTGGCGCTGGAGCACGCCAAGGGCAAGCCCGGCAACTTCGCCCAGAACTGCCGCCCCCTGTCCCTCAAACCCTCGTTCTACTCCTTGCTGCCGAAGCAGACGCGTGTCGACGAGGCCATCGTCAGTTCCCGCTTCGTCCTCAAGTCGCCGGAATTCCGCGCCTTCGACCCCGACAGCAAGGTCACCGCCACCAACCCGGTCGCGCTGACCGCCACGCGTTACAAGAAACATTGGGAGGAGCCGTCGTTCCTCGCCAGGCTTCGCGGCGCGCAGGGTTTCGAACGCCTCGACCTCGTCGAGCGCCGGATCCCGCACATGTTCGTGAAACTATCCCCCGTCTGCCTCGGCGATGACATGGAGGAATTGATCCACGGCTCCACCCCGCTCGGGGCCGAGGCCGAACGTCGCATGCAGGCGGGAGAGCTGCTCCAGCAGAGCTCGGCCAAGCGTTACTTCTGGGACGGCGAGCTCAGCCCGCAGGCGTGGTCCTGCGTCCCGAACTACGGGGACAACATCTTCGGGCCCGACAACGGCCTGGGTCGGCTCAGCCTGCTGTCCGGCCTGATGCTCCGCTTCCAGCCGGAGAACGGCCGGAGCTGGGGCGAGGAACCGGTCTTGCCCTGCGCCTGGCCGGTCGTCGAACGCCCGGTGACCGCCCCCGCCAGCCCGCGGTACCCCCGTCGCAACACGCTGACCTGGTCCATCCTTTCCATCCTCGAGACGGCGCATCGCCAGATCAACGACCAGAACTGGACCCAGCAGGCCGGCCTCTTCCACCGCCGCGCCATCCGGAATGTCATCGCGACCTACCCGTCGGGCTGGACGAGCACCGAGATCTCCCACTACCGCGCCAAATGGCTGGAGGCCATCCGCATCTTCCAGGCCACCAACCTGCCGTCCGACGCGCCCGCCGTGGGCCTGGAGATGCGCATGGACGAGGCCGTCGCCAGCCAGCTGCCCTTGATCTACGCCGCGATGAAACGGCTCGCCGGCGATACCATGGGCGAGAACTGGATCGAGGTGAACGGCCGCAAGGTCGAGGGCGAGCCGCCCAAGTTGCGCGTCATGAACGTGGACGTCGGCGGCGGCACCTCGGACGTCTCCATCGTCGAGTACCAGGACAAGAAGCAGGGGGTCGCCGTGGACCTGGACGCCCGCATCCTCTTCAAGGATTCCTCCACCGTGGCCGGGGACCGGTTGGTGAAGGTCATCATCGAGAAGGTGGTGCTGCCCAAGCTCGCGGACACTCCGGAGCAGTTCGCCCGTTTCGGCGAATACCTGAAGGGCGAGAAGAACGTGACCGAGACCTCGGGACGCGTCGCCGTGCTGACCGGCAGCCTGCTGCCCATGGCCATCCATCTCCTCTCCATGCGCTGCTCGGGTCGCTGGACGGACGGCGCCCTCAATTTCACGCCACGCGAGGCCGGCGCCAAGAACTTCGACATCCTGACGACCAAGCTGGGGCTCGGCCTCATCGACGACAACAAGCCGATGGTGGTCGACGCCGCTGAATTCGACCGACACATCGAGGCGATCTTCGGCAAGTTCGTCCGCTCCCTGGCCAAGTACGCGGCCGCCTTCGACGTCGACATGCTGATGGTCTGCGGGAAGCCTTCGGAGCAGCCGGCCATCGCCGCGCTCATCCAGCGCATGGTCCCGGTCCCCTCGGAGCGGATGCTGTTCACCCGTGGCTACAAGGCCGGCACCTGGTACCCCTTCAAGGAAGGTCCGGACGCGGCCATCGCGGACGCGAAGAGCGTCACCTGCGTCGGCGCGGCGTTGGAACGCGCGATGGCCCTGCAGATCATCCCCCAGTGGAAGATCAACGTGCACAACGAGTCGGGGAACCGGAACATCTGGGGCGAGATGCCGCAGAGCGGCCCGCGCTTCAGCATGCCGGTCCTCGGGGTCGACGACGACGTCTCCGCCGAACTGAGTCTCAGCACCGGTGCGCGGATCGGCCGCAAGATGTTCGACGCCAACACCTGTTTCCCGGAGCCCGTCTACCGCCTGGATTGGCTCGACGCGACGGAGCCGGTCCGCGCCATCCGCGCCGTGCTGGGACGCATCAAGCCGCAGGAAGACAGCGCCACGCAGGACAGCGACGGACTGGAACTCGTCAGCGTGGTCGACGCGCAGACCGGCGAGGATCTCTCCGGCCGCGTCGCCCTCAAGCTCTACCCCATCGGGGAGCACGCCCTCCACTGGACGGACACCGGCATGTTCGACCTCTGATACCCTCAACGATTAAACATGTCAAAACTGACCTTAATCCCCTTCCTGTTAGCCCTGACCGTCATGTCGGCGCATGGCGCTGATGTCGCCCAACCAAAAGCTGCGCCTGCACAGCAGGCCAGGAACTCCGTTGGCCAGGGCTCGCAGGCCTCGCTTCCGAATCCTGATTACCAAAGACTCACGACGCAGTTGGGTCAGCAGGCAGGGCAGATCGAAGCAATGAAGGACGAGATCGAAAAACGACTGAAAGAACACGAAGAGATTTTGAAAGGGTGGTTAAGAACTCATGAAGATTCGTTAAATAAGTTGAAGGAGTCGATTGATGGTGCCCGATCCAGCAAGCTCTCTTCCGTAGATGTGGTATCTTCGGAATCCCAAAAACTATATAAGGCTTTGCAGGCGTTGGACGAGAAATTCTCGAAAGCATCTTCCGAAATGGAGAAAACTTCGAAAGCAACCCCCGAGAAGTTCCTCGATTTATCGATCATCATTGTCGTTGCTTTGTGTCTTTTTGCTTTGCTTAACTGGTTGGGCATTTGGTTTCTCATCCCGCGAAAGTCCGGAAATCCCTCCAGCGATCCGGCCGTCATCGATAAGCTTCTGGACGAAAAGCTGCAGCCTCTTAAGAACGAGATCGGAAAGGCTTTGGCTCATTCGGCCAAGTTGCCGGAACTCGCTGCAGAGTTGAAAAGCCAGGCCGCACTCCGCAAAGCGGAGCCCGACTTGAATGTCCTTAAGAATGAGGTTGCCGAAGCTAAGAGGAAACTCGGCCAAGCAGAGAAAGACCGCCAAAGTGACGCAGCGGAAATCAGTCGTCTCAACCAAGAATGCATCACGCTTAGGGAGAAGGGCTCTCGCTTGGAGGTGGACTTGGGTCGCGCCCTCGAGTCTGCCCGTCTGAGCGAAGAAGCCAAAGAGCGAGCTGCCAGCGATCTTAGGACGGTCAGCGACCAAAACCGCATATTGTCAGGTCAACTTGAAGCGACCCAATCCGCGCTTTCCACGACCCAGGCTGATTTAAGGCAGGCAAGGGATTCCTCGACCGAAATGGGGGTTCGGCTCGCGGCTTCATTCGATAACTTGTGTCCGCGGTTCGTCACCGACCCCGAGGTGACGAGCCTCCTTCGTAAGTTGCACGGCGAAGCGCTGGCCGGCTCGGTCAGCGCGGCGGCCGCCTGGTCGACCTTGACGGCGTTCGCCTCCGCCGAAGCTGACCCGCAGGCCAAGGACTTCCAGCTCCACATCCTCAAGCGTTTGGGCACGGTCCTGGTCAATTACTGGAAGGAACAGGGCTCCCAGCCGAAAGATCGATATGAGCGGCTCTCCCACTGGGCCCGTTGCCTCAACGAACAGTCCAAGGAACGCTTCAATCTTTTCGTGCCCGCTATCGGCGCCCCGGTGGATCGCACCAAGATGACCACGGCGACGTCGGCTAGCGTCGTCCAAGAAGTGCTTTGCTGGCAGGTGCGGAACCCTGCCGGCGCCAACTACAGCCTCGCGGAGGTCGCCTGAGCGATGGCCTACGTCTCGCCCCAGTCTCAGCCCGCGCCGACGGGCGGCCTGCTCTTCGTGAATCCACCAGGGGTCGAGAACTACCGCCCATTGCGCGTCGACGTCGGCGACCAGCATCTTTTCTGGCAGTCGACCTACCAGCATCTTCTGCGCGTGGAGGGAGCCTTCGGCGAATTTTTCCCGCAGGCTGATTTCGCCGACAGCGGGAACCGGGTCGTCTTCACCAAGCATGTCGAAGGGGTGGAGGTCCTCGCCAAGTCGCGGCCCCTCCGCGCCGGCGAGCGCATCCCGCGCGCGGAATGGGTGCGCTTCCTCGAGACCTGGAAGGCCTTCAAGCGTCTGGGTGAGCGCACGGATATCCCCGATGACAATCGGACCTTCATCCAAAAATTCTGCCCGCCGGCCTTTGACCGCTACCCGCAGGCTTATCGCATCTATCGGCCGCATTGGTATTCGCGGCCGCGTCTCTTCATCCTCTGGGGGCTGGAACCCGTGGGCGGAGGTGATTTCATCACGCTCAGCCCGGAGGAGGTCATCACCGCCGTCGGTCGCAACGTCGAAAGCACCGGGCAGGAACGGGACAGCGCTTTCTTCCGCTGGCTGAAGATCGCCCTCGTGGCGCTGCTCGCGTTCGCTTTGCTGCTCCTGCTGGTCTGGGCGCTGCTCCCCCGACCCATCGTCGATTTCGAGGTCGAGGCGGAGGCCGGTCGGCCCGCCAAAGTCCGCAACCACACCCAGCTCGATCCGCTTGTGGTCTTCGGCGTCACGACGTATGATTGGCGTTTCGATCAAGGAACTCCGCCGGCTTCCGCCGATTTCGAACCTGGCGTGGTCTGGGCGCTGCCCGCGGCTCGCGAGGTCACCCTCTCCGCCACGCAGGAGACTTTGTGGGGGCTGCTTTATAAGACAGCGACCCTTTCCAAGACCGTCACAGTCGCGGAGCCTCCGAAGCCGCCAGCGCCGACCAAGGAAGAGCCGGTCAAGCCCGGCGAACAACCGCGTCGGGTCCCGTTGACCGAGGGTAGCGATACCGTCGACAAGCCCCGGGGGATTCCGGGCAAGCCTGCGGACGAAGGCGTACCGATTCCGAATGAACCCGGGAAACCTCCGGGCAAGATGCGACTAGGTCCCGATGGCCGCTTCCTGCCCGATGACCCTGCTCGTCCTCTGGATGACAAAGGCGACCCGACCCAGCCTATCCCTGGTCGGGTGATGCAAGGACAGGTCGGCAAGCCTTTGCCCGAGGGCGTGCCCGCCCAGCCTAAAATGGGGACCGATGGCAACCCGCTGCCGCCTAAGGATGGCGCAGATGGCGTTCCGCTGAATCCGAAGGAGGAAGTGCCGCCCGCCAAGTCCAAGGAGGAACGTGGTCCCGCGATGTCGAAAGAGGACGGGAAGCCATCTCCTGATGAGTCCGAGGGGGAGACGAGAATCTTCCGGCTGAAGCCGCTACCTGGCGATCCAACCAAGCCTGGGGCCACGCCCACGCCCGCCGATAAGACTCCCGTTGGTCCGCCGATGGACACGACCAAGGAGCCGACCATCCCGGGGGTTGTCATCACGCCTGCCGACCCCAAGGGAGGGAAGGGCGCGTCGCCCATGGAGTCCGACCCGACGCAGGTGCCGCGGCTCCGTCAGCCCAAGGCGCGCTCCGATGGCAAGCCGCGGGCCTTGCCTATGCCCGAGCTTGAAATCTCGGACGCCCAAGTCGTGGAGGGCGGCAAGGCCCAGGACATCGATTTCCGACTCAGGCTTCCGTCCAAAGTCCAAGTCGAACGCTTATCCATCGACGGCAAGGACGTCGGGGATGTTTCCAGCGGGGCCTTCCGGGTCCGGCTGGGTCTCGGACGCCACGATATCCATGTCGAGTACCGCGCCACCGAGGGCGATCTCCGCGAAGACATGCTCCAGGAAATGTTGGTGGATCAGGAGGAGATCAAGACTTTCCGCCCCAAGCCGCAGCTCGGCCCGAAGGTGAAGCTACCGCCTCTTCCTCCGCCCCCCGCCGAGGCCAAGCCGCCGAAGGATGAAGCTTCTGAAATCAACAAACGCATCGCATGAACGAACCTAAGCCGGTCTACTGCATCAAGTCGCGAGGAGGACGCGTCGAAAAGGAGGGTACCTTCGCCGAGATCGTCGCCTGGCTGGAGGAACGCCGGATCCGGTCGGACGACGACCTGCGCCGTCTGGGCTTCAGTGTCCTGGAGAAAGATGAGCTTTGGGCGCAGGTCAGGGATTTTCCTGAATTCAAACTCACGGAACGGCAGGGACGGCAGGGATTGAACAGGGCCAAGGCGCTCGCCCGATGGACCATGATCCTTGGTGTCGTCCTCGCCGTGGCCGGCTCGACGCTGGTCATCTATGACCAGCTGATACCGCGTTATACCGAGAGCAGCCGGGTGGGCGAGGCCCAGGCTCAGACCAAGGTCGCGCAGGCTTCCGAGGCCGAGGCGATTCGCCGACAAAACGCCGCCCGGGATGAACGAGATGCTTTCAAGCGGTTGCTGGAGACGACGCAGGCCTCCTTGAACGATGAGATCAAGAAGAAGAGCGCCCTTCAGGCGGAGTTCGACGCTCAACAATCCCGTCTGCGAGATCAAGGCGACGCGCTGAAGGGGACCGAGACGCAGTTGCAGACCTTGAGCCGCACCTTGCGGACGGAGAACGAACGGTTACGTTCCCAGCTCGACTCCGCCAAGGTGGACGCGAAGGAGAAAGGCGCCTTGGCCACCCTTTGGATGGACCGCGCGCTGGCCAGCGAGAAGAATCTCGAGTCCGCGCGCGAGGAGGCGGTCCGCGGCCGCGATTATTGGAAGTCGCTCTACGAAACCGAGCGGAAGAAGTCCAAGATGGAGAAGCTGTTCGGGGACTGATCCGGATGGCCGAACGCGGAGCTCCCACCTACGTCGTCAAAGGACGCCATGGCGCCGTCCTCGTGGAAGGTGATGCCGCCACGGTCCGTAAATGGCTCGCGGAAGAGCGAATCAACTCCAAGGCTGAGATGCGTCGTCGAGGAGTGCTGCTGTATGAGGATGACGAAGCCTGGGCCGTCCTCGAGGCCTTTCCGGAATTCGCCGGGCCCTCCGCTTTCGACGTGGTGCGCCGTCGCGCCCGTCTGGCCTGCTGGCTGCTGATTTTCGCCGCGGTCCTGGCTGCCATCGGCCTAGGGGGGCTTTGGGTCACCCAGGGCTATCCGCGCTACGACGCCAGCCAGCAGATCGCCAAGGCCAAGGAGGCCCAAGGGTCGGCCGAGGCCGCCGCCCTCTCCAGCCGGAAGGCGGAACTGCAAGCCCGGAACTCCGAAACCCAATCCCGCGAGGCCCAGGCGCGGGCCGAAGAGCAGACTCGAACGACAGCCAATGCTCATCGAAGACTGATTGGCGATTTCGAGGCTTACCGACGTCGCTTACCTGTTTACGTGGAATGGCGAGAAGCCGTATTCGGGAAATACATGGTCATGACCGTGCATAACTTATCCAGCGAGCCCTTGGATCTCCTTGTGTCGGTATGGGGGAAGGATGGCATCCAGACGCGTTGGCAGTTCCCCATGAAGATAGCGCCCTATGGGCAGGCGGGTTTCAAGCAGGAGACCGGACGTGGTGAAACCGTCTCCCACGAATTCGCGCCGGGTGAGGTCGCCGAACTGACCGATGTCGGTCAAGCAAAGCAAGAGCAGTACCGACCCTCCAAGTTCGCCTGCCCCCGGTAGCCGGGCGAATGTTCGCTTGCCCGGCCGGATCTTCCCTACTCCGTTATTCTGATGAAATATTGTGTCAAACGAGCGGCCGGCAGCCCGGGGAAATTTGAGGTCATCGGGGAGTTCGGCTTCGAGGAGTTGCGCTCCCTCCACCGGGCCGGCGTCGTCAAGGCCACCGACTGGTTCGCCGTCGTGGGCAAGGCCGATTGGGCGCGTGTCGGGGCGCTTTTCCCGGATGTCGGCGCATCCGGCAAGCCGGCGACGGCCGCGGACGGATCCGCCGAAACGCGTGGACGGGACTCCGCCCGCGTCACCAAGGTCATCGGTGCGTCGCTGGCGTGCGGCGGCACTTTGCTGATGGCCTTCAATCCGGGGTTGGGATGCTTCACCCTCTCGCTCGGTTTGGTTATTTTCATCTGCGGGCGGTTCCAGGAGTAGGTGCCGGATTTCCGATCAGGAACGGCCTACATAATTGAGTTTGACCTCATTAAGTAGGCCTGCCTCCGGGGCTGGCTGAAGGGTTGATGTTGCGGGCGGATGGGTTTGGCTCAATCCATGTCGCCCGATCGCTTCCTCAAGGCCCGGGAGAGGACCAACGCAGGGGCGTTGGCGGAACTGAAGGCCAGGGCGAAACGGGGGCATTGGATTTGGTGGATCCTGCCGCAGATTCGGGGGCTGGGGACTTCGGAGTATGCCGTTTTCTAAGGCATCGCGTACAAGGCGGAGGCCGCGGCCTACTTGGCGCGCCCGGTGCTGGGCGCCCGCTACCGCGAGTGTGTAGCGGTGATCCATGGGCATCTCTGCGGGGGAGGGGTGGCTCCGTTTACGCTCATGGGGAGCGAGATCGATACCCTAAAACCACGCAGTTCCCTGGAGCTGATCCGCTCGGTCGCATCGAAGTCCGACCAGCCCTTCCGCACTCTGGCCACGGCGATCATCGTGGCTCTGAGGTGGTTCCCCGCCCAGCAGTGGTGGCTTTGGGCGATTCCACCTGGCTCCGCCGCCGCTCAGCCTTAACGCCGCAGGAAAAAGATCATGACGAGGACGGACAGGACGACCGTCGCCAGGTAGCTGCAGGCCGCCCGCGGTATCGATGCCCTCATCCGGCATCCAGTCGAATTCGTCGTCGTTCATGGGGTGCTCAGGCTAATCCGTACCTCGATGCGAAGTCCGCGCTTCCCCCTGAACGGGACCGCCCGTTCCTCCCGGCATGGGCCGTAGAGCGGTCCGGGCAATTCCATGCGGCGCCGTCGGCCATGCCGGCGATAAGGCCAAAGCACTTACATATTTTATACAATAAGTTTGCGGCACGGCAGTCGGCGGAAGAGGTTGGGGCATGCCCCCACCTTCCTCCCGCCGCGGTATCTGGGTGCCGAGGTCCTGTTTCTGGCCCATCGTGTTGATCGGCCTGTCGTTGATCCTTTTGGACAAGTGCTTCTCCCGCTGAGATGAGCGCCGATCCTCGAGGGTATTATCGGACGCTGGGGGTGCCGGTCACGGCTACCCAAGAGCAGATCAAGCAGGCCTTTCGCGCGCTAGCCAAGGCGCTCCACCCGGACCTGAACCGCGGGCAGGATACGACGCAGGCCTTCCAAGCCGTCAACGAGGCCTACGGAGTGCTGTCCGATCCCGCCCAGCGGGCGGCGTATGACCAGACGGGCTCGCCCCAGACCACCGCCCGGTCCGGTGGCGGGACGGCCGCGAGTCGGCCGGAGCCGCACTACCAGGTCGAGCCTTACACTTGCGTGGACTGCGGGTGCATCTCGCCCAAACTTCGGCATATCCTGTACACGCAGGTGGTGAGCTATCTCATCGGTTCCTATAAGACGAACATCTGGGGGGTCTTTTGCGAGGAGTGCGCGTCCAAGCGCCTGACCAAGGCCTCTTTGATCACCGGTGCCGTGGGTTGGCTGAGCGTTCCCGGCATGCTGTTCTCGGCCCATGCGCTGGGGCGTAATCTGACGGGAGGGCAGAAGCAGAACCTCATCAACCTGGAAATCTGCACGCGCCAGGCGGTCTATTACTTCACCCGGGGGGACCGGTCGAACGCCCGCATCGCCGCGCAGGATGCCCAAGGCTTCGCGGGCGGGGTGAACGAGGGTTGGTGGAATGATGCCGAGAAGCGCCGGGCGCGGGAACTCATCCCGATCA
>Ga0222712_10002403_pt1 | contig 21453 bp, 22 predicted proteins | sample C33_657DmetaG_FD_165043 | JGI IMG/M metagenome (GOLD analysis project Ga0222712, IMG submission 165043) | Estuarine water microbial communities from San Francisco Bay, California, United States - C33_657D | ecosystem: Environmental > Aquatic > Marine > Unclassified | place: USA: California... | reverse complement strand
CATCTTAGCATATTCTATAGCTGTATTTCTATAATTATCAAACTCAGTAGCAAATAAAGGAATATCCTTAGCCATTATCTTATTGGTATCATAAGTACTTTTGAAATCATCTATTTCTTTTCTCACTATTTGGTCTTGCTGCATTCTTATGTTTGCAGCCTGCTCTAGTCCACGAGCAATACTTTGTCCTAGTCCAGAAAAATCAATGCCTTGTGTATAGAAATTTAAAGCCATATTGGTTTTTTATATTTTATTAATTTATCTAGGTATAGGCATTAAAGCTGCAGCAGCAATAGAGCCAACGCCACTAAGGATTCCACTTAAAGTCTGAGCTCTTCTAGCTTTTTTAGCAGCAAGTTCATTATATCTAGCCTCTGCTTTATATTTATCTAGTTCACTTTGAGCTTGACCAAATTGCATACCTGTTTGGATACCTGCTATTTGATTTTCTCTTCTCATCATAGCATCTTGTGCAGCAAGTCTTAATGCCAAATCATTTGAACTAGCGTATAAGCCAGGAGCACCAGCTAGTAAAGAACGTCTACTTCTTAAAGCTCCAAATCCAGCAGCTTGCATTCTAGCATTCTCTTGCATAGCTAATTGCTTTGATGCAGCATCCATACCTTGAGTAGCTAGCATTTGAGATTGATTATATGCTGCTCTCATTTCTGGAGATAATGAAATGCTTTGAATACTATTCATTGCACTACTCATTTGTTTGTCTAATTTACTTGGCCCAAAAAGTCCCATTTTATCTATTATTTAAAGGTTGTAATATTCCTAATTCTGCGTAGTACAAATCTACTAAGTTTTGCGGATTTGTAGCTTTTAAGTTCAATTCAATCCATGACCCCTTCAATACCTTCCCGCCATATAATCCACCAGTACTATTAATGTCTCTTTTGAAAGATGCATGGTACTTGTCGTCTTTTATCTTAAAGTCAGAGCTTAATAGCTTAGAATTGTTATTCATATTAGTGACAATATCGCTAGTCAAAGGTGCTTCCCATGTGGTATTACCCAATATAGTTATTGTATTATAGTGCTTTTTTATATTTGGAGCTTGATTAAATACAAGTTTTATAGAAGGTGTTTTCTGTACTCCATAGAAGTTAGCATAAGCTGTAGTGTTATTATGCGCCCATAATTCACCGTTCTTCCAAGATACTATAAGGTTACCAGCAACAGTAATCCATTCTGGATTATAGTCATAAAAGGCACTATATGCATTTCTAGGCTCAGAAAATCCAAATGTATAGTCAGGAATAGTGCTTCCGCTTCCTTGCATAACAGTTATAAACTCTTCTTCAAATGAATCATAAACCCCTAATATCTTAGCATACCCACCATTACCAAACTTGTCGGCATTGTTTGTTTTTTGATACTTTGTAATTTTATCTGTGAGGAAGAAGTGAGCTTTATAAGTTTCACTTATAGAAGTCATTCCATCTGCAGCAAGTCTAACTTGACAGCCAAGTATAGGGTCTGTAAAGTAATCAGCAGCAGGAGAAGATGCCAACGAGCAGTATTGTTCTCCAATACCGTAATCACCTTGATAATATTGAATACTATTTAAAATCTGTGAACTTTGAGATACAACGCTTCCACCATCAGCGGTCTGTAATACATTCTGCAATACAGGAACAACTCCACAAGCTCTGCTTTGGAATATTTTTAATTGCTGACCTCTTATCTTTAATCTCTGTATATCCCCTTTCTGCCTATCGTATTCGTCTAAATCAGCAGGGTCAAATCTATTAGTATTATTAATATTTGTATTTTGCTCATAGCTACCAGAGTATCTAATAAGAGTAGGATAATATGTTTCTTTTGCATAATTATCTACAACAAATGGTCTTCCATTTCCGTCTACCTTAGATGGATACTTATCAGATACAGACATATCAATAATATAAGAATTATTATTTCTTCTTCTATTATATACATCGCCTCTAACAAAATTATATTTTGCAGGTCTAGAACCAGTTCCTATAATTTGATTTTGACCACTTCCTTCATGAACAAGATTTCCATTAGCATCTGTTATGACATTATAATCTTCTCCAAACTCATAATATACTTGGTCTTCTTCAATTGAATTAGAAGATGGAGTATATAATTCTAAATAATATGTTGATTGTGTTACTACATCCCATTGACCCATTAAAGAAGCATCATATTGTACTTTTATCCAATAACCACCAGTTGAAGGTGGTTCATTTTCATTAGTTGGATTAGTTAATTGAAAATCTAATATAGGTAAGTCTAATGCAAGACTATTAAATCCATATATTTTAACTCTGTCCCCTTTTTTAAAACCATATGTAGGCCATCCATTTTTATTTGTATTATATATGCTTATGTCCATATATCCATAAAGAGTATCCTTATGAACTCTGTTTGAAAAAGCCCATACAAATTCTGATGCTGTTAAATTTTTAGTTCTTACAAAAGAAAATGTTTTAGCCCAAGAAGGGGGTGCATGATTTACATCAATTAATATTTTTGGATTATAAAGCTGCGAATTATTAATACCTCCATTCCCAACAACTTTTAACGGAGGGGTTGTTACCTTCATTGAATCAGCTGTTACCACACCATTTGTAACACCAAATTCGTCAAAATATACTAATCCAAATTTATATGTAGAACTATGCTTATAGCAAGATATATTAACATCATTAGGTGCTTCTGTTGATACAAGTTCTACGTAAGCTTCACCTGCAACATTCCAAGTAACTCTATTGCCAGATGGAACATATGTAATTAAGACGTCATTTGTACTAGAACTAGTACCAGTTAAGCTAGTTTCAGCATCTATTGCTGCTTTAAAGTAATCTCTTATGCTAGTAGCTGTACTACCTAAAACAGCCGTATACTCGTATGAGTAGGTTTCTTCTGTAACAGAAACAGGGAATACATTATCGTTAGTTACTGTTACTACTATATCTAATGTTATCTTATCTCCAACAGTAGGGTTTCCTGTAAATATAAATCTCCAGTTTCTTCCAATATCCTGAGATACTACATTTAATAATGCAGTAGGAGATTCTGGGTTATCTTCATCAGGCGTTATGGTAACTGATATTGGATTATTAAAAGTATTTCCTTCTACTATTCCTCCGTATGTTAATATATTACCATTAAGCAATTCTTGCGTATTAGCCTTTTTAGGAACATAATCAAATAGCTGAATGCTTTCTTTGATATTTGCAAATGGGTAAGACCCATCATTAAAGAAATTATATACCCTAGTTGAATTACTTGGCATCGCTAACTTAGCCTTATCTAAAACAGCAACTATCATCCTATCAGAAAATCCAACAGCAACAGTTTCTCTTGCACATATCTCTATTCTATAACAATCTAGTGGGCCTGTATTATACGATACGCTAATTACATTATTTTTAGTTGGGTCTGCGTCTAAGCTTAATTCAGTAATATTATACGGAGCAAATAACTTACTCCATGGACTCCAAGTTGACCTTGTGTTATCTTTGTATACCCACCTATAAGCAAACTGAAACAACTTACTTTTAAGGTTATTTTGAGTTTCTGGACTATCTCCATATTCACAAGTTGGAGCAGTTGTTGGCATTTTTCTTGCAACAGTTAAATACTCTTTCTTCCAATCAGTTCCGTATGTCTTTCCTGATACTTCTGTTTCTTTTATATTAAGCTTCATAGGTCTGTTATTTCTATCAGTCCAATGAAGTACATCACCCTCTGCATCTGTTCTATAAAGTATATTAACAGAAGCAATAGGAAACTTAGGGTCAAAACCGAATATATCTTCTTGGCTATCTACATATGAAATAAGCAGTGGCTTAATTTCATTTGCCTTGACATCGTAAGAATATATACCATGATAACCAGCAGAGTTATAGTTAAAGTAAAACACTCTCTGCTTTAACTCGTCATAATAAGAACCTATACACTGATTAGTAGATGGCATTATAATGTTTTAAATCTTAAAGTAATAGAGTTTGTACAATAAATTGTAGCAGACTGAACCTTAATTTGATACGCTGCATCTGGCACGTCTGTATATCTAGTAGCAGTACCTGCCACCAAGTTAACTGCAGTTTTACTCCATCCAGATACAACAGTACCTGCATTATCTAATGCGGTAAGTGTAAAGCTGCCTGTGTCTAACCCTTTTGTTGAAAGTGTAATATCTACTGTTTGAGGCATTGAAATTCAATTTAATGGTTCAAAGATACGAATTTAAGAGCTACAACTTCCACCAGTAGTTATATCACAACCGCCTGTACTTACGGTATTCTGTACTGCACATATATCCATAGTCGCTCCAGGGCCTACTGAATCATAAACTGTTGTGCCACCACATTGCTCATAAGATATATATCTGTCATAATTAGTATCTGAATTGTATAGGCTATAAGAAGTACAGGTAACTGGATTATATCCACAGTATCCAGCAACTATTCCGAATTCCGTTCCTCTTCTAATCTGACCAGCAGTAGGAGAACATGAGTTTATATCCTGCTGTTGGTTATATCTCACATTACCATCACACTCGTAATATGTTTCTACTGGTACTAGGTTCATCCAGTTAGCATCTGTATTTGGGTAAGAGTTTGCAGGATTATTTCCAACTCCATAATATAAATAATTGCCACCTCCAAAATCAACTCTAAATTGTGCAGTATTCATACTACTATAACAAGGATTTGTATTAGCCATAACTGCAGCTGTATTTACAACTCCATTTGTACAATAGTGAAAAGTCCCAGCAGGGTTTGTGTAGCTAGGCGTTGTTGTATTACATGGCGCAGCCCCATAAACTCCATCTGCATTTCTAGTAGTATTATAAGTAGCAGAGCAAGGGTTTGTATCTCTTTGTGGTTGATATGAAGTACAGTCTATACAAACTCTAGCCCCTTCGTTTACCCAATTAGCAGCTGTTGAACAGTTGCCATTTGCAGGAGCTGTAGCGCCTACATTTATATAAGTAGGGCTAGGCGGTTGATTTAATATATAGTTATTATATGTTGCAGAGCAAGGGTTGGTATCCCTAAATACAGCATAATTAGCACATTGATAACATGTAATATAATTCTGAGCTGTTAGTGTAGGCGTAGTTACGCAGTTGCCATTTGGAGGAGCTGTAGCACCCACATTAACGCCATTTACTCTATAATTATTATAAGTTGGGCTACATGGGTTAGTGTCTCTGTATACTAAATAATTTGCACAAGATGAGCATGTATTATATGCTTGACTTGTCCAAGCGGCAGTAGTATTACAGTTCCCATTAGTTGGAGCGACGTTACCTACATTTATATTATTTACAAAATATTCATTATAGGAAGGAGAGCATGTATTCTTGTCTCTATATACTAAGTAATTAGTACAGCTAGAGCATGTATTATATTCCTGGCTTACTAATATACTAGCTGTATCTGGAGCTTCATTTACTGGATTAGTAGCAAATGTGGTAGTTCCACTTGTACCTCTACTCCATTGATTACCAGTAAAGCATGCATTAGTATTTTTATATATAGTATATTGATTAACTTGACCCCCTATACATACATAATTAGTTCCCACATTTTCACTATAGTCTGCTGTTGTAATACAATTGCCTGAAGCTGGCTGTATTGTACCTATTACTCCATTTACTTTATACTTATTATAGCTTACTGAGTTAGGATTAACATCCTTGTAGACATCATAAGTAACACAATCTATACAAGTATTATAGTTTTGGTCTACCCATACAGGGTCTGTTTCACCACAGGTATAGCATGATACATTAGTTGTACAAGGAACTTCTGGGTCGCATTGTGATGCACTTAAACCTTCAGGAACTACAGGAATAGTCCCACCTGCTACGCAAATCCATTCAGTAGAATTTGCTTCAACAACTCTTGAAGAAGGACTACCATTGCATGCAAAAAAATCAACAGACAATCTATTTACGCTTGTACTTGTAACACTATAGCAAGAACAGTCTCCAGCTAAAATACAATCTGAAATTATAGAAATAGCTGCTTTATTTGCAGTATTAGCCTTGTCTCTTAAACCTACATAATATGTTCCATCTACTACATTAGCATATTGAACAGTAGCAGTAGTTACATCTACAAAATTTCCAACTAATGCACTAGCTGCAGTAGTATAAAGTTGATTAGTAATTTGAAAAGTTCCTCCACCTCCAGTAAAAGTTTTAGCTGTTACAGTTGATTGACCAGTATAAGGGTCACAAACATGATTTAAAACACAAGATACAGGTTCTGGTAGACAGGCTATAGTTGCAGAAGTGCTACCTTTTAATCCTCCAATATCCATTACTGCTATATAGTGGGTAGCATTAGGTAGATTAGTGTATGTATAGGTAGCAGCAGTTATAGCAGCACGAGTCCCAGCTGCATCAAGTTTAGATAAAGCATCAGCAGCCGATACTGTACTTATTGCTATAAAGCTAAAAGTTCCCCATCCTCCAGCAAAATTACTTACAACTATTTTACCGCTTCCTATGTAAGCAGTACAGCTAACTGTAGGTGTCATAGTAATAGGCTCTGGTATCCAAGTAGCAGTACCTGCAAGCTCACATTTTGGAACATATACAGCAGTTCCTATAAGAGTACAATTTGGCGTAAATAAGATGCTTCCTGCTAGTTTACAATCATTGAATGCTAATGCTCCATTGTTAACCTTTGCATTGCCTCTAATGGCCGTAAAATGCATTTCAGGGGCATTGCCCTTGAACACACCATTTCTGGCTTCTTTATGATTGCTTAATGGTAAGACATCATTAGAATCGTCAAGATTCATGACACCATCTAATGTTTTTATTTCTTTGCCCATTTTAAGGTCTGTCGTTTGTTTTTAAATTACTATTAGTAATCTTTATATTTCCTCTTATTGCCTGAAATTTAATAAGACCTCTATTGCCTCTAAATACACCATTCCTAGCTTCTTTGTGATGAGAAGAAGGTAAAGTGTCTCTTGGGTCATCAAGATTCATGACACCGCTAAATGTCTTTTTCTCAAATCTCATATTATGATTTAGCTACTAGTTTAGTACCCATTCTAATAACCTCGTTAGCATCCCATAGTGTTATAGGATTTTCTCTAAGGTTAGCTAATCTTTTTTGGTTATAGTATTCTTTTCTTCTAAGCTGTTTGTCGCCTAAGCTGGCTTTTCTACCTAATGGTAAATGCTCCATATCTTTCCATGCTATAAAAGCTAAAACAGCCTCTCTAATTTGAACAGGTATTTTATAGTCTACATCGTCTGCTGGAGATGACATATACTCTAATACAACATATTGATAACTATACTCATTATCCAAATAAATTAATCCTTGCTCTTCATCTAAATCAAACTCTCCTGGTGCATTCAATACAGAACCTACCCCAAATATATTTATATAACTAGCTCCATCAAAGTAGTTTACAAAAGCTAAATCTTGCAATCTGTATGTATTACCATTACTACTGTCTGTATTGCTTGTTAATCTATCTGATTGGTTTATCTTATATGAACTAAGATTTCTATTTCTTCTTAATGCTGCAACTTCTCCTTTTTGGTTAAAAATTCCAATTTTAGAAAAACCTACATAGTCAGAAGGAAGGGTAACAGTTTTATTTGCATTGATTGGTAACTTGACAGTCTTTGTTGTGCCATATACATCCATGCCCATTTCTTCCACTCCTCTAACACCAATAGTCCATAGTCTTCTATAGTCTGCATTGGATAGCCTTGCTTGGTCTATATACTGATATATTACCTCTGATAATCCAATCCATTTTGCAGTATCTTTTGCCATATTAATTATAATTTATCTAAGCCATCATTTGTTGAATCTTGAGGGGTTGCCTTTCTAGGTCTTAACTGACCCATTACAAGATTTATAATATCTGTTATATATTCTTGCGGAACATTTAATTCTGCATCCATATCTGAATTTTCTGTACTAACCATTCTTACAATAGCCAATCTTCCAACTAGGTTTGTGTAACTTTTAAACCAAAGCTTTTTTCCTTCTGCCCAATAAAATATCTTGCTAGGAGGCTGTTTTAAGTTATCCATGTAATCTAATTCTCTAACAGAAATAGGTATTGGTGATTTAGCAAGACCTGTTGCTGTTGGAAATGTTACAGTAGATATACCATATCCTCTAGCTAATCCAAGCGGAACTTGTGGTAGGTCTAATGAATAATACCCTGTATCATTATCTTTTGTAATAGCAAGATTTTTAAATGTCAAATAGAATACATCACTAACAGTTTCTATACCATCAAGTTTAATTGAATCTGTATAGTTTACTTTAGCCATGTAAGCCAATGCCTCGTTAATATACAGATTGATTTCTTTCTCTGTGATATTTGCGTCGTCTGTAGGAACACTTCCATACAGCATACGTCTTATCTGTTCTATTAATACTTTTCTAGTCATTATTGACCTTCGTTTTTAATTGTTTGAGAAGCTCTAATCAAGTCTACATCTTTTAAATTAATGCCTATTAAACCTACCGCTATATAAATTATTTCATTCATATCAGCATCTCCCCACTCTGGGTCTTTAGAACCACTACTAGGTATTAATACCTTTCCAGATGGAGTAGGTACTCCTTGCGGAAGATGCACTAAATCATCATAATAAGCCCATACCATACGGTTAGGCTTTCTTATGTATCCAATTGTATAACTAAGCACCGTAGGAGGAGGAACAGCAGGGAATATTTTTATTTTATCACCAGCCTCCATATAAATAGGGTCTATTGATGTTGGAGCATCTATTGGATTTGTTAAGTGAGTAGCTAGATTGTCATCAAATACTTTTTTAACTGGTCTATTTGAAGATGTTCTTATTGATGTAATTGTCCAACTATCTGCAGGCTTTGTTATAATTCCAGTTGCTGCATTAAGATTTACTTCTGTGTAAAATTTAGAAAGCCTATCTGATACTGGAGAATTTACTATTATTCCAGCAGGGCTTTTTCTATTATTACTATTAATATTACCAGTGCCATCTACAATAGATTCAATATACTGGTTTTGAGCCATATTGATTATCATATTGAAATCATCTGGTGCGATATACGCTCCCTGATATTTATCAACGAGGTATGTTACAATTTTGTATGCTTCATCTATAGTCATAATGCAAATATAAACAAAAAAAGCCCCACCGAGAACGGCAGGGCGTAACCAATGAAACCATATAACACAAAGCGAGTTAATTATTGATTATGTGCTTAATCTGAGAGTAGAACTCTTTCCCTTTTTCAGTTAAGCAAAATTCAGCCAAAAACTGTAATGGCTCTTTGCCATCAGGTATTTGTGCAATATATGATTTACTGTCTCCCCAAATAGCTTGCCCTTTTACAGAGCTAGTATCTACAAGTCCACTAGCCATAGCCTTCTGTACTACGTACTGAATCTTAACTAATGGGTTGTTATATGTCTTAATAAACATATCAGGGTTCTTGTCAGCAACATTTAAATAATCAAATCTAATAGCCTTTTCTCCTCTTTCTACACTTTGAGCATTTACGAACTTAACTCCTAAATACTTAGCATGAGGAATCATCATATCCAAAGGAGCATCCATTGCTATTCTCATAGCATCCATACGAATCTCTGCCTTTTCCATGTTTTTAGTTTCTTCAGCTTGAAAGTCTAGCATTTTATATAAAGGTTTGCTTCCAGCCATTCTGTTCTTTACATCAACATTCATGTTGCTTTTTTTCAAAAACTCCAACAATGAAGGTTTATTAGATGGAACTCTTAAGTATCCATTTACAAACCTAACATCAGGTCTTTGACGTTTTTTCTGCTCAGATAGATGTTCTTGGTCTTCTACCCATATACTAGAAACTCCTTCTAAGTATCTAATGTTTCTTTCTGTTCCAGTCTCTTCATCAAAAATGATATCTTCATTCTTAATCAAGTAGTTTTCTGGATAAGGTAACTTACCTGGAGTAGTTACATAGAATGTTTGAATTAATTGGAATACGTAGAAATCTGGTTTTTTAGCTTGTTTTTTAGGGACATCAACTACGATGTCAACGACCTCGCTAATTTGTGTTACTTCTGATTCAATATCAATGATATTGCCTTCAGCATCAATTGTTTGTTTTTTAATTGCTTTTGCCATAATGGTTATTTTGTGTTATGCAAATATAGGTAAAAAAGAAAACCCCACCATTACTGGCAGGGTTTCCTATATGTATCTTGTTAAAATTAGCTCTTAACGCTGATGTATTGATTTGCACCAAACACTTGGATACCGCAGTATGCCATGTGGTGTACATTCAATTCCATCTTGTCAGAAGTTGGAACTTTAGCCAAAGCACCAGTTTCCCAAACTTTAACATCTTTTCCTGGCTCTACTTCGTTAGAAACAACACGTAAAGAAGGAATCTTATCTCCGTTTGCTGCATCTCTTCCCTCTTTCATTGGGATTAAGATACCGCTGTTCTTGTAGTACTCAGTTGTTGGAGCAACACCGTATACAGCTTCAGCATTGAATGGTAAGTACTTCTTCAAGTGGAAAGTTGTACCGTCAATCTTCAATGAATCAAAACCGTATTTAACAGCTAATTCTTGAGAACCACCAGCATTAGCCCAAAGGATTGCGCCATTGCCATAAGTAGAGAATAAAGAATCATCAACTAATGTTCTTAAGTAAGAATCCATTAAGAAGTGATACTCTTGAGCACCACCATTGAAGTCAGCTAAACGAGCTAAAGCATGGAAATCAGCGATAGTGAAACCACTAGCACCAGCATTCCACTGATAAGTTTGACCACCAGCTTCAATCTGAGGAACTAAACCTGTAGCACCAACTGTTCCAGTGATGTTATCTGTAGGCTTACCAAACATTAATTTGAATTCTTTGTTGTTCATGAAACGACGAACAGCTTCATCTAAACCTTTGTAGGTATAGTAAGCTTGGCCATCTACATTGAAATACAATTCTTCAATCTTAGCACGGTCAGTGATAGAGAAATCTTCACGGATTTCAGTTGTGTAGAAAGTTTTCTTTTCAGTTAAACCTGTTAAAGTGTTAAACTTGCTAGATGCTTCACCAGCTTCTGTGATACCACGGAATAACAAGTGAGCAGTAGAGTCAGCACCTAAATCTGTGTTTGCATCAATTGCAGCACTCAAAGGCTTGATTGTACAAGCAGTAGCAGAAGCTACAGCAGTGATTTTGTACTGAACGCCAGTTGCAGCATTCTCAACAACTTCACCAACACGTAATGGAGACCTTCCGTTATCAACGAAAGCGTTAGAGATTACTACATCAATTGCAGCACCTGCAGCAACATTTGTTAATGCGCCACCGTTTAATTGTACTGCAGAGTGTAATTTACCCTTAGATTCAAAGTGAAAAAATTCTCTTGAAGGAACTGTAGCTTTCATTCCTAATGCCTCAAGTAATTGAGTGTAGTTTTGAGAGCCATACTTCTCAATAAACTTATCGTAGTATTGAGGTTTTAAAATAGACAAGTCAGACACGAATTGACGTGTAACTTGGCCGCTGGTAGGTTGTACACTACCTGGTTGTAGAACTGGCATAATTAAATGTTTTTATTCTTTTATTAAAATTGTTATAAACTAAACATTTTGCTTACCATATTATCATAATCATTCATATCGGTCATAGTAGACGTTCTAGGCGCATTACTGTAATCAATATTTTTCATTCCCTTTAACAAGTCTGACTTCGCTTTGCTTACCGCTTGGGTAACCATAGAGTTGACAATCTTGTCTCTGTTTTGTAAGAAGTAGATATCTTCTGCAATTTGCTTGGCATCGTACTTACCATCCTTGTAGTAGCGAGGGCCGTAAAAAGATTCTAAATCAAAGTCTTTCAAATCATTATGAAGTTTCGTTTTTTCCTCTGGTGACAGAGAATAATTACCGTCAAATTGGACTTCCTCGTCCTTGTAATTGACTTTAAAACCTTCAAAACTTTTCAAGCCTTCGTCAATGCTTTTTTCAAACATTTCCCTAGCTTGTTGATAGACTCTTGACTGTTCTTCTTCCTGAGATTTCAAATACTGACTCACAATTTCATCCGTATTAACGGTCTTCTGAGACTGTTCTTGAAATTGACTCAAGATATCTGGAAAACTAATGTCCTGTTTTAGTGTTTGCAAGTACTCTTTCGCTTCACGTACATCCTTCTTCATTTCCCTTGCAAGCGCTTTTTCCTGCTTTTCAATTTGACGCTTCTTAGCAGAAATTTCTTCTTCAGACATTAACGACTCGTCAAAGTCTTTGTCAATGCCATATTTAGCCTGAAACTCTTCTTGAATTTCTTCTGGACTTAACTCTGGGTAATCATAAGCTATCTTAAGCTTAATTACGTCAGACTCTGTCATAGAATCTAATTCAGAAAGAACTTTTTGTTCATATAAAATATCTGCAACTTCACTAATGTTTCCGTTAGTCAGATTTTCATATATATCTTTAGCTACTTCATTTTCCCACTCAAATTGAATTTTCTGAGTGTTATTTGTTTCGCTTCCTGTTTCTGTATCCGCTGTCGCTGTGTTAGTAGCTGGAGCGGGGTCTGCTTGTGTTGACTCGGTTGCAGTTTCAGCAGCTACTGGTGGGTCTACTTGTGTAGATTCAGTAGTTGTTTCGTCTGCTTGAGTTGTTTCGGTTGCTGTTTCGGTTGTCGCAACAGGCTCTGTAGAGTAACTGTTTACGTCAAACGGATTTACTTGCTCTGTCATATTGGTTTGTTTTGTGTTATGCAAATATATAAATTATTCAGCTTCATTCACTTCTGCCTGCTCTTGCTCCATTTGTTGTTGCTGTTGTGCCATAAGCATTTCCATTTCTGCTTGTTGTTTTTTTGCGAAAAATGAATCAACAACTTCTTTCATTTCTAAACTAAGAGGTCTTCCTAATTCATATGATTTAAGCAATGCTAGTTGTACAAACTCTTGTTCTGAAAGTTCTTGTTTCATTCTCATTTCTGTTGTAACAACAGCTAGTTTGCCTTGAGATTCTAATTGTTGAAGTTGTGCATCAGCTTGAGCTTTTGCCTGGATTGATTGCTGTTGTACTTGCGCATTCATTTCTGAGTTTCTTTGCGCTTTTTCCATTTCTGACTTTTCTTTGTTCTTTTTAGCCTTTGCCATATACATTTCAGCAAGCTTAGTATTTTTGATACTTCTTATTCTAAATGCATCTTCAAAGTCAAGAACTCCAGCAGATAATGAAGTTTGAATCATAGCCTCCAAGAATTGTCTTTCTCTCTCGTCTGGCATTACTTCAATCTTAACATCAAATTGTCTACCCTTAACAGCATCTGGACTTAAGTATTGCTCATATTGCTTTCCTCCGTATAATACAGAATCATAAAGTAATAATGAAATCTTAAATGCAGTTTGTTGGTATAAGCTTAAATATGCGTCATATATAAAGTCTGTAGCATTGTTTGATGCTTGTATTTGAGCTTGTTGTACACCTAGGCCTAGTTTTGGATTAACTCCAGAACCTTCTCTATATTCGTTTACACCAATCTCATCACGAAGTCTATCAAGATAGTGGTTATAAACCATTATCAATTGTTGAATCTGATTAACGCTTCCAGAATTAGGAGCTTCTTGAATAGGAAGTCCATTCATTTGGTCTCCATCTTCTGTTCTACGTCTATAGTATATATTACCAGTTTGGTCATAAATAGCTTGAAGTTCAAGCGGATTTAAGGCTTTACCCTGTCCAATATTAATATCTGATAATGAGTCAATATCTATAATTAAACCTGATGGTCTAAGTTTAGCGATTAACTGTTGGATTTTTAAATGAGCTAATGTCATTTGGCGAATAGACGTTTCCATTCTTTCTGGGATAGCCATATTCTCCAAATCCAAGTTCTCATGCATATATAAGCTATAGCTAAAATATACATCAGCAATCTCTTTTGCAACAGATGGCTTAATCATATTCTTAGCGATACCCCACTCAAGCATGATTTCACTATTCAATACATATACACCTCTGTATATTACGTACATGTCTTTTGTGATAGACTCTTTATTGTCAGCTTGGCCGTTTGGAGTTTTTGCTTTTCTATCTACAGCTACAAGATTACCATACTTATTTGTTTTAGCTTGGTAAACAACATTATCTACAGTCTTAACTTCATAGTCAAGTACATCAACAGACCAATCATCATATGGCCTATCTATAGTACTTCTAAACATCTCATTCCATTTAACAGCCTGAGTGTATTGTTTAGATTTCATTGCAATTTGCCATATCTTTTCTTCTGGCATATCTGGGTAGTTGTTTCTAATATCTACTATTTTCATAGATATTATCTCCCCTATAAATGAAACATCTCTAAAATCATCATATTGAGAAAATCCGTAAAATCCATTTTCTGGAACTACTCTTCTTACGTTTATTTTACCGTTAGGGCCTACTGAAACTTTAGTAGCTCCGTATCCAACTTCTGCTATATCTTCCAAAAGCTTTCTTTTGATAACAGGCCATCCATTTTCATGGAATACATAATCACAGCCTTTTTCAAATAAAATCTCTTCTGGTAATTGGTATTCTAATCCAAAATATAGTTCTAGTTCATCATAATCTGCTGGTGTATACTGGTTTTCTGGAATCAACTTAGTACCAGTCTGTTGTTCCATTTGCTTAACCTCTTCTCCAAAATTCATTCTAAACTCAGCATCATCTCTATCGTATTGCTTTCTTTCTATTGATACTGGGTCTATTGCAGATGCCTTTACCTTTTCATCCCTTTTCATAAATCCACCTATAATAACCTGCATAAACTTAGGAGCGATAGCTGGAGCTTTCATATCAAGATTAACAAAGGCTTCTTTGCCGTCTACGTTTAATAAATCTAAAAACTCTTGCATAGGTTGTCTACCTCTTGCAAACTTTCTATTTTTATCAAACTTTTTATTACGACTAGTGTAGTAGCCACTATTATATGCTTTTTGCAAAAATTTGGATATTTTCAATCCTTCTTGCATGTCTCTTTTTAGCTTAGAGTTTCCTAAATGGAAATTAAGCAATTCTCTTGATGTTTCTTTATTGTCGCTCATAATTATAGCAAAAGTACAAAAATAGATTACACGGTAATCTTATATGTTTTTAATGGTAAAGAATGAAGTTTTATGTCCTCCTTTTCACTTTCCAAAGATACGCCAGAAAGTAGACTAATCATAAATGCCACAGTTCGGTCAAATGGTGTACGATTTTCGTGGTCGTACGCTAATAATTCCTCAAGCAAATCTGCAAAGTATATTTTCCTACAATGACTCTCTATGTAAGATATACAAGTGTCTAACTGTCTAGCCATAGCAAAGCTATCTCCAGAAGCTACCCCGTATTTCTTAGGGCCTCCTTGTCTTCTTTTATGTCTGTCAACAGCAGCATCTGGGGTTCTTAATAGATAAGACTTGAATCCCTTGTTTTGAAAATAATCTACAAAGTCATCACCTACGTCATTCTCGTAACATGCCTTGTATCCATAAAATACAGATGCTTTTAACATTTCGTCGTGAAATAAGCTTTTAAGCCTAGGTCTTCCTACGTACTCGGCTACTGGCATCCCAGTATTTTCTGGGTCTTTCATGTCCAACTTCTCAAATACATAACATGTTCCCATAGAACCTTTACCACTAATAACAGAAGACTTAAACGGGTCAATGCCGCTTGAGTATATATGATTATTAGCTGGAGACCTTAAGCCGCTTATTTCAACAAATTTGTTTTGCATATCCTTTGGGGGGAACTTATGGATTAACCAAGAACCTTCTTTATCGTCTGCCCAGTCTACAGTCTTATTATCTTTCCAGAAAAACCTTACCCTTCTCATAGGCACTTTTTCCTCTTTTAAAAAATCTAACTGGTTATATATATTTTCGGCATTAAAATAGCATTTCTTAGAGTCAATCATAAACGCCTCGTTTTCGTCAAACGGGTTCATACGAATCTCTTCCGATAATTGCTGTTTGTCTGTTATTAGTTTTCTTTGAGAGAGCAAATATTCCTTACTGCCCATTTCAATCTTAATCCCAAACTTCTCATATATAAATTTCTTTTGCTTATCTGTAGGGGTGTCTATAATAGATTTGCCATACTCATCTATAAAACCTTCATATCCGTCATATGCTGGGCAAAAATATCTATATAATCCAGATGCAGTCATTTCGTTTTCAAACTGATTAGATGAATCATATAAGTTTTTATATGGTTCACCTCCAGACTTGGCATCATTGGCAGTAGATGGTATAAGGCAGAACCCTACCTTGATAGCACCACGACCCATTGTTTTTTTAACGATAGGCCAGTATTGGTTAACAGATACGTCTTTAGGCCATTTACCAGCCTCGTCCATTAATAGCGCTGTTACACGCCCAGAATCATACGAGTTAAGGGCAGTATTCTTAAAATTAATCTTTGACTCAAGGCCAATGTCATCATCAAATATCTTTCCCTTCTCTCTACCCTTTGCCTTCTTTTTGTCTTTTTTCTTCTTAAATACAAGTTCTGTTTTAGTCTCTTCATCTTCTGCTCTTGGTTTTAAAAATACAGGCAAGTTCCTGTATCCATTCATGACCATGTAAACGAATGCGTCGCTAGCATCTTTACCAGTCTTTGATATAATCCCACAGAATGATTTACGCTTAGTTATAGATTTCCATACTAAGTATGCGGTGGCTTGTGAAGTAGCTCCCTCACGACGCTTCTTAATCCTTACTATACCAAAACAGTATGGCAAGGATTCTGCATGCTCCTGAAAGTAAAAGTATTTTCTATCTACGTCTCTATAGTCTGGATTAGTGCCATCCTCTAGTGTCCAGTAGTTTAAGTAGAAATAATGCAATCCATTAATGTACGTAGGCTCACCGTCATTGTAGAACCAGTACCCATTGTTTATTCTTCCCCACTCTTGTATAACGAAGTCTCTTTGCTCATCCGAGTATATAGGATTACCATCCTCATCAAATTCTAATTCCTCAAAATATTCTGGTATTTCTACCTTATAAAATTTTTGTTGATATTGTTCTAGCTCAAAGTTTTCTATTAGAGAACTTTTTGGCATCTCTGGAAGCTTATATTTTATACCATATATTTCTACTGTCTTACTCATTTTCAAACTGTTTCTTTGTAAATTTATCAATCTTTGAGAACATGTCTAATCCAGTAGCTGTTAAGGCAAATGTTTTCTTTCTATTGTCTAAGTGGTCAATTGCTACAACATAGTTTTTTTTAATCATTCGGTTATTCATTGTATAAAACTTAACTCCAGTATCTGAACAATCCCTTTTAAAGTCATTAGTTCCATAGAAATTATACGTACCAGCCCATAGTATAAATGCGCACTCATTTAAAGACATACCCATAATCTGTGTTACAACATTGATTCTATTTAGAAACGTGTACATGTCTATAATACGGCCATCCCTTTCCTTAATCTGAGAAATTGCTCTTTCATATCCAGCCCTTCTAGCTTTAATTACTTTTGTTTGAATATGTCTTCTTAGATTATCTATATGCTTATCCTTACCATAAACCTTTTGTTTTTCTTTAAACAGCTTATAGCTTAGCTTGTCATACTTCTCATTCTTATTCTTAATTACTTTTGATTTGTTTTCTTTTGAGTTGCCGTGAAGTCTTTTTAAACGTAGTATTTCATTTTTTGCCTCTTTATAGGCTTCAAACATTTCAGTTCTAGGAGTATTCTTAGTTACGTATTTCATCGTACTAGTTGTTCTATTAATGGTTTACTTCTAGCTTTATCCTTTTCTTCATCTCCAGTCAATGCGTTATCAATCTTTAACTTTTTCATTACGTCATTGATATCACCTACACTATTAAAGAACTTCATTACACGCTCCATTGTACCATCGTTCTTATCAGATAGCTCTAAAACAGACAGGTCTGTATTATTTAACATGCTTGTAATCTCATTCAACTTCCTATTAAGTGCATAATATGCGCCTACAATACCGTCTTGTTCGTAAAGTTTTAATTTTTCTTTATCAGTCATTAGTATCCTCTTTTATCAAATTCATGGTCTACTGCAAGGCAATCAGAATACCTAAGTCTTATTGCAGTTTCAACAGTACCATTGACATTATGAGTCATCTCATAGTCAGAATATATGTATGTTATAGCAACATCTCCTACTTTAAAGTCAGTTATTGAGTCAGGTTTTGCTAAAATTCTTAATTTATTGGGTATTTTTACTTTTTCAGTCTGTAATACGCTAGATTGCTCTAAATAAAGCCTTTCTGCAAGCATAAATCCATCTATTGGAATCAGTTTTCCATCAATTACGCCAAAGTATACGAATATTTCCTCAACTGAAAAGAGTTTGTAACCGTGTGGGATACGTTTGTCTGTAATTTCAGAATCCTCACGCATGCTATTGTGGTGTGCCAGTACATTTGTTCCTGCTTTTAAGTTTTTGTAATCAGTTAATAGGATACCTTGTGTAAAATTAGTAATACGACTATCCCATGAATACTCATTAGCCATAAATAATTTACCTGCAGTTCCGTCTTCTTTTGTAAATGAGTGAGTTTCTTTTTCGTCAACGTCAACTAGTACTATGACGCGATGGCCAACAGGCCGAATCTTGTTATACAGTTCTTTCATTTGCTTTGGTTATTCGCAAATATACGTAGATATTCGTATTTGTATCTTATTTAAAGCGTTCTCCTTTGCCAGATGTTCTACCAGAACGGTATACTTGAGAATTCTTAGACCACAGATGATGATAAGCCCACCATCCTGCAGTTAGTTTAGAAGAGTTAGCTTCTTTAGCGTGGCGTTTACGATATTGCTCACGTGCTTCAGGAGAATAATTAGAGGAGTAGCCTTTAGCGCCAAATCTAACGATACGAACTTTATCGCCTTCTTTAGCAAGTACAACCTTTTTATGCGTTCCATCGGTGGCATTTTTAGGTTTATTGTACCCAGCAAATTTTTCTCCTCTATATTCTACCATTTCCCTGTTTTTAATTTCTTAAAATCTTTTGCAGAAACAGTTGATTTACTTTTAGGCTTAGATGTTCCAGCCTTTTTCTTAGCATTAATGTTATTCACTAAGCTGTTCTTTACTCCTAGTTTATTTACTTTCATATTATCTTCCTTGGCCTCGGTATGCTTTAGGCTTACCTGAGTGTTTGTTATAAGTTTTTTTTGCAGCACCTGTCTTTCTTTTACCAAATGAGATTTTTACGCTACCTCCAGCTGACTTAAGCTTCGCCATCTTAATACATGTTTTTTAGCTTACTCTTAGATTTATCAAGAGCTGATTTTATTTTAGCTCTTTCAATAGCATTTATTAAGCGAGGTTGTCTTGGGTCGTTAATAGACATTTTCTTCCCTACATACATTTTACCATTGCCTTTCTCAGCGTCATCCATTTCTTTCTTAGTCTCTACTTTGATTGTAGGGCCAGTTTTTTTAAAGCTGATTTCAAACTCTTTTTCCATAGCAGCGCTATTATCTGGTTTACCCATTTCGCCTACTCTTTTTTTCTTTGGAGGTATTTGCATATTATTTCTTTTTATTAACTTTTTTAGTTTCTGTTTTCTTTACAGGTTTTTTAGTAGCTGGTTTCTTGGTAGCTTTTTTCTTAGCTGGCTTCTTCACCTTAACAACAGCCTCTTCATTAAGAGACACGTTGTACTCAGTAGGTGCGTATTCCATTTTTGAAAACAAACTTTTAAAGAATTCAATTATCTTTTTCATAGATACAAAACTAACTATTTCTTTGCATAATTTTTAATGATATGCTGAATCATGTTTTCTGGCACTTTTTTATAGGATTTTTTAAAGCCTTTAGGAGACATCTCAATAAGCACTTCGTCTGTATATATACCAGTGGGGAATCTTTTAAGAGTAGGTAGCATATAGTAGCTGTATAGATATAGGTTGGCTTTCTTTACGTATCTAGTAAGATTAATTGGCAGCTCCCACTTCTTTATCTTTTCAACAGCCCTCATCTCGCAATCCTTCTCTAGCTCAACCATAAGGTCTAGCATATTAGATAGCTGTGTCTTATTTAGCATTACATTACCTGCAAGCCAGTCCCATGTCTTTCCTGTATTATCATTCCATTTGCTCCACCTTTCGTCAGACTTCCACTGCTCCATATGGCAGAACTCATGTATGAGTATCTCAAACCATTCTTTAAATGGCCTGCCACAGGCTACGACAAGTGCCTTATCTGTTTCGCAGAAGTAACCACTACAATTCTCTGAGAAGTCATCCGTAAGTACAACATTATTAGACGGAGACAGCACCAACTCTATACCATATGTTTTACACTGTCTTTTTACTGATGCCATAAAAGGCTTGTATTCTTCTGGGATGTAATATTTCATAGTTGCTCAAAGTTAAGCTAGTATTGGGTTACATAAAAATCCCGCATCGTAAGGGTATGTTATAACAGCCTCAACCTATTGCCGTTAAAGAATACGTTAGGGTTTACCCAGAACTCTATATTAGACCCTAGCTTCTGGGCTATTACCTTATTCTCAATTAGGTCTGTTATACCAGCCTTTATCGTATTAGGGGAGGATATGCCTGTATTAACCTGTATGTCTGGAATATGGTATACTACCGTCTGACTGAGGGGGCGTATAGTACATGCCCCATATACCAGTAGCCTCAACCCAGTACCCGTTAGTTTCATTAAATCTTTAAGATTGTCATTAAACAGCTTTGTATATGCTGCCGTGTCCGATAGAGACATTCTGTTCTTAGGTATCTTCCTTACAGCGTAAAGGTCATCTCCGTCCTTCATCTGCCATACCTCTTCATCATGCTTTGTTGTGTACTGCCTTTCCTCTATACCCATAACCCTAAATGGACTCTGTATGTATGATTCATACTTTTTCATATATTTGCCTTTGCGGTTGTTAAGTACCCCAAATATACGTCATCTTGGAAGTAAAAAATCAATTTGACGTATTTTTTTTACAAAAAATTGAAAAACACGTATTGATTTACAGTTAGTTACAAGGTTTCCTTCTTATATATATTATACTGTATCTAGACGCTCTGTAAACGTCCAGTTTATTATAGCAAAAACTTGACACAAGTCAAGCTATAGGTTTACATTTAAAGTAACATAGTAAAGCTGTTGTTTTACTTTTAGCTGTTTAAGTAAAATAGTGAGGTATGTCACCATGCAAGGGAACTATATATGCATAGTGGGCATGACGGCTAGGTGAAATTCAAATTCCTAGACCGTGTACCCCTAGTAAATGATTGTAATTCAGCAAGTTATATCGTAAAAACTAACTAGATAGGATGTATAGCGCATAGCTATATCTAGATAGGATAATGTATACGTATAGAATATAGTTGTCTATGCAACTAACTTGGATTCCCTTCCTCAATCAATGTTCAAACATCTAATTCAATCTCCTAGGGAAATATCAGCGCGCTAGTTTTACTAACTAG
>Ga0222712_10002402_pt1 | contig 21458 bp, 15 predicted proteins | sample C33_657DmetaG_FD_165043 | JGI IMG/M metagenome (GOLD analysis project Ga0222712, IMG submission 165043) | Estuarine water microbial communities from San Francisco Bay, California, United States - C33_657D | ecosystem: Environmental > Aquatic > Marine > Unclassified | place: USA: California... | reverse complement strand
AAAAGGACATTCAGGTTCTCCGTTTTTGCAAATTGCACATCAATTTCCAGAACAGTTTAATTATTTAGTTCTTGGTATTCAAAAGGCAGCTAATCCAAAAACACTTTTTGAAACGGCATCTGATATTGGTTGCGATTATTTAGAAATCGAGAAATTTAACCATGCTCATTGGGCACTTGTAGAAACTACCATTACTCGTTTTTTACAATCCGTTGATAAGGTATATGTGAGTATAGATTTAGATGGATTTTCTTCGGCGTATGCGCCAGGTGTTTCTGCGCCGTCACCCCTTGGATTTTCTCCTGAAATTGTTTTTAAATCACTCGATTTAATTATTCAATCAAATAAGTTATTAAGTGTTGATATCGTTGAACTAAATCCTGTATATGATCAAGATAATGCCACTGCCCGACTCGGAGCAAGATGTTTAGAATACATTGTTCGTAATAATTACAGCTAACAAACGCTTTAGTGACCAAAGCTGCCTTTACATGCAGGCACTTGCAAATTTTTGAAAATATAATAGGAACAACAGGTAAGTCTTCTTTTAAAAATGAGAAGGTTAATGCAGTTTCTTTATTTCATGAATAACTGTTAAATGTCGCGTATGATTTTTAAATGATGATTGGTATGCACAATAAAAAAGCGAAGTGTTTTAGGCACATTTAAATCACCAAAAATAGGGTGGGTAAAATATTTATTTTGATGTGTAGAGGCGAGTGTTTGCAAATTGGCTTTTGCAAGCTCGATTTGCTTAATTATTTCTGCTTTTGTAATTGTTTTTTCAGGAATAACAATATTAGGGGCCTTTGCCTTGCCTCTAGGGATGTAATTGGTCAATAAAAACCAGTAGTAAGTTGCATTAAAGACAGGCTTTGCTTTTGCTGGATTTGAATGTACAATCGCGTTTGTTATGGTATTAATTACCATGCAGCTATGCGCAATATGCCAACCAATAGTTTCACCTGAAATTGAGTCATTTAGTTTTTGATGCAATTCTAAATAGCTTTCTAGTTGTTTAAGCAAAGCTTCATTTTTGTCTATAACACTATACATCATGGATTAAATATAGCTTAAAATGCTGTTTTTCCCAAATCCATAAATGCAATATCTGTTTGCGTAAATGATTTGGAATTTAATACAGATAAATTTGCGGCTTCAATAAGCAAAGTGTCCATGAAAAAGAGTTTTAGATTGTTTTTTTTAGTCTTGTTGTCACCGTTTTTTGTTTATGCATTTCAGCAAAATGATTCTGTACATACCCAATATTTACCGGATGTAACAATTGTTGGAAAAAATAGCAGGAGTGACTATGCCCAGATGCCAGAAATTGTTGGTACCAATATATACGCGGGCAAAAAAAATTCGCTCATAATTTTAAACAATGTGCAGGGGAATGTCTCCACCAATACTATGCGTCAAGTGCTTTCAAAAGTGCCAGGTATTCATATTTGGGAAAGTGATGGAAGTGGCATTCAAATTGGAATTGCTTCGCGTGGACTTAGTCCCAACAGAAGTTGGGAATTTAATGTGCGTCAAAATGGATACGATATAGCAGCAGATCCATTTGGTTACCCCGAAGCTTATTACAATCCACAATTACAAGCAGTACAACGCATAGAAATTGTTAGAGGTCAGGGAGCTTTACAGTATGGCCCACAATTTGGTGGCCTGGTTAATTATATTTTGCGTAATGGCAATGAGTTTAATAAACCACTCGTATTTGAAACGCAGCAAACCATTGGTAGCTATGGACTTTTTAATAGTTACCAAGCAATAGGTGGTAAAAAAGGGAAGACACATTATTATTCTTTTTTTGATCATAGAAGTGCAAATGGTTGGCGCGAAAACAGCAATTACTATACCAATTCGGGCTATGCAACAATCACCCATCAATTTAAAAATAATGTAGCGGTAACATTTGAACTGATGCATTCGCATATGCGCAGTAAACAAGCCGGGGGATTAACAGATCAGCAAATTATAATAAACGCGCAGCAAAGTGAGAGAGGAAGAAACTGGTTTGATATTACTTGGACGACACCTGCTATCATAGTGAATTATGAATTGAATAAACAAACCAGGTGGAATACAAAACTATTTGGCACCATTGGTAACCGCAATAGTGTTGGTTTTATGCAGTCGATTCTAGTAAAAGATGTTATCAATCCTTCAACAAATAGTTACGCAAACAGGGTTATAAACTTGGATCAGTATAGAAATTACGGATTGGAAAGTAGATTTATTACTGCCTATCAATTGGGTAAACAGGAACACAATATTTCATTTGGTATTAGAGCCTACACTGGAAATACACATAGAGATGCAGAAGGTAAAGGCACCAAAGGTTCGGACTATGATGTTACAGTAGAAGCTGCGTTTCCCAATTCAATTTCATTTACCTCAAAAAATGCAGCAGCATTTGCAGAAAATATTTTTAGACTCAATAATAAATTTATTCTGATTCCTGGTGTAAGAATGGAGTATCTAGAAGGTGCAGCAGCAGGACGTATAGGTTTTGATACAAATGGATCTGCTATTGAACTCCAAAATATTAGAAGAAGTAGAAGTTTCATAATGGCTGGTATTGGTGCAGAATACCATATAGGTGCATCTACAGAATTTTATGCAAATATTACACAAGCGTATCGTCCTATTCAGTTTGCAAATTTGCAAGCACCTCCTGGCACAGATATTATAGATCCAAATTTGAAAGATGCGCGTGGCTATAATTTTGATATTGGTTACAGGGGTAAATTTAAAGACATTTTAAAATTTGATGTGAGTGTTTTTCATTTACAATACAATAACCGTGTTGGTGTTATTTCCACAAATGGAGGAGCGAACCGGTTGGTAACAAATGTTGGAAATAGCAACAGCAAAGGTTTTGAAAGTTATGTTGAGTGTATGCCCATTAAAATATTTGCAAAAGATTCAAAATATGATTTGATTGTTTTTACATCTTATGCGTATACAAATGCAAGGTATAGTTCAGATCATAAACTCGCCACAATTAAAGGGAAGAAAATAGAAAATGCGCCCAACCATATTATTAGAACTGGCATTACCCTTGGTGTAAATAAATTTTTGTGTACTGCGCAGGTAAGTTATGTAGGTGATTCATTTAGTGATGCAAACAATACAGTCATGCCTTCATTAAATGGAACTGCAGGTTTGATCCCTGCATACTCAGTTACAGATCTCACCTTTTCTTATACATTTAAAAAAGGGATAGCATGTAAATCGGGCATCAATAATTTATTTGACGTAAATTATTTTACAAGAAGGGCTGGTGGTTATCCTGGACCTGGCGCATTACCAGCAGATGCAAGATCTTTTTTTATTACAATGAGTGCTACATTTTAATAGCACAATAATTATTCATCTGTTTTTTTCGAAGTTTGTAAGAGTGTATCAATTTTATCAATGAGTAAGTGAATGGTATTATTTTTTAATTCTTCTACTTCTATTCCTGCTTTGATACCACCTACATGATTGGGTGTTGTCATGAGTTCATAAAAACTTAACTTAAGTGCCTCCGCAATTTGCTCGATTCTATCTACCGAAATATCTGTTTTTCCGGTTTCAATTTGACTAAGCGCACTTGGCGTAATGCTTAATTGTTGCGCCAACGCACCCTGCCTAACACCCAACGCCTCTCGATGTCTGCGTATATTTCTACCGATTATTTCTTTTACTTTCATAATTAATTAAATATAGCTTAATACGTATTATTTCGCCAAATGAATATTTATTTTTTATTTAAAATCTTGATAATCAATCAACTAAAGATTATTTTGGTAATTTATTTTAATTATTTTCAAAAATAATATATTTAACGTAAAAATAATTTAACTAAATTTAACCTCTAATTAACCAAAATTAAATACGATGAAAAAACTAACTGTTTTTTTGGCGTTTGCTTTGCTGTTAATAGCACAAGCATACGCTCAATCCCCTCGAACAGTTACCGGGAAGGTAACCGATGACAAAGGAACACCGTTGAGTGGTGTTACAATTAGTGCTGTGGGTTTCAACAAAAATGCACTTTCAGACAACAATGGATCTTTTTCTATTCAAGTAACAGAAAAAGTGAAAAGTTTAAAACTTACCTATGTAGGATTTGATTCTAAAGAAGTAAGTATTACAGGTGTATCAACTGTTAATGTTTCATTATCTCCAGAAGATAAAGCCTTAAATGAGGTTGTAGTAGTTGGATATGGTACACAAAAGAAAAGAGATATTACTGGTAGTATCGCTAGTGTTAAAGGTGAGGCTTTAGCAAATAAGCCTACACAAAGTTTTGAACAAGCTTTGGGTGGTAGAGCTGCTGGTGTGCAAGTAGTGATTCCAAGTGGTGTATTAAATGCGCCACCTGTATTAAGAATTAGAGGAGCTAACTCTATTTCATTGTCATCATATCCGCTCATTGTAGTTGACGGTGTGCCAGTATTTACTGGTGATGGTAGTTCTACGAACGCAGCAGGTAACGTTTTATCTTCTATCAATCCAAATGATATTGAAAGTGTAGACGTTGCAAAAGACGCTGCTGCAACTGCTATTTATGGTAGCCGCGCGGCAAATGGTGTACTATTTATTACCACTAAAAAAGGTAAACCAGGTCGTTCAAAAGTTACTTTAGACAGCTGGATTGGATTTAGTAATCCGCAGCGTTTACAACAAGTACTTGACGCGCAACAATACACCGACTATAAAAACGAAGCCCTTAGAAATGCGGGAACATTTAATGCCGCAACCAATGCGTTTGCAACAACTGTAGGTGCTGATGGAAAAATAATCAATACCAATTGGGCAGATATCGTTTACCGCCAGGGTTTGCAACATAGCAATACCATTAGTTTATCTGGTGCGAATGAATCTACTAGTTATTATTTTTCTACTGGTTATACAGAGCAAGAAGGTATCATTAACAGAAACGATTTTAAGCGTTTAACTTTATTAATGAACGTTGATCATAAAGCTGGAAAGTTTTTTAGTATGGGTGGAAAAATCCAATATACCAGCGATCAAAATACAGCTGCTACAAGTTCTGGATCTTTGGGTGATGCTTTTGCAACAGCAGGTTTAGGTCGTGTGGCTTTAATTACTGCACCTAACGTTGGTCCATTCAATGCTGATGGTTCTTATAACCAAGCCAATGGTCTTATTGGTGTGATGGGTAATAAATTAGGCCAAGTAGGTTTTTACAATCCTCAAATTACCATGGATTTAAATAGATCTAATAGCTATGGTGAACATTTAATTAGCAATTTATATGCTCAGTTTAAACCAGTAAGTTGGTTAGCGGTAAGAACACAATATGGTCTTGATTATTTGATGGTAGACAATGATGTATACTCTCATCCATTATCTGGAGAAGGTTTTTCTACAACAGGTTCTGTTTCTGCCATTTTTAATAAAAACAAACGTTGGGTTTGGACAACCACTGCTCAATTTGATAAAGTGTTTGCACAAAAGCATAACGTTAGTGTTCTTGCGGGTGTGGAGCAACAAAAATCTGATCAAAATAGTTACGGTCTAAACCGTGTAACTGTTGCGGATCCTGCATTTACAAATATTCAGGGTGGATGGGTTACCCCTAACACTTCTGGATTAGGTATTGGCGAAAATTATTTATACTCTGAGTTTGCTCGTGCGCAGTATAATTTCAGCAGAAAATATTTTTTAACTGCTAACGTACGTAGAGACGGAGCATCTCAATTAGGTGTTAACAGCAAGTATGGTATTTTCTGGGGTGTGTCTGCAAGCTGGGATGTGTTATCTGAAAAATTCATTCAGAACATCAAGTTAGACAAAGTATTTAGCAGCTTACGTTTAAGAAGTAGCTATGGTAAAGTTGGTAATATTGGTGGCTTAGGAAACTTTGCATCATTATCTACATTTAGCTCTGGTTTATATGGAAGTGCAGGAACTGTAGGTTATAGCCAAGCAGGTAATCCAAACCTTACATGGGAAACCAGTAAAAAAACAGACGTTAGTTTAAACTTTGGTTTATTTAATGATCGTTTAACTGCAGAAATTGGATATTACAATAGTAACAACGATGGTTTATTATTATTTGTACCACAACCGCCATCTGCTGGTTTACCTTCAAATATTCCAACCAACATTGGTTCTATGTACAATAGAGGTTTTGAATTTGATATTAAATACAACGTAGTTCAAAACAAAGATTTCTCTTGGACAACTTCATTTAACTTATCAACCAACGATAATAAAGTATTGTCATTAGCACCAGGTATCACCAACATTATTGGTTCTACAGGTGGTTTAGAGAATCCAAGTATTACCATGCCGGGTAATCCAATAGGTATGTTGTTTGTAACAAGAACAGCCGGTGTTGATCCAGCTTCTGGACGAAGAATTTTCTTGAATGCACAAGGTAGACAAGTATTATTCCAGCACGTTGCACCAGCAGGTCAATCTCGTTTCATGTATGCAGACGGTAGCGTAGCTCCAACTGTAAGTAGCGCAGATGCAATTGTATACAAAAATACAAACGCTAAAATATTTGGTGGTTTTGAAAATAACGTTAGGTTCAAAAACTTTGAATTGAATGCATTATTTACCTACCAAATGGGTAACTGGTTGTATTATGGAACACAAGCTGGTTTAAGAGACCAACGTTTCTGGAACAATGAAGTTGGTGTTTTAAATAGATGGCAAAAAGCTGGAGACGTTACTGAATTTCCAAGAGCAGTATTTGGAGACAACGTTTCTAACGGTTCTTCTTTCCCACTTGACATCAACGTATTTAAAGGTGATTTTATTAAGTTAAGAACACTAACACTTGGCTACAATATTCCAAAAAATATGTTGGACAAAATCAAAATTTCTAATGCACGTTTTTATGTTTCAGGAAACAACTTGCTTATCTTAACAGCGTATCCAGGACCAGATCCTGAAGTTTCTTCTAACGGAAACGGCACTACCAATTTTGGTGTTGACAGAAACACTGTAGCTAACCAACGTACAATCACTGTTGGTATCAACGTTGGTTTCTAATTGTTAAACTATTAATTAAGAAAAATGAAAAAGAATCTATTATACATTTTGATGGCAGCGGGTCTTGTTCAAATGACCTCTTGTGCCAAAGAAAATTTTGTAAATCCGGTTCCTACCAACGTAATTTCTGATCTTACTGCATTTGATAGTAAGGATAGAGTTGAAGGTCAGGTAAGAGCTATTTATGCCTCTATTAAAAATTCAGGTATGTACGGAGGTCGTTATCAAATATTTAATGATATCCGCGGCGAAGACTTCATGAATGAAAGAACCAACGTTGTAACAGGTTTTGATGTATGGAACTATACACCTTCAAACAGTTCTACGAACTCGGTTCAAAACCATTGGTCTAGAGCTTATTACGTAATCAATCTTACAAACGTTTTTTTAGAAGGTATGACCGCTAAAGGAACTGCAGTTGTTGGAACAGCACTCTCTGCTAATTACCAAGCAGAAGCTCGTTTATTAAGAGCCTTGAGTTATTACTCTTTACTACAATTGTATGCGCGTCCTTTTTGGGATGGCAATGGATCTAAGCCTGGTGTACCAATGCGTTTAAAGGGTAATACAGGTTCTGATGATTATGCAAAAGCAAGAGCAACAGTAGCCGAAGTGTACACACAAATTTTAGCAGATTTAGATTATGCTGAAACAAATTTACCTTCTACCTATAGCACCGCTTTAAATAATACCATTCGTGCACACAAGAATACCGCTATTGCACTTAAAACAAGGGTTTATTTAAGCATGGGTCGTTTTGCAAATGTAATTACTGAAGCAAATAAAATAGTAAGTAGTGCAGCGCCATATACCGCAGCAACTGGTGTAGCACATGCATTACAATCAGATATTACAAATGTATTTAAAGCGCCTTACACAACTACCGAATCTATTTTATCTATGCCATTTGCTTCTAATGAGGCACCGGGTGGTCAAAACCAATTGGGTTACTATTATGGTCCTGCAGCATTTAACGGTGGAAATGGAGAATACTCTTTGTTACCAACTGGTATCATTGCAAATACTGCATGGAAAACAGCAGATAGAAGAAGAACTATGGTTGCCGTTTTTGGTGGCAAAAGCTACTTAACTAAATATAGTGTGGCATCTATTTTTACCGACTATGCACCTGTTATCAGATACGCTGAGGTGCTACTTAGTTTAGCAGAAGCAAGAGTGCGTTCTACAAATACCGTAGATGCTCAAGCAATTGCTTTATTAAATGCAGTGCGTGGTCGTTCTGATGCTTCAACTGTTTTTACAGCCGCAGACTTTGCTAATTCAACAGCACTTGCAAATGCAATTGTAACTGAAAGACGCATTGAACTTTTAGGAGAAGGTATTAGAGGTACTGATATCACTCGCTTAGGTCTTCCTTTACCAGCTAAACCTGGTGTGGGTGAAATTAAAGCAGATGCACAACAGTATATCTGGCCTATATCTTCTACAGAGTTATTATTAAATCCACTTTGTAAAGACAATTAGAATTTTCTCTTGCATATTAAAAGGCCCGGTTAGTTTTCTAACTGGGCCTTTCTTATTTAATTTGCAACAAAATAAACGGGATGCTAAAAGGTATTAAGTCTTTTGTTATAATATTTTTATTGCTTATTGGTTTAGAAGCAACTGCTCAAAAAACTACAGTATGGATAGTTAGGCATGCAGAAAAAGACACTTCTTTTGCAAACAGACTAAATCCAGATTTAACCGTTGTTGGTATGCAAAGGGCTAAAGATTTAGCGGCTTATTTACAAAAAGAAAACATTGTAAAAATATTTTCTACAGATACTAAAAGAACAAAACAAACGGCCACCTATTTTAATGTACCGATAGAAATATACAATCCTAAAAGCTTAAATTCGGTCCTAGACTTCATAAACCTAGATAAGCAAGATAAGTCAGTGTTAATTGTTGGCCATTCCAATACCGTATTAGAAACGATTGAAGCACTTGGAGGTACAAGACCTGTAGCTCAGCTGTCTGATGATGATTACGACTATTTATTTAAAGTTGTATTAGCTGATGGTAAACCTACTCAAGTGAATATTTTTCATTTTGGGCAGTTCCACAGAGGTGGCAACGCTACTATGAAATAGCCTATACTTTCATCTTATGTAAAAATAACATGTTAATTAATAAAAGGCCCGGTTAGTTTTTAACCGGGCCTTTTTATTAACTTATAAAATTAGAGTTTAGTTGTCTTGTAAATTTTTACAAGCCCATCATTTTCACTACTTGTTACAATTAAACTTTGCTTAATTGGACTTTTTGAAGCTGGAATAAATATAATCCCTTCCGGAGCGTCACCAGTTTTATACATTTTAATAAATACAGGTGATGTTGGATTGGTAATATCATAGATGGCAAAAGCATCGACTCTTTCTAGGCCTACAATTACAATATTTTTACCCCCTACCTTACCTAAACATACAGATTCTGGCTCTACAGATTTATCATCACTTCTAGTATCATCATAAATAGCTAGGTCTTTGGCTTTCACATCAAGTTCGTTTTTACTATCAAAAACTTGACTTCCGGTTGTGGCATTCCATACACTAAATGATCTTGCACCTAATGAGTATAATGCATCAAAATCGCCATCATTATCAGTATCACCTAAAGTGGTGGTAATATTTAATCTTCCTAAAACGGCATCTGTTTTAAGCGTTGTTGCGGTTGGAAAATTTGTTGCGTCCAATGCAACAGCACTTACTCTTTTCATTTCTGTAAACGCAGCATATTCTCTAGAGTCTCCTTCATTTGCTGTAAATAAGTAAGGGGTTCCATTGTGGTTGAAGTATGCAATGGCATCTGGCATATAAATGCCATATACTTTTGAAAAAGTATTAAATTCAATTTTATTGTCTTTATCACTTACATCCGTTGCGTTTGCAGCCAAGGAGTAATCTTTAAAGCCAAGAGGTGATATTTTTTTAATACTTGCACTGGCAATGTCAACTTCAGCAATTGCATTGTTTTCTTGTAAGGTTACATAAGCTGTTTTAGAATCATCCGAAACAGTAATATATTCAGGTTCAATATCTTTTACAAAGTTTTTACCTGGTCCAAATATTCTAAATCCTTTAGCCGTTAAACTTGCCAATTGGCTTTCAAACGAAGCAAAATTTAAAGTAATAACAGAATAGTCCGAAACTTTTATAATAGAAATGCTTCCTTCAGGATCATTTAAATAATCATTACTTGGTTCACCCTCGTTTGCTGTTAATATATAATTTCCGTCTGGACTAAAAGTAACCATGTCTGGTAATGCACCAACGGTTATGGTTTTTAGAACTTCATAATTACTTGTATTAAATACAACTACTTTACCAGGAGCCTGCTTATTGGTTGATTCAATAGCCGCTGCTAATTTTCCATTGCTTACGGCAACACTATTTACATAGCCACCATAAGGTAGCATACTAATAGATTTTATAACAGATATGCTTGATGGGTTGCTGATATCAATGACATCAATTTTGTTTTCTGCACCATTGTTTACAGCAAAAAGTCGGTTGGTACTAGGATCAAATGCTGTAATTTCTGCGGCACCTAATCCCCCTAAATTAATGGATGCGATTTCTAGATAGCCTGATAAATCCTCATTTTGTGTTTCTTCTAGAGGTTGTGCAATATCTTTTTTACTACACGAGAATAAAACAAGTGTTATTGCTAATAAACTAAGTAGAGTATATTTTTTCATAAAACAAATAAGTTTAAATACGAAGGTATTTTTGCTTTGTTAAGGAATTATGAATATAAAATCAATTTTATGTTACTAAAAAGGTCTAACAAAAGTTTATTTTTTAACGTAGTTCGGTTAATTTAGATACTCTAAACTATCCACTATGCTTAGGAAAGCCCTTTTATTACTTTCTGTTGTAGTTACTATTTTTGCCCAAGCGCAAAATGTGCCAAGTCCAAAATCTCATTTCGGATTCAATATTGGTGATAATTATCAATTAGCCAATTACACGCAAACAGAAGCGTATTTACAAAAATTAGCAGCGGCTTCAAATAAAATGAAGCTTCAAAGTATTGGTACCACCGAAGAAGGTCGTACTCAGTATATGGTTATTGTATCTGATCCATCTAATTTGGCCAAGCTTTCAAAGTATAAATCAATATCCCAACAAATGGCAAGAGCCGAAGGCTTAACCGACGCAGATGCCAAGCAACTTGCCAACGAAGGTAAAGCGGTGGTTTGGATAGATGGCGGGTTGCATGCCAATGAAGTACTGGGTATTCATCAGTGGATAGAAACATTGTATCAAATTTTATCTCGAAACGACGATGAAACAAAACGAATTTTAAAATCCACCATCATTTTATTTGTACATGCAAATCCGGATGGCCAAGAATTGCAATCGGATTGGTACATGCGCCACAGCGATACTTTAAAACGGAATACTGCCAATTTGCCAAGGCTCTATCAAAAATATATTGGTCATGACAACAACCGTGATTTTTATATGACCAATATGAGTGAGTCACGCAATATGAGCCTTCAACAATATGTAGAATGGATGCCTCAAATTTTATACAATCACCACCAGACAGGACCTGCAGGTACCGTGGTAGCGGGCCCTCCGTACCGTGACCCTTTTAACTATGTATATGATCCACTCCTTATTACGGGCATTGATCAACTAGGTGCCGTAATGAGCACAAGACTGAATGCCGAAAATAAACCAGGCTATACCATGAAAAGCGGATCTGTATATTCGACATGGTGGAATGGTGGATTACGAACAACAGCATACTACCATAATATTGTTGGTTTATTAACCGAAATGATTGGTAATCCAACACCTATGAAAATTCCATTTGTGCCGTCAAGACTTATTCCTAATAGTGGTACACCTTTTCCAATTGCGCCACAAAAATGGTATTTCAGAAATTCAATTGATTATTCGGTATCACTTAATTATGCGGTATTAAATTATGCATCTCGTCATAAAGATGAACTACTCATGAACATTTATACCATGGGTAAAAATTCAATCAATGCTGGAAGTAAAGACTATTGGACACTATCTCCAAATAAAGTTGAAATGGTAAACGAGTTAATGAAGTCGGATCAAAAAGACCAGCGCGCCGATACCATTGCATTACAGTACTATGAGAAAGTATATAAAAATCCAAAACTGAGAGATGCACGTGGATATATTATTCCAATTTCACAAACAACGACTGCAACCAATTTTGTAAATATTTTAATTAAGAGTGGTATTCGAGTAGAAAAAGCAACTGCTCATTTTAAAGTTGGCGATAAAGAATATGAAGCAGGTTCGTATGTTGTAAAAACCAATCAAGCATTTAGGCCACATGTGATTGATATGTTTGAACCACAGGATCATCCCAACGATTTTCAATATCCTGGTGGTCCACCAGTTAGGCCTTATGATGCAGCAGGCTGGACGCCAGCCTATACCATGGGCCTCGAGTTTGACCGTATACTAGAACCATTTGATGGACCGTTTGAAACAATCCCTTATGGCGAGGAGCAAAAGCACAAAGGATCGTTTACGAAATTAGCAGGTGCCGTTGGTTATACATTTTCTACCAAAGAAAATGCGAGCTATATTTTAATTAATGATTTATTAAAAGATGGTATTGAGGTAGAAAAAAATAGCGAATACTTTTATGTAGCAGCTTCTGACAAATCAGTATCCATTTTAGAAAATGCTGCTGCTAAACATGGTGTAAAAATTACCGGCGTACAACAAAAACTAAATATCGGTGCTGTTGCCCTAAAGCCTAGTAGAATTGCACTTTGGGATATGTATGGCGGATCTATGCCTTCTGGATGGACAAGATGGATTTTTGAGCAGTATCATTTTCCATTTACGGTGGTATTTGCAAAAGAAATTGACGCAGGTAATTTAAAAAGTAAGTACGATGTTATTTTATTTGTTGGTGGTGCGATTCCAGCATATCGTGCAGAAGCTGGATCAAATGCTATGGGTGGCTATGAAGGTAGAGAGCCTAACGAAAAAGAAATTCCTGAAATGTACCATGCACAGTTAGGAAGAATTACAGCTGCAAAATCTATTCCTGCTTTAAAAGAATTTACCGAAGCTGGTGGAACTATTATAACAATTGGCAGCAGCGCTAATTTAGCCTACCACTTTAAATTACCTATTCGTAATGCACTTGTTGAAATGGTGAATGGTAAAGAGCGACCATTGCCTGGCGAAAAATTTTATATTCCTGGATCTGTGATGCAGGTTGCTGTTAACAATGAGCATAAAGCAAACTGGGGTATGAAGCCTAATGCCGATGTATATTTTAGTGCGAGCCCTGTTTTTAATTTACTGCCAAATGCTACTGCTACTGGTGAAGTAACACCGCTTGCCTGGTTTGCTTCAGATAAAACACTTAGAAGTGGGTGGGCTTTTGGACAATCATACTTACAACAAGCTGTTGCTGCATTTGAAGCAAAAGTGGGTAAAGGAAAACTAATTGTATATGGTCCAGAAATTACTTTTAGAGGACAAACGCATAGCACGTATAAAATGTTATTTAACCAATTGTATGTACAATAATCACAAGCTTACAAATTGGGTGTATAACAAATGATTTTAATACTGTTTATCGGTTAGCGTTAGCATAAAACTAATTAGGTCATTTTTTTCTTTTGGTGTTAATTGTAAATTATCAAAAGGCAATGTTTGGTATGCCAAATTCATGCCTATTCCATTACCACCACCCAATTCATAAAATTTAACGACATCATCAAGTTTATTATAAACGCCATTGTGCATGTATGGTGCCGTTTTTTCAATATTTCTTATAGAAGGAGTTTTGAATGAATATTTTAATGGTTCTAGTTGATTTAAATTATATCTGCCTAAATCTTCATCCACAACAGCATTTTTCCAAACATTTGTTTTAGGAACTCCAATTACTTCAGATTCTGTATTATTAAACCACGGTGGAATAGTGCCATTGTATACCGGTATAAAATGGCAAGTAGCACATTTTGCTTTTCCTGTAAACACATTAAAGCCATTACTTTCCGACTCATTCAATGTAGTTTCTCCTCTAAAATATTGATCAATTTTTGAATTAAACGGCATTAAACTTCTTACATAAACAGCTATTGCATTTCGTATTTCATAAGGCGTTATTTCTTTTTTGGTGGGATAAGCTTTAGTAAAAAGGCCTGAAAGTTTTGGATTGGCTAAAATTTTCTTTTTTATTTGCTTAGGCGTAAGATCAAATTCATCTGGATTTTTCATAACACTCTCAATCTGGTTTTCTAAATCCTGCGAACGCAAGTCATAAAAAAATGCTTTTTGAAAAGCAGCATATAAAATTGTTGGCGAATTTCGTTGTACACTATTATTATGAATATTAGTGACTGAAGTTACTTTACCATCGGTAAAAGCCTTACTAGCTATGTGACAGCTAGCACAACTAATATTGTTATTTTTTGAGAGACTGGCATCATTAAATAGTATCTTACCTAATTCTTTTTTCTCATTGGTAGAAGCTGTTTCAGAAAATGGTGAAAATGCATCAGGATTTAGTTTTTTTCCTTGCATTAAGTTTGATAAAGTACCATAAAATACTTTGTTTTTATTGATATCTGGCATGTTGGCTAAGTCAGATGTAAAATCTTTTTCAAAGCAAACGCTGATAGGCATTAAATGATTCTTAATAAATTCTAGCCTATTAAATTCATTGAAATTATTATTTTTTTGTGCATAGACTATTGCATTTTTGAATAGAGAAGTTAGTTGTTGGTTAACTTTTTTCCCCTTTATGTTGCAATACAATAAATACCATTCGTTTATGCCGTCTAGTGTAAATGCAGCTTCCTGAATTGACTGAAAAGATACAGGAGAATCAAATCCTGTAATTCCTAATGCTGCAATTCTAATGATTTGGTGTTGGATTAATTCATAAAAGTGATGCTCCTGTATGGGCATTTCTTTCATTGTATTTTTTATGAATAAAAGATCTGTTGTTAGAATTTTAGTTTGTTTTTTTAAGTCTTCTAGGTCTACCGTATCGGAATAAATGATTTCTTCAATCACTTGAAAGCCAGACGGGTCGTTAATCATGTTATCGTCTGTTTTAATTTCTGGTAACGCGGGACCATTAATCCTTCGAGTTAACCCCTGAAAATAATACTCTACAAATGGTTCAACTTTTTTGTAGTTTTTTCTACTAGATGAAAACAATTCTTGTAATTTATCTTTTTCAACCAACCTATCACTGCTTTTTAGTAATGCTATGATCGTATCAATATTGTTTTCTAATGAAAGTAATGCAGCTTTATCAAAGCTTTCTTGCTTCATATTTAAACATGCAATAAAAAATACTAAACTTAAAATATAGACAACTACTTTTTTCATTTTTATACTGATTGTAGGTATATACTTAAATAAAAAAACCATCCATCTAATTGGATGGATGGTTTTTTTATTTCTTAAAAATTTATCTAGGTACGTTCGTAAGTAGTAGCGTTTGACCACCAGCTTTGTATGACTGAACCGAAACCGCTTTACTAGGATTTAAGAATTTATCTCCATCAACCCAAGTGTGTGCATGAATATTAATAGTAAATGTACCTGGTACACCAATTACATCTGAAATATCTTCCATAGCACCATGCTCCCAAATACCAAACTTGTTTTGGTTTGTTCCAGCTGGGTTGTACTTAGAATTTATCATAGAAGCATCTTTATGCGTCATATCCATAAAGATCTTTTTAGCACCTGTTGCAATGTTATATTGCCAAATAAGTGAATTGTGTGTAGCTTCTGGAAAGTAAGAATCTCCATCCTCTTGTATGTATACAAAATTTTCAGTTACGCAAACGTTATCTGGATTGATGATATCTAACCCTTTTACATTTGCACCAGTAGGTGAAACATCACCATCAGCAACAACTTTTAAAACACCTTTTAGTGGATCTGTTGCATCTAATTTTAATTGATACATTCTACCCATATATGTTTTTTCTGTAGTACCAGCCATGCCTGTTGCAACAAAGTATAATTCTCTATTGTTAGCAGCTGATCCTTTGCGGTAGTCTAAATCTTCTACACGAGCAAATTGAATACTTTTTAAAGTTGGGTTTAAATTTTCAATTTCAGCACCTGTAAAGTTTTTAGCATTTGGTACTTCTACAAATTCTACAGGATAATTATTATTCCAAGTCATTGCAGTTTCAATAGGATTCTGGTCAACTCTTCTTAATACATAAAGCTTTCCATTATCTAAATCACCAACAGTATTTGAAACATACAGGTAAACTTGACCATTACCTGCATCTTCACCTAAAATAATAACAGTTTTACCAGGATATGCTGCTTTAGGTAGTGGCACAGAATTTTCACCACTAAATTTACCTAATGCTGGTTTTACCCTTGATTGGTTTGATGCATTTGCAGGTGCTACCGGGTCAATCGCATGTGTCATTGCATTAACATTAGACTCACCAGTCGTTAAAAATACTGGTCCAAATCCATGAATTTCAGGGGTAGCCATTGTTGCTGAACACAATCTAAACATACCGCCATCGGTATTTACGATATAATCACCTTTAACAATGTCTAATTTTTTGTTTAAATACAATCTAGAAACTGCCCAAGTGTTTTCATGATTGGTAACCATGATGTAACCACTACCATCCGGATTTTTAATAAATCCTTGTCCATCTGGGGCACCACCGTATACCATCCCGTTTGAGTTAGGTATCACGTCTTCGCTACTTACTAGTGTGTGTACGCCTACACCAGCAAAATCACTTGCCATTTTGATAAATGATGGAGTGATAGAACGGTTTTTAAATTCGGCAGTTTCGGTAGGAAGTTTTGCAGTTTCATCATTTTTTTTACATGCTACAAATAATGTTGTTATAGTCATTAAAAGAAATAATGAATTAAAAATTTTGTTTGACATGAGTTTTGATTTAGATAGCAAAATTAGATACAGGAGTAACTACTCTTCGTTAATCTAAATGAACAAATCATTAACTCTTATTTTTTATTCCAGTACACTTTTAACTAATGTTTAATTTTTTAAATACAATTAAAAATATTTACTTAAACATTTATGTGACTTTGATGCATAAAAAAAGGGCCCATTTTATATGGACCCTTTAAAAGTTGTTATTTTCTAAAATTACTTTGGTAATACAACAGCATCCACAACGTGGATTAAACCGTTTGAACCAGTTAAATCTGTAGCAACTACAGTTGATACACCACCTTTTTCATCTGTTAAAATTACTTTACCTTCTTTGATAGAAGCAACTAGGTTGCCACCACTTACAGTTTTTAAAGTTACAGATCCACCACCATCTTTAATAGCTTTTACAACAGCGCCTGCATTAAAACTACCAGCTACAACATGGTACGTTAAAATTTTAGCTAAGGTTGCTTTGTTTTCTGGCTTTAATAAAAACTCTACAGTACCTGCAGGAAGTTTTGCAAAAGCAGCATTTGTTGGTGCAAAAACAGTGAAAGGTCCTGCACTTTGAAGTGTAGCAACTAAGTCAGCAGCTTTAACAGCAGCAACTAATGTTGAATGATCTTTAGATCCAACAGCGATGTCTACAATTGTAGATTGCGCCTTAACAGTGATGGTGCTAGCAACTATTACAACTAGAGCCAGCATTAAATTTTTGATTTTCATTTTGTTGATTTTTAATTATAACGTTTGTTTGAACTAATTGTTCAGTTACTTAAACAATTTAATATTATGGTTACTTTACCCTTTAAATATGTTATATTACAGAAGAAACTTACACTCTATGTTTAAAAAATTTACAAGCGGCGATATTCTGTTATTGGTTGCAGCACTTCTTTCTCTTGTTTTTTCAGAAATCATGTGGTTTACTGGTAATAAAGAACAAGCCTTATTTGTTGGGCTTTGGGTTCCTTCCATTTTATGTTTTGGTATTTTCCTTAAACTAACTAACAAAGAATGATATGACAGACATACTTCCATACTTTGCTGGATTAATTACCATTCTTTTTGGCGTAGGATGTTTTTTAATGCTAACTAAGTATAAAAATATAAAGTAGTAAATGAATAAGTTGCTTAGCAAATTACTTGGTGTTTATGATACACTCAGTACCCCTAAAAAATTACATTTTTTTGAGGTTGCTATTTTAAAAGTTTCTATTATTTCATTTGTTGCACACATTGCTTTTATTTATTTCGAGAATACATTTAATTTTATTGGACCTAGTAGCCATAGTTACTTAAAAGCAATTTATACTCCGTTTAGTTTTATACTTTATTACGAGGTATTTTTACTAGTCATAATTATTCCAAAATCTATTTCTGAATTTATTGGTAAGCAGTTTGAAATCATTGCCCTCATTACACTTCGTAGCTTTTTCCACGACATAGCAGATATTGATTTTACTGATATTGCTACTATTAATAATCCAAACTTTATTAATATACTCTATGATTTAGGCGCATCTGTAATAATGCTTTTTTCTACGTTGGTTTATAATAAAATGTATAAGAAGCATGGTGTAAGTGATGCTCATGTAGATTTGGATCAGTTTATTAAAATTAAAAAAGTATTATCCGTTATCATGTGCGGCGTACTGGTAGCTTTAAGTTTTATAAGTTTATTTTCTTGGCTCACAGATGTTAGACTGGCCTTTCAAAATAAAACATTATTTCCAAATCCTAACACTGTCTTTTACACCGACTTTTTTACGATCATGATTTTTGTTGATGTGCTCTTACTCATCATTTCATTTATCTATCAATTTTCATTTAATCTTATTTTTAGGAATGCCAGCTTTATTATTACAACGATACTAATTCGTATGTCACTGAGTATGTCTAAGCCCATGAATTATTTAATAATCATTATTGGCTTGGCTTTTTCGATAATAACCTATTTCATCTACTCAAAAATGACGGTCCAAAAGATTAAGGACTAATCTGATTTTACCCCCTTTTCTACAACAGAACTTTGCATTTTTAGCCAAATCAACTAATTTCACGCGTACAAACAAACATTAGTTAATGGCTAAGATTTTGGTTATTGGTGCAGGGGGACAGTTAGGGACGGAACTCACAAAAGTACTCGCAAATACCTATGGAAATGAAGCAGTTATAGCTACTGATTTTCAGGAATCTGTTAAAAGTAAGTTCGATTACTGTGCTTTTCAAACCTTAAACGTGATGGATAGGGCGGCGCTTGCTACTATTGTAGAAAAAGAGGGTGTTACGCAGGTGTATCATTTAGCAGCTATTTTATCGGCACTTGGCGAAAAAAATCCGGTACATGCTTGGGACTTAAATATGGGTGGCCTACTAAATGTTTTAGAGGTTGCGCGCGAGTATGCTATTGATAAAGTTTTTTGGCCTAGTTCTATAGCCGTTTTTGGACCCAATTCTCCTAAAGATCAAACACCTCAACAGGCATTTAAAGATCCTAACACCGTTTATGGTATTTCTAAATTGGCTGGTGAGCATTGGTGCGAATATTATTTTAATAAATACGGTGTAGATGTAAGAAGTCTCAGGTATCCCGGTTTAATTGGATACAAGTCTTTACCGGGTGGCGGAACCACAGATTATGCTGTAGATATTTACCATAAAGCCTTAAACGACGAAAAGTTCACTTGCTTTTTAAGTGCCGATACGTATTTGCCAATGATGTATATGGAAGATGCGATTCAAGCAACCATTCAATTAATGAATGCCCCCAAAGAAAATATTACCATTCGTACGAGTTATAATTTATCGGGCATGAGTTTTTCGCCACAGGAAATTTATCAAAGTTTATTGCCTTATTTCCCGAAATTTACAATTGAATACGTATCCGATTTTAGACAAAAAATTGCAGACAGTTGGCCCAATAGTATCGATGATAGCGCCGCGCAACATGACTGGAATTGGAAACCCGCATTTGATTTAAACGCAATGACAGCAGCTATTGTAGACAACTTGCCTGCCTATTTTAATTATAACAAGCACAAATAATATTATGTACGATCAATTCAAACCCTTTTTAGTAAACGAAATAGATTCTATTAAAGAAGCTGGCTTATTTAAGAAAGAAAGAATCATCACATCGGCGCAAGCTGCTCAAATTACGATTCAGGGTGGACAAGAGGTTTTAAATTTTTGTGCCAATAACTACTTAGGATTATCATCTCATCCTAAAGTGATTGAAGCTGCAAAAGCAGCTATTGATTCGCATGGGTTTGGTTTATCATCTGTACGTTTTATTTGTGGTACACAGGATATTCATAAAACACTAGAACAAAAGATTTCTGAATTTTTAGGAACAGAAGACACCATTTTATATGCTGCTGCTTTTGATGCAAACGGTGGCGTATTTGAACCTTTGTTTGGTGAAAAAGATGCAATCATTTCTGATGCACTCAATCATGCTTCCATTATTGATGGCGTAAGACTTACAAAGTCTATGCGCTATAGGTATGAACACAATTCCATGGAAGATTTGGAAGCTAAATTAAAGGAAGCGGTTGCTGCCGGTGCTGTTCAAAAAATAATTGTAACAGATGGTGCATTTTCTATGGATGGTACTATTGCCCAACTAGATAAAATTGTTGAATTAGCCGAAAAGTATGAGGCCTTGGTAATGACAGACGAATGTCATTCTACCGGATTTTTAGGAAAAACAGGAAGAGGGGTGCATGAGTTAAAAGGAGTGATGGGAAAAGTAGATATTATTACTGGCACATTAGGTAAAGCATTAGGTGGTGCGTCGGGTGGTTTTACATCAGGTAAAAAAGAAATCATTGAAATATTAAGACAACGTTCAAGACCTTATTTATTTTCAAATACACTAGCACCTTCAATTACAGGTGCTTCTATTGCAGTATTTGACTTGTTGTCTCAAACCACTGAGCTAAGAGATACGCTAGAAGCCAATACACAATATTTTAGAGAAAAAATTACGGCCGCAGGTTTTGATATTAAACCAGGAACACATCCCATTGTGCCGATTATGTTGTACGACGCTGTAGTGTCTCAAAAAATGGCCGAAAAATTATTGGAAAAAGGTATTTATGTGATTGGTTTTTATTACCCTGTTGTTGCAAAAGGTCAGGCCAGAATTCGGGTTCAAATTTCTGCTGCACATACCACCGCTCAGTTAGATCAGGCTATTGAAGCCTTTACAGCCGTGGGTAAAGAATTGGGGGTAATATAGTTTCAATTAACTTTTAACAGTGGTTTGTAAGCTGTTGAGGGCTTTTATTATTCTATTATTAAACATTAGAATATTTATCAATACAAGTTTGTTAGATTTACCATCTAAATTTTTTAGATGATAATCTTGATCTTTTTGTTACTTCATTGGTATCTATCCCTTTTTGGTCAAACATTTTATTTGCACCGTTATTCGGCGCATAAAATGTTTACTATGTCTAAGTTTTGGGAGAAGTTCTGGTACATGTATACTTGGATAA
>Ga0222712_10002401_pt1 | contig 21463 bp, 31 predicted proteins | sample C33_657DmetaG_FD_165043 | JGI IMG/M metagenome (GOLD analysis project Ga0222712, IMG submission 165043) | Estuarine water microbial communities from San Francisco Bay, California, United States - C33_657D | ecosystem: Environmental > Aquatic > Marine > Unclassified | place: USA: California... | reverse complement strand
CGCGAACAGTATCAGCAAGCTGTTCAAGACGGTGACAAAGAGAAGGCTGAGCAGCTGAGGCGCGAAGGTAAAAAACTCGGTCAAGCAATTACCGAAGCAATACAAAAAGCGAAGGACAAAATCCAGAGCCAGTCACATCGAGTCGTCGACAAAACAATCCAAGAAAGCGATGAAACAAGCGAAGCGTTAAGCAGCTTCTACGGCGATAAAGAAGGTGCTGGTTCCCACGGTGCGGATCTTGAAGCTAAGAAAGCTTTAGCTAAAAAACTAAAGAACAACAAGGATCTTCGGACTTTGGCAAAAAGGCTCGGCGCGTTACGTCGGATCTGGCAAGAACGCAAACGAGCTCGCAAAATAAACGACCGGTACGAAGCGATTACTGGAGCTCAGTTCGGTAATGATGTTACCAAAGCTTTCCCAGCGGAAGTAGCGCTCGCTGCTACACCCGAAGGACAAGCATTATTCGCACTTAAGTATTCTCAAAAAACTATTCTCACCAAAGACTATACATCACACAGAAAAGACATAGGCAAAGGGCCTATTGTCATGTACATCGATGTATCTGGCTCCATGAGTGGCGAGTCAGAGGTGTGGAGCAAAGCAATCGCCTTCGTCATTGCCGAAGAAGCACTCAAGGAAAAGCGTGAAATTCAAGTGCATCTTTTCGATACACGAATCAACGGATCAGTTCAACTGAAAGACGAACGAGCCGACAACAGCAAGTTGCTGGACTTTATCGGAACGTGGACTCTAGGAGGCGGCACTAGTTTTAATGCCGTTATCTGCCACGCGTTGGACAGCGCCAAGATTAGTGAGCGAGCTGATGTTTTAATGATCACGGACGGAAACAGTGAAGTACACGAAAACTTTATTCGTCGGCTTAATCACTTCAAACAAAACACCGGCGTACAATGGAGCACTGTTTGCATCAATTCGGAAATACCAGAGGTTTGCAAAAAGTTCAGCGATGAGCTTTACTCAGTAAATCTGTACAACCCGGATGCGACAATAGACGCAATCCAACGTTGTCTACGTTAATGTAAGAGCCCTACGAACGATGTCCGCTGACAAACTTCAAAACCTAATAGAGGAATACGAAGAGCGCTCGACGTGGGTAAACCGTACGATTAGCGACGAAGAAAAAGAAACCAATACGAAACTGGGTGATCTCTGGTTCAATCCCGAAAATAATACCCTTTATATTTGCAGCGGAAAAATAAACGGCGTGTTTCGGTGGTTGAAGATAAACGACGTGGATAAGATTTAATGAAGAACGATACGCACATCTCGAAGCTTATAGAGACACTTACAAAAATTTGTTTAGATTACGGCAGCGTACAGAGCGGAAAAGAGGAATTAATAAGCTGGGTAAACGACTGTATAAAAACTAGCCTGGATTTACCTACGAACGAATTTAAAAAGAGTTTTAAGTATAACGACTGTAGTATTGAATACATAACAGAGAACTTACTGTTCTCAGTAGTAAAAGGAGAGCAAGATTCAAACGGTCTACCTACCGGAGTTACATACGATATCGCTATTAACGTACGCTCTTACTTCAAAGCTTTTTTCGGGGTAGACCGAATCCCCTTCTTAAGGAAGGCAGTCAGATTATTAGACGAGGATTTAAACGAAATAAGTTACGAAATTTGCGACGACATTGATCAGTGGTGCGAAAACGTTGAGCAAGTATTTAAAAATTTAAGCCTGCGTCTGTGAACGAAAGCTTAAAAAAAGACGAAATAAACTAAGCTTCTCTTGTCATCTCTTCTTCTCTTTCTACCATGGGCGAGTCATTCAAACCATTTGACATGAACTTTCAATTCCGTCTAGGCGGCACTCTCCTTGAACCTCAAGAAGCCGTGGCGCTCTTCTCGGCAACCACGTCGGATTCGGACAAGAAGCCGATGATCGACCTTGATCACGTAATCGATTTTGATGCGCTCGATCCTGGCAAACTGTTCGAGCTGGCAGTCAATAAGCAAAGCGAAGATTTAGCTTCGCTCGCTTGGAAGATTTCGATCCAGCAAACCAAAGGAACTGCGCCCAAGCAAAAAGCTAAACACGCTACTCCGAAACTTAAAGTTTTAGAAGGCGCTTCAACCGTACTTGATCTCGACGAGATCATTGCTCATCTGAACCGGACAAGCCGTTACTCCACGCTGGGGGTGGCCATGCTTCTAAAAGTCACCAGCGAAAAAGAGTGGGTGACCCTACGGGAGACCGCCATTATGTATGCCAACGACCTAATGGCGAAAGGTTCGAGTAAGTCATGCAAGTTCCTGCGTGGGTTTGAGCTGAGAAACGGTGCGCTGTCGCCTATCGATCCCAGCAGCGGAATCGAACGGCGGAAGACCTTCCACGTCTCGCCTATGTACTTAGCGTTACGTGAGGGTCTCGTTTACTGCACAAAGCATGATCTGCTTCACCACAAACGGATGCTCTCGGTGGGCGCCACTAATTCAGGTGCGACCTCGCCTCAAATCGAGAACACTCGGCGCATCTACTACAAGATCTCTGCCACCGAGCGAAGCAAGCAGCTTGTCGAGATGTGGGGAGACATCGATCGCTATATTGCTAAAAACTTTGAAATGTTGGCAGCAAGCTGATGGGACCTAAGTTGTCGCCAATGTACGAAGCTGACGAACTAATAAATAGTTTGGCAGAAGCTTTCTGCATGGCAGCTGAAACCTTAGATGCTCCAACAATCATTAAGTGTATCCGCGCTGCACTTGAAAAAGATTTCGAGTACCACTCGCAACAAGCTGAGCTCTACAGCTCGGTTATGACAGCGGTACACGAAAACTGATCAGCTCGAACCACGTGCGCTGTCCTTTGTGACGGCGCACTTTTTTACCTTCAACATGACCTTCGTTTACGTCGATACCCAAGAGAAATGCCTCGAAGCTTTGGAGGCGCTTCAGAAATACGACAAAGTAGTTCTCGATACGGAGACCACGGGGCTCGATAGCTGGATAGCAAAGCTCCGTCTGATTCAGCTCTGCTCCGCTTCAGTCGACGACTTAGCTGATCCCGTCTACGTATTCGACGCTTTCAAAATCGACGTTGAGCCGATCTGCAGATATATAGAAAAACGGAAGACCTTGGTCATCCACAACGCAAACTTCGACCTACAGTTTTTATATTCGGTCGGTTGCGATTACCGCAACAATATTTTCTGTACTTACATTGCAGAAAGGATATTACGAGCAGGGTTTAAGGAAAAAAGGATCGCCCCTCAAACTAAAAAACCGTATTTCGCTGACGTTTCGTGTGGACTCAAGGCTGTAGCAGAACGTCGCCTGGAGATCGAAATTTCAAAAGAGGAGCAAACAAGCGACTGGAGCGCAGAAAAATTAACTGACAGTCAGCTTGAATATGCTGCGAAGGACGTAAAAATTCTGCCGCTTATTGCCAAGCAACAGTACGAAGAACTTAAGGAGGAGAACTTACTGGGCATTTACTCGGTCGAAAGTAAGTGTATCCGGCCTGTTGCGCAGATGTGTCGACGAGGTTTCAATATCGATATCGGCAAACTTAAAAAACTCAAATTAAAGATCGAGGAAGAGCTCGATAACAAAACAAACGAGTTTGTACAAGAACTAGATCGCCGACTGCCTGATGATAGGAAGCTTCCTAGGAGAGAGGATGGTGAACTAGCGTTAGGTAAAAAACGAACAAAGGAATTTAATCCAAGCAGCCCAGCTCAGTTAATCGCCTCGTTCGAAGCGTGCGGGATCGCACTGCCGCTAGACGCCAAAACAAATAAAACGACACTAAACCAGGTAGCGCTCGCAGAGTTCGACAGCGACGACCCCACGCTGGGCCTTTACCGGGAGCGCGCCAAGATCGAAACGAGACTCGAACACGCCAATAAGCTGCTGGACAACATCAATCCAGTTTCACTGCGGCTTCACTCGGGTTACAACCAGGTGGGTGCAAACTCCGGACGATTCACCAGCAGCGGTGCTCCCAAAGTCGCGAAGTCGAAAGTTAAAAATATTTATGGAGTGAATATTCAACAAGTACCCAGATCAAAAGATTTTCGCGAAATATTTATTGCTAGCCCCGGATACAAACTCGTTATCTGTGACTGGGCGCAAATCGAACTTCGATTAGGGGCGGAGCTGATCAACATCCCGCAGATGAAAAAAGCGTTTGTGGAGAATATTGACCTACACACGATGACGGCAAGTCTTATTTATAAAAAAGATATTCACGAAGTTACGAAGGACGAAAGGCAGGACGGAAAAACACTGAACTTCGCTCTGCTGTACGGCATGGGCTACCGAAAGTACAAAACCTACGCCGCTCAAAGCGGCAAGATAATCTCGCTATCGGAAGCGAAGGTAGCTCACACCTCCTTCCACGCGGCGTACCCACGGCTCAGGATCTGGCACCAGGAACGAGGGGCCCTGGTGGCTGATGGTTGGACGTACACCAGAACAGCGTGCGGACGCCGAAGATTACTGAGCTACGACGACGCCACGATGATGTGCAGCGCAAATACCCTGATCCAAGGATCCGGTGCAGACATCTTAAAAATCGCAATCTCCAATCTGAGCGACTCCCTTAACGATGACGCTTATTTGGTGGCCTGTGTGCACGACGAACTAGTTCTAGAAGTTAGAGAACACAAGGCAGAGGAATACAAAAAAATATTGGAAGACACAATGGTGCAAGCGGCGCAATATGTCTTAACATCAGTGCCAGCATCAGCAGATGCGAGCGTAGGCAATTCGTGGGCCGCTAAGTAATGGACAACCTGCTTGAAATCCCTAAAACACCTGAAAAAGAGATTTTTACAGTGAAGCACAACGGCAAGTACTACGCTGCCATCGCAGGCGAACAAAGTATCTTTGTGTCACCAGAGATCTTTGATTCGCCATTAAAGGCAAGTAACCACGCTCGTGCGCTAAAGCGGCAGCACAACATCGACGTAAAGATTAAAAAAGACGAAAAAACTAAGGTAGTAAATAATACGACTAAAATACTTAGGAAAAAACAACTCTACACTGAAGCCGAAATGGCCTCGGAAACAAAACTGAAGTTTCGCGAGGTCTGGGTCATCGTCGGACCAACCGGTAAATACGCGACGAATATCCTGACGGATAAAACTGTCGCTGATTATGTGATAAACAAAGATAAAGCTCAAACTTACAGGACATATGAAGAAGCAATTATTACGTTAAACGTATTGGATAAAGTGATCCAAAAAGGTCATCAGCTGAGACGTTTCTTCGAACGAAAAGCGTGAAAGCTTTTGATTCGGAACTGACGAGCTACGAAGCAGTATAATCAGTAAAGATTCCGTCTTAAAAGTAATGGCTCGGCGTCGCTATAACTTTGATTTAGCCGGTCAGGCTTTCGGTTTTGAGCTGCCCACGGTTACCGAGGAAAACGGTGAGGCTAAAACTGAATCAGTCCTGACAGATTATTTTCCTGAACTTAAATTTACGTTCGCACCTAAGACTCAACGCGGAGGTCGCTTAGGCAGGGCGGCCACGCAGATGACACCAGAAGTTACGATGCGTCAAAAGGAAGCTGCGACCTTGGGTGGGGGAGGTCCGATTACTGTATCCCCGACAATCACTAATACTTTTAGTCCTCAGGTAACTGCGCCTGTGCAGGAAGCGCCCAAGCCTTCCCGTCCCGCAATCTCAACCTCTTACGGAGCAAGCCCGGAATATTTTGGTCACGAGGATTATTGGCGTAACCTTGAAGCAGGATATAGTCCCGCCGAATTAAAAGAATACATCACGAAAAATCAACAACTCTTAAACCCAGGATCCACGAACCTGCCCGGTAAAGGTGGTCTGTATGACCAGATTATGCAGGGTCGCGTGGAAGTTATCGGGATGCAGCAACAGCAACCTAAGGCTCCTGAACCGGCCCCCGCTCCTCAGCCTCAGGTTTCGGGCAGGGAATCGGACATTCAAAATATTTACAAAGATGTATTAGGGCGGCAAGCGGACACCGGCGGCCTCACTCATTACGCCGGATCCTCGATGAGCATCCAAGACATTCGCAAGGATATCGAGCAGTCTCCAGAGCGTAAAGAGCAACAACTCAATACTCTTTACAGAGAAGTGTTAGGTCGGGATGCCGATCCTTCGGGCATACAGACTTATACTCGGGAAGATCCACGCGCTGAAGGTGGGTTTACTTCGGAGGAACTTGAATCCCTCAAGCAAACTCTCTTAAGCAGCGCTGAGTACAAAGCTAAAAATCGTTGAATATAAATAGATATACTTTAATACTGTCTAAAAATAAGACACAATTTAATATAGACGTGTGTGCTTTGGATACAAATCACGCACAGGCGCAAGCTTACGATATTTTACGGGCATTTGATGCGGATAAATTTGACCTCATATACGAGGTCGTAGAAAAAACAGCGTTATCGAGATTATTACAAGACTTAGCTCATAACTCATTTGAACACGATGAGTGTTATTTGTGGGCCGATAAATACACAAACGGATCTCCCTGTATCTACGCGTTCCGTAAACGGTTTTACGTTAAGGACATAATCCTTAAATACCTCAACATACCAAAAGATACACTTACAGCAAAATTAAAGTGTAAAAACAAAAACTGTATAAATCCATATCACTTCGAGTATCACAAGAACCAAAATTCGAAACTTACTTGCGGTGATACCAAATTGCTCCTAGCGTACCGAAGCCAAGGCGCTGGGGTTGACCAGATCGCCAAGGCTCTCAACGTCCACCGTTCGACCGTTTACCGAAAACTTAAAGATGAACGTTTTTCTGCTGGGATTGCGGGTAACCGCTGAAGCACAAGAAGACGATGGTGTGCTGAATGTGCTGGCGGAGTCGCTTCCGTCAAACGACAAACGCGTGCCGACTAAGGTACAGCTCCTTCAGCAAAAGAACCACTACGTTGGCAAGCTGCTGAAAGATCTTAAAGAAAACCAAACCGTGCTCGCAGTGGGGCCCACCAGGCCAACACCCGATGGTGTTCTGCAAATGCAGCCGATGCTCGTGGTTACAGAAGCCAACTTTGAGGATCTCCTCGCGATCAACCTCTTCGTTGCCACGGGTGGTCTGGGTCCCAAAGCTGATGAAGTTGAGCTGAGTGATACGACGGTCACCAACCGATCCCTTGCTTGGCAAACCGAAAACTCCGAGACCTGCTGGATGAAGCTCACTGCGTGGGCGGAACTTTCCAAACAGCTTTCTGAACTGTCGCCCGGCACACCGACCATCGCTGTCGGCAAAGTGTCAACTAGCGAAAAAGACGAAAAGAGTTATCTGAACTACAACGTTGACAAAATTCTGTATTTGCCCAAATCGACTAAATCCGCTCCTAAAAAGGCAGCGGACCCTGAAAAGGGTAAAGTTGCTGCCGCAGCTATCGGTTCTATTGATTTCTCGCTCTGATTTACGACCATGGTTTTTATCGCTGGCCAATTCTCCGCAGACGAAATTCTCTGCAACGTTCCTCCGCACACTTTAAGGATCGACCTTCAAGCACGCCGTTGGAAGTCTGATGTCGACCCCGACAGCGCAATCGTCGATAAGAACGACAACGGTATTCCCATCGAGTTCATCCTGTTGGGCTTTACCCCTTACTTCGGTAATCTCGGTCTGCGAAATCAGGAGGAGTTCCTGAGGATCGCGTATATCGGCGTCTCCCCCAACCACAGGCTGCTTCCGCCTCGGTGCGTCACCACCTCGATGATCTCGGGTAAATCGTCGCAGAAGAACTTCATTAGTTACTTCCAAACGCTTTACAACAACCGAATCAACTGTGCCTCGGTGGTTACAGCAACGAAATTTGTGACCCGTAGTTTTAACGAACGGGATCCTATTACCGGAGCTGACGGCGCGAAGATTAACTTTAACGCGCTTGAATTTGCTGACCGACCCGCAGCAAGCGATGACGAAACCAAGCTAATTGAAGACGTAAATGCGTGGCTTTCCTCCACGGGCACAAACCTCATCACTGCCGCCCTCAAGTCTCACATTCCTGGATCGGATCTGGTTGAGCTTCCACTTGGCTCAGATCATGCGGAGATCAAGGCCCAGTTTGCGGCAACGCGTGGGGCGCCTGCTGAGCGATCTCTCCCTTCTGCTGGAGTTCCTGCTAAAGCTCTCAAAGCTGCTGATGTGGCTGATGATGAGGAGAGCAATCCGCCTCCTGCGCCAAAAGCTAAGAAGGCCCTCGAACTGACTGAAGAACAGGCGAAAGCTCTCGGACTGGAGTTCTGAGCTTTAAGTAAATAACCTAAGGGCCGGACTACCGGCCTTTTTTTTATTGTGAAACAACTAGTACGCCGGACAAAAATAGGGGACGCTTGGTGCTCCGTTTACGCAAGCGTAATCACAGAAGGAATCTGGAACCTAGGTCTGATAATCAATAGGTCAAAACGAGCCAGCAACGACTGGTATCAGAGACGACCTAACAAAAGGACACGTCGAGCGCAAAACGAAAAGCGCAAAAAATCCTTGAGGCAGCTTCGAGCTTGCCTGCAAAACGTTTATTACGTCCTCCGTTTAATTCCCACGGGGGATCATGTTTTAATCGTCAACGATCATGAGAAAGCTCAGACGTTATCTAAATACGTTACGCGCTTAGGGTTTATGAAAATAACCCAGGATGATCAAATTAGTTGGGTTCTAACAGCTCCTCAAAAGGAGGAAGCTCTACGCCGTTACGAGCACACCAAGCAATCAACTTAGAAAACAGGTGCCCTCGGATCTGATACTGCTGGTGAATAGCTTCGAAAATCTCTAGCAGGTCATCTTTATCAAGCTTCCGAGCGTCCATCATTACGCGCTGATGCGTAAAACTCTGCTCGGTAGTAGTCCACTCCAGATTTAACATAATCTTAAGAGCGTATGTGCTTACTATACTCATTATTTACTGGACGCGCCCGCTCAGATTGGCTAAGCTCAGCAAACCCTGACTACGACAGGTTTTGTCGGACTTCTACAGCATCCCGAACGGCGTAACCCACGCGCTGATCAAGCACGCTTACATAACAGGCACAGTGTTGGTTCCTCATGACCCGCTAGGGATCCTTAGCGATCAACTGCGGTCGCACAACTATGCTGTCGCCCGAAACGAAAGCGAAGAAAATTTAACGGATCCAATATGGTGGGTATCCGAGAAACAAAAAAATTACGATTGGGTAATCGCAAACACTACAGGACTGTCAGAGTACAGCGAATACATATTGGAGTACGGTATGCAGATTGCTGCCCAAGGAATTGCGGTTCTTGATCGCCTTTCCTTTATTGAACCTGTAGCTCGCAGAAAAACTTTTCTCCTTAAAAACAAACTCAGTAATATGATCGTGCTAAACCCACGTCCGAAGTTCCGGGCATTGGGAAGCACACGGGACTCAGTTACTAGCTGCTGGTTCGTGTTCCAAAAGCCAGAGAACTGGCATGATGGCACCCATGTAAGCTTCGGCTTAGATTGGGACCGCGTTGAACCTTTACCTCCGCTCACAGAATGACATCAAGATCACAAAAATTTGAGGCGTTCCAGAAATCAATCCTGGATCAACTGACAATAACTAATGCCAAACTCGACAAGATCTGTTCTCTTCTGGTTTCCAATCAGCTCCTGCAAGAGTGCGTATCCCCTGAGGGGGAAGCCCGATCTGCCGTTGAGTGCGCGGAAATTGTTACTGAAAGTTTTTGCGCAGGCATGTGCCTCTCCGAAGACTTGAATTCCCGTAGCAAGGAATTCGAATATCAGAAATCTGAATTCTTTGTGGACGAGGATGAAGAGGAAGAAGATGAGGATGATATTGAAGAAGATGATGACGACGATAACTACACACCACCTAATCACCCTTCTCTGACTTTTTAATAAAAAAGGGTTAGTATTCGTTCAATTCGACACAAAATTGTGTCCCAAACACGACTAACCCTTAACGGTCTACGACATTATAATTGCGCTGGAGTTCCTAAACCGCTTCCATCAGTAACAAGCGTTTTATCCGCCACGCAAACGGACGAGACACGTCGCAAGCTGGCTCACTGGAACATAATGAATCCCGGCGTAGCGGACAAAGCCGCCGAACGAGGAACTTGGATTCATAATGCCGTAGAGAATTGGATCCGTGGTTTACGAGTAGAACCGCCCAAGGAATACTTGCCGTTCTGGGAGGGAATGCCTGCAAAACTAGAGGAGTTGCTTAGCGAAGGTAAGGTCCTCTGGTCTGAAAAACCGTATAACCAGCCGCAATGGTCGCAATATACGGGAGAAGATGGGGTAGGTAGAATCCATTACTACGACGAAATTACAGGATACGGGTACGCAGGATGCTGCGACATCATCTACGTGGATACGAACGGCGAAACTATTTTGGGTGACTTTAAAACCTCAGCAGGTCCCTACAGCTATAAGTTTCCGAGAGCCAGCGCAAACCTAGACGAGCAGTTACGTAAAGCTTTAATCTCGGGAGTATTCAAACTTAAGAAGACACAGTTACAGCTAGCTGCGTACAAAATTGCAGCAGAAAAATGTTTAGGAATAAAAATAGACAAAACGCAAATAATTGTCTCAACTCCCAATCCTGAATTTTCGGTGCAGGTGTTTACTTTTGGTAAAAACGATGTCGAAAAACACGAAGAACAGTGGCTGGAAGTCCTGAAAAAGTTTTACAATCTACAGGCTTCACCTTAAGGGTTTTTTCGGTGGCCACGCCGGGTCAGACGTGCCACAATGTCTGGGCGGGACACAGCGATGAAGTTTCATTACAGCCGAAATCAAGAGGTTCGCAAACATGTCAACGCTCGAACCGGGAAGATTTCGGCAGGCGGCAACTTCAAAGCCTTCAACGAAAATTGGGAGCCGCTTACAGGCGATACCTTAGATATCGCAGATAACGTCACACAAGGTTATGGCCTGTGTGCGTGGCATCTTGTCGATGGTAAGCGCACAAAAAACGAGACCGGTTGTATAAAAGCTGGTCTACTAATTATCGATGTTGATAATCAAGCAGACGGTAAAGATAAGAACGGAAATAAGATTCAAGATCAACAGTTAGATGAAACTCAAGCAGTTGAATTAGAGGTCTGTAAAAAATATCTGAGCTTCGCATATTACTCACCAAGTAGTGAAGATAACTGGCCAAGATTCAGGCTAGTTTTTGGACTCGAAAAAGAAATTATCGACACAGGGTTTTATCAATGGTTTACTCGTGAAGTATCGAAACAGATTCCAGGATCTGACATTAGGGCCACGCAGGTCCCGAATTTGTTTTATGGGGCCAAGGAAAACACTAAACTTATTTATATAAGTCAAAATTTCATACCCGCTTCAAAAATCGACGAAGCTTATCAAATATATTTATCGTTACCAAAAGAATCGGTAACTAGGGATGGAGCGAGGGAAGCCCTCAGCGCCAAGGTGGATTCGAGCGGAGTAAATCTCGAACAACTTCTAGCAGCGACCGTCAAAGGGATTCTGGAAGGCGAGGAGGTCGAAGACCGTTCCTTCGCTATGGCAGGGGCACTCAAAGAGATCATCGGCTGGTGCAACTGGCTTAACACCGCTGGAATCGCCGTCCGACGGGACCCCCTTGACACAGCGAACCAAATATTCGAGAATATCTACGAGTACGACCCTCAGCTCGATGGCAAATTCGACCGGATCCTAGGCAGCATCACGGATGTGGCCTCCCTCAAGCCCGCAATTGCAATTGCATCTGAGACGGGAGAGGCGGGGATCTGGAAAAAGATAAAGGCTCAGGACAAGACACTATTCGATGCGATCTGCCCCGACGAGGTAAAAGCTCAGATCCAGAATCAAAAGCCGAAACCCGTCAACTCAATTCTGACTTTTGAGGATCCCACGGCTCCGAGCTCTGTCACTCCGCCCCCCGTGGCAACAGCCGCACCAACATCAACATCAACAAAATCAAAAATGTCATCACCTTCGACCCCTTCTTCGCCAGCACAACTGATCCAGCTGCAGTCAAACAACCGGCAGTTTTCCGAAAACGATATTGCTGATGTAATCGTTAACAACTACGGCGATAAGTTCTTATTCGACTCAAGCCTCGATGAGTTCTTCGCTTATGACGAAGACGAGGGTATCTGGTATATAAACGACGAACATCATATCAAACGGCGAATTGTTAAAACCCTAGACACGTTTGTGACAGCAGGTGTACTGCCTAAGTACAACTCAGCGACCGTAAGCTCAGTCTTTCACATTCTTAAAGCAAAACTCCTGAAGTCGATTGACGGAGGACGGAGCTCAATCTGGAAGGCGGGTCGGGGCAAGATCGCCTTTAAAAACGGTGTTTATGACGCCAAGACGCAAAGCTTTGAAAAAGGTAATCAGAAGGATTTATTTTTTCAGACCAAGCTGGCTTACGACTTTGACTTAACGGCAAAGTGCCCGGAGTTTCTTAAGTGGCTGCAGTGGGCGGTCGGTCCCGACAAGGTAATCCTGATCCAAGCGTTCTGCCGCGCAGTGCTCACGGGGTACACGACCGGAGAAAAATTCCTTCACCTAATCGGTGCGGGTGGTTCGGGTAAGTCCACGCTGCAGCAGGTTTTAATCGCCCTGTCTGGATTCAGCGGCACGCATACGAGCGATCTAGAAACCATCGAAACGAACCGGTTTGAGGCTCACAGCTTGATCGGCAAGCGCCTGCTGCTGCTTACGGACGAAGCATCCTTCAGCAAGCGTCTCGACACGCTTAAGAAGCTCACGTCAGCTTCTGACACCCTGCGGGCGGAGCGAAAGTACGGCACGCAAGTGATTAACTTCAAGCCCGAGCTGCTGGTATCCATCGCCAGTAACGAGCACATCAGCTCTTCCGATATCAGTAGTGGTCTCGAACGGCGGCGTCTGACAATCGTGATGAACAACGTCGTTCCGGCGTCACAGCGGCGCGATTTGCTGAGTGTCTATGCGGACCGCATCGAAGGTGAGCTGGCGCCTGAATTGCCTGGAATCGCAGCGTGGGCAATCAACATGCCCTTTGACGAAATGCGGGATGTACTGGCGAATCCCGTCAAATACTGCCCGCACCTGAACGCTACGAACCTTGAGGCACTCGTGTTCAACAACCCGATCTGCGCATGGTTGGCGGAGTGCTGCTTGTACGCTCCCAACAGCCACACGACCTTGGGTGGTGGCGCGTTCCGCCCCAGCATCGATGAGCAGGAACGAGGTTTGTATATCAAGAACGCGTATCAAGAGATCTATGCCTCATACGCTAACTTCGCCAAATCCAACGGGTACAAGGCTGCTGCTAAGCCTCGCTTCGTTGATCGTCTTAAGGAAACCGTAAATAATGTGCTGAAAATTCCTGGCGTAGAACCCAAATTTATTAATGGTCGCGCAGTTGTCCAAGGTCTAAGGTTAAAGCCCTATGACATTTCCACGGATCGCGCAGCCTCTGGTGACACACGTTTGCCGTCACCCATAGAATACGCCTCGAACCCAACTACATGGGATGCCGCTTTTGCGGCTCATGACGCTCCAAAACAACAATCTTCTGACGATCAAAATGATTGACAAAACATTTGCTTCGATTTTCGGCATTGGTGTCGCATCGAGTGTCGCGTTAATTGCTACAGCGCCTGACCTTTACCCCGTGAACGTTGCCGCATTTGGCGGTGCGTTGGGAGGAGCCGCTATCGCTAGCGAAGCGCGTCGCAAGAAAGACGAACAAGAAAACGAAGCGGTGCGGGTAGCAGTTGCTTTCAACGGTCTTTACGAAATCAACAAGGGTCTGGTGAGTCCACAGCAGCTCAGCTTTATGTGCGGGGTGCCTGTGGACAAGACTTCAGTGTTCCTGCGTGAGCTCTGCAAGCAGCAAGCCGGGACGCACATTCCTACTAACAAAGGAGAGGTTTATAACTTCCCGCATCCCTCAAACATCTTGGAGCAACTGACCTCAAACTCACAAGCGTGGGTCAAGAGCCAAGTGGATCCGGTGCTCGAAGAGAACGCCGTGCTCAAAGCGGAGCTTGCTCGCATTCAAATGATGTCGATGCAACGCCAACCGGTGCAGGCAACTCCAGCACCTTTAAAAAATCCTGAAGAAACTAAGGATCCCTGGAATCAGCTTTTATGATTAGGTAACGCGACGCGAGGCGAACTTAAGGCCGGGCCTAATCAAGCCCGGCTTTCGCTTTATAAGTACTTCCAGCCTTCTAAAGCCGAATTGCTATCGGTGTTGGCTGCCTCAAGCAGGGCCTCAGTAATAACAGGAACTTCCCGGCCCAAAACCTGACCGACGGCCTGGGCGATCAACCGGTGCTCGAACTGAGTGCCTGGAGCGTTTCGGAGCCCGACGTAGAAGATCCAACTCCGCAAGGTGCCCATCATGTGCAACCGAGTCGGAACACAAAGAAGTAACGCGTTGCGGGCACACTCCTTTGCCACGCCTGCGTCTAGCAGGTCACGATACAGTTCCTGCGATTGCTCAAACAAACCCAAAATCCGTTCCCGAAACTGCCGCTCAACGTGATCGTCCTCGAACGCGAAGCTGTTTTGACGGTTTTTTTCGTCCTGAGCTCTGAGGTCAAACTCAGGAGACTCAGCGGACAACTGCTCCAGAATATCTAAGGGATCACAATATCTCTGACTTGTTTCCTGGAACGTAAAACTGCGGTGCCTTAGTAACTGAGGGGATATGGCTCGCGTCGTCAGAACTTCAAACGATGCGCAGACCTGCTCAAAAACACTCCAGTGTCCGTGCTTAATACAGTAGCGGAGGAGGCGAACCGCTTCCCCACGGTCTGGATCTTTGGTTGATACGCGAGCGTGGGCAGCAACGATGCGCTCAGACTCTGGGGTTATCCAATCGAGACTTGCGGTGTGCAGCCTACTGTTCGCCACCTTGCTTCACGACTTTAGACCCAGGAATAATAGCTTCAGTGATCCGTTCTACCAAGCCTGGATTCTTTTTCGGCAGCTCGCCCGCCATCCGGGTAGTGACATACGGCATATCACCGGGATTTATTTGGGTGTGGTGACCAGCGAATCGCATCATCAAGTCCTCGGGAAAGCTTCCTGGTAGCGGAGACGGCGGGTAATCTCGGACGGGGTAATACCGGTCAGCTTATAAGCCTCAAGACCTAAGCGCTGACCAGCCATCCGGATGGGGAAATCAGTGTCTCTCATTTGCCTTGCTTAAGTTTAGCGCGAGCAATATTCATAAGATTATCCATCATATTATGAGTATTCAGCGGATATTCAGTCTGCGCTAAGCGCGTATTTAAAAAGTTCTGCTTAGCACCCGCCAGAGCAGCCTGCATCCGCATACGTTGTGCAGGCGTAGCTTGCTCCAGGGAAAGTAAATACTGAGCCTGACTCATGTCGTCAGGGCTGTCAGGCAACGGAATAGCGCGCTGGTTGTAACCGGCAGGACCAGTCAAAGCGGTGCTTTTTTTGATATTGCCTTCGCCGTACTCGACGGGTCCCACGGCGGGACGCACGTACGCCCCTCGATCATGCTCAAGCTGAGCGGCGACCCGGTTAGCGCTGTCGAGCTGAGCAACCCGACGGATGCCCAGGAAGGGCTCCTGATTGAGGCCGCCAAGACCCGCAGGGGTCATAAAGCCGGGTTTGCTTTCTGGGGTTTTGCTCGGACCCGATCCCGGTAAGATCGCCACTACTGATCGCTCCTATTAGCCGAACGGTCTCTAACTCTTATATTACTCGAACTATTATTCAACGGATTGTGATCTTTGTGATCCACGTCTTTTCCGTCGCCCTTGTTAACCCGACCCTCTCGCTCTAAGTGGCGGCGAGCCTTATTACGGGCAGCTCTGCGCTTCTTCTGCTCTTCGGTTCCATGAAACGAATCGTATTCCTCTCGGTAATCCCTGTCCGCCATGGAATCACTTGATCTTAACTAATTGTAGGCACAGGGAATAACCACGGCTTGCCAAAGCGAGCATCTGCGGGATCGAGCCGATCATGATCCCGAACAAACTGAGCCAGATCTTTCTGGTACCGCTGAAACAAGCCTGTATAGCAGTAGTCGTCGGGGGTATAAAACTCATAAAGTTCATCCAAAAAATCTGCTTTGCTTTGTTCCCAGGCAGTGTCCCAGGAGGTAAGAATTTGATCGAGATTGAAGGTCACGAGCAGGCTCTTAGAGAAAATATCTTACTCAAGTCAACGAGTTAATGCCGCGATAAGTGTCTGCCTGTAACACATCATTCGGGCCATTTCACGAGTCTCCAGATCCCCTAAAGGACTGCATTCTTCGTCCCAGTTAAAGGTTTTGAAATCGGCTCTCTGCTGAGCGCAGCGCTCGATGTTCCGCCAGTCAACCATCACTTGTGAGCCTTGATGTACCAGCCGCTTCGGTTGGACTCAACCATCCACCGAGGGCCGAGGTTTTTCTTCGAATACACCTTAGCCTTGCCGTCCGCCGATAAGTAACCGCCGTTAATCAAATCCAGATCACCAAAAGGATCATGGACAACGTAACCATCACCCGTTTCGGTGCGCCCAATAACAATGATCCAGTGGCCACCGCCGGTGGGATTAGTGACCGGACCTTTGTGCAGAATACCGATAGGGACAGGGATCCCGCGAGCCAACTGAGCGTCAATATCGCCCCAACCACCATCTTGCTTAAAGTCAGCGGCGAGACCGTAATCTTCTAAAGCAGCTAATTGCGCCGAAGCTGAAACAGTATCGCCGTGTTTAAAAACAGTATTTATATAGTCATCGTCACCACGAATGCTGTTCGGCTTCAAGTATTTCAGCAGCATCGCGCACGAACTTGAGAAACAAGTCCGCATCGGATCCCGCGAATTATCACGCTGAGAGTAATACGGAACATCCAGAACTAAAGACTCAGCTTGCTTGGGAGCATCCTGAACTTCAGGCTTGGGATCATTAATAATCTTCCAGTGATTCGGAAAGAACCACCAGGGTTTATCCGGCTGGGCCTCTAAATGAACTTTATAATGCGTTTCTCCCGGCACCATAGTGATGGTTTGCCAGACGTGGGCAGACCCCTTGGGCACGAAAAGTTTCTCTTCCGCCGCTAACGAACTAGACGGCAGCGGCTTACGTTTCAGCCACGTGTCGCGCTGAGCGAGGATGGAGTGCGCCAAGGCCGCGTTAATAGGCTTCGACAAAAATAACTGCTTTTCCTTTTCCCGACGATTTTTTAAGCCTTCGCTTGGTTTTCCGTCAGCTTTAATCCAGCGAAGAAACTCAGATGCGATAACTGAGCGACTCGCTCCGTCGTTAAGTAACCGTAGAAGTGTGGAGGAACCAAAAGCGCCAAGACCGACGTTGTAAGCAAAACTTACAAGAGCATCAAACTCGTTCTGGTTAACTTGTACTTTTAAACAATCACGAACACCTTGCTCGAAAAAAGCCAGGTCGCGCTCGAACAAGCGATCGGCTTCCTCCTTGGTGATTAGCATACCGGGGCCAATATCCGGACCAGTCGTACCGTATCCAATAGACCAGACTCCCGCCTGGCATTGATACGAATGTAACTCCAGTCCTTCAAACTGCTTAATAAAAGCGACCCCACTTGGGGACGTTTTCATCAGCTGCTTGTAACGTCGATACCCACACGATACTCAGCGCCACTGCGGCCTTTCAGCTGAATATAGGAGTAGTAATCGCCAGAGGTATTAATAGTCGTGCTAGCGACAGTGGTAGCCCGAGGGCTGTACTTCGAGGGAGAAGCAGTCAGAACCTGAGAACCAGCGGAGTTAAGAATGATGACATCGCCGCAGGAGTTTTGATTGCGGATGCTCACTCGGAGGATGCCGGTGGCATTAAAAGTTAATTGATAATAATCAGAGATACCGTAAGCGCCATCAGCGGCATACTCACGGGAGGAAGCTCCGACCACAACCACGCCGCTGGCATCGAGGGTGCGACGCTGATCAAAGTGCGTGGATTCAGTACGGCGCGAAGGATCGGTCAGACCACTATTAATAACCGAGTCCAGCTCTAAGTTCTTGGTGAACTGAGACATTTACGAGCCCTCACAATAACTATATTTTAAGCGAAAATCTATATTCGATCGTAACTGCTCCTGAGTAAAATTTATGTAGTTAAAGATGTCGACGTGGGCGCCGAAGCTTTCATTGCCGCATTTGCTACGGCAATCGGTCTTTTTACCTGGTCGCATCAACAGAGACAAAGCATCCTCAACGATCGATTTAGCTCGATTAAAAAAAGACTGGAGCAAGTTGAAAAAGATATTTCAGATTTCCCACGCGTGTACGCATCTAAAGATGATCTGAATTCGGGCCTAACAGACATTAAAGATCGACTAAACCACATCAACGACAAACTTGATCAATTAATCATGAGCAGAATCAATGAAAAACCCTAAGTACAATTTTTGGTTTGCGTTAACGTACGAAATCGTAAATGATTTTGCGCAACATTATAAATCCCTGCGTAAAAATAAAATAGTAAAACTGATTTTAAATTACTGCAAACACGACTGGATACTATGGAAAGTAGAGTCGACGCTAAAAGACCTTGAGCTTCAGACCGAAAAAATAAAAAAGACCTGGGAGGCGCAAGAGCCTCCGAAATACTTAGTAATCGAGCACGAGCCAGACGGATCCAAGGCTCAAGAACTACTCGGTGGAGCAATCGAAATTAAGAGTACTTTTAAAAGAGAGTAAGTAAACTGTTAGTAGAGGTTTTAACAACAATGGATCAACTCCTCGCCCACGCGCAGCAACTGCTCACCGTGCTGTTCGCGATTCACGCCTTAGCCCTGGCCATCGTCAACCTGACGCCCACCCCGAAGGACGACGCCGCTGTCGCAAAGCTGTATCGAGTACTGGAAATCTTAGCCGGTATCATCACTCGGCTCGCTAAGAAGTAAATCCTCAGCCTCACTTTCAGGGCGTGCCGGTAGTTTTAATGGCTCTCGGCACGCTTCTTCGTATTCGCGCGCAGCAATACTAGTTTCATGATTGTAACTTAACCAATTCCAAATAGCTAATTCGCGTTCTTCATCCCAGAACGTCTGAGAACGATACCATAACAACCAACTAATATCTGACTTAGCTAAGTTACAAGTGGGACAACAGGCTAATAAATTCCCTCGTTTTGTTGCTCCGCCTTTAGCACGAGGAACAATGTGATCGAGGGTATGAGCGCGGTCAGAGCCACAGTAAGCACAGGTATTGTTCCACGCGTCGAGAATATCCTTGCGAAATCTTTTTCTAGCAGTCCGACGTTGTAAGCACTGAAGATCGAATACAAGATCAGACTCGCTCACAAAATGTGCGCGGGGTTAATACTATTTTAGCTACGTATGTTACAGGTTAGAATTGCTTAAGATTTTTGGTGATCCTCTATCAATAACAGAAATACTGTGTCCGCGAGCTTCAAAGGTAGCAGCTAAATAACTGCAAGCAACATCAGGTTTAGTCTTATCACCGCAGGTAAAAGCGTCGATAGCAGCAAAACCGCATTCGGGCCATGTGTGGATCGAAATATGGGATTCGGCGAGCAGAGCAAACCCCGTTATGCCCTGTGGCTCAAATGCGTGAGTGCGAATGTCAATAAGAGTAGCGTTAGCTAGATCAGCAGCATTAGCCAAGGCTTCACGGACAAAAGCTTCATCGTTTAACTTTGCAGAATCGGCACGATAAAGCTCGGCGACACAATGCTTACAATCCAACGAAAATGCCCACTGCAACAACTAATTTTAGGTGTCTCGCGCTAATCTGAAGCACACTTCAAAATCACTATGGGTGACGTAAGAGTTCAATGGTTATCATCAGATCAAAACCTGTTCGAATCTGATTGGTTAAGTTATTTAGTAAGCGATATCCAGGATCATATAAATATCGAGTATGAGTGGAAAAAGATAAAAACAGATAAAAATACAGTTCTTATTTGTAACCACGCTGTGCCTTATCGGCATGTGCTTGAGGAATTACGGCAGAAAGGAAAAAGATACGTAATTGTTTTATTAAGCGATGAAAACCTTTTAGAACCTTGTGAGTGGCTGCATGATCCGAACTGTGTGGGCCTACTTCGTAATTACATTCATCCAAACCAATTAAGTCACCCAAAGGTCAGCTTTTTTGGCCTCGGTTATAAACGCGAGTTTACTAAATATTTAAAAACCGAAGATTCAGTAGAACGATCGTTGGTTTGGTCATTCGCAGGAACGCCGCACGGAGAAAGGCAGGCGATGCTAGAGGCTTTTCAAATATTTAAAAACAATCAAATACATACATGCAGCGGTTTTGGCGCTGATGATGGACTCAGCACTAAAAAATACGTAAATATGCTTCGGCAAAGCACCTTTGCCTTATGTCCCGAAGGGCAAGACAGTATGGATTCTTTTCGACTGTACGAAGCTTTAGAGGCAGGTTGTATCCCAATCACGCGAGCATATTCCAAGCAATTTATGATTAAACCCTCCTACTGGCACGGTATTTTTAGAGGTATACATGACTTACCATTTATTTACGGAGACACTTGGGAGGAGTGTGTCGAGAGAGTTAAAAATATTTCCACGGGGGAGATACGAGCTCTAAAAGAAGACTGTGAGACAATGTGGATTTATTATAAACAATTGTGGAAAAATAACTTTAAACAATATTATGTCAAATTGTGTAGTTAATGAAAGCGATTAGTGGTAATGGTTACTGGGCTTCGAGTTCATCTGCTATTGCGTGCAATGCGTCACGCGACCAGTTAATGCCGAGACTGTGGGTTGTATCAGGTTCTATTCGCCCTTCCCATTCAACGGCTAATACCTGATCCGCAGCAGCACGAAGAACGGCAGCAGCACAGCGATAATCTTTTTCAAACGGACCATCGAGCCAGCCACAGTTATTCATATAGGCATCCAAAACTGCTTCTGCGGCAAGTGATAGTTTATTCATTGAGCAGTCCTCCATCAATGAGACCGTCGCACCATTCTTTGAATGGGGCCTCAATCTGAGCCATGGCCTTGTTGTCGATAGTCTCAGGCTTGCGGATCATGCTGATTGCCAAGCCCAAAGCATCACCAAGGCGATTCTCCAGCGTGTTCAGTGGCACAAACTTGTAGTCAGTCATTGATTTGCCTCCTGCTCTAGCCAGCTAGCGGCTGTATAGCCGACTTCGTTCTCACGCATCCACATTGCCACCTCGCGTATCGCGGCGCGGGCTTCAGATGCCCAGTTGACGGCTTCCTCATCCCGTTCCAAGCCGTACTCAATTCCGCTAATAGCAAGCGCCACCCGCTCCACCAGCGAACTGCCAATTTGGGAGGAATTGCGAGTTGGCTTGGAGTTGGGTGCGAGCAGATCCCTAACCTGTTGCGCTTGCTCCGGGGTGAGCTTGAGCGGTTTGCTGATTTGATAGACCTTTGATGCTTGGCGTTCGGCAGCTTCCAGAGACTCGACCCTGCTCGCCAAAGCCAAGATGTTGCTGCTGGTTTCGGCGATGTGCTTGCGGGCCGCAGCTTCCAGTGTCTCGACCCTGGCGCGGAGTTCAAGGATGC
>Ga0222712_10002400_pt1 | contig 21463 bp, 24 predicted proteins | sample C33_657DmetaG_FD_165043 | JGI IMG/M metagenome (GOLD analysis project Ga0222712, IMG submission 165043) | Estuarine water microbial communities from San Francisco Bay, California, United States - C33_657D | ecosystem: Environmental > Aquatic > Marine > Unclassified | place: USA: California... | reverse complement strand
CTGGAGTGATTATGCTGACATCTATCGCAAATGGTCTGAATATATTGAGTTAAAAAATGTTGTGATCATGGGCGGCGAGCCGCTGTTGAATCCCACTGTGAATGATTGGATCACGGGATTGACTGAGATTTTCAAGTGTGGCGTGCAAGTATTGACCAATGGCACACGTTTAAATAACACGCCGGGATTGTATGACACACTGATATCATTGCCGCAGCGTGGCAGCCCAGTTACGGGACATATTCAAATAAGTTTACACAACATCAATCATTTTGATGAATTGCGACAAAATATCAAGGCTTTCTTGAGCACACCTCGAGAAGAGTACGGCACTGCCATTGGGGTTAGCTTGCCTAATGATCCCTGGAACGGAATGTATTATTCATTAAGAGATGTAAATGGCGTGCTAGTCAATGTGCATTTGGCAAATGATTTTCACACTGCGTCCATACAACCCACGCCTGATGGTAGATTTACTCTGCATAATTCTGATCCCATTGTGGCGCATGAAAAATGTGGTTTTGCCATGTACAAATGCTATCATTTTATCCAAGGCAAATTGTACAAATGCGGTCCAGTAGCGTTGATGCCTGAATTTGATGAGCAATTTGGCCTGGACATAAGCAAACCGGACCGAAAACTTTTGCACGGGTACAGACCCTTAACTGTTGAATCTTGGTCCAAAAAATCTTTAAGATGGCTGGAACACATAGACGATCCCATTGCACAGTGTAAATTTTGTCCACAAAATTTTACCAGCAAAACAATTTATCCCATAGTTAAAACCAAAAAGATCAACACAGCGTTTTTGCCATAAATAAACTACCATGCAGACACATAACAAATTTGGCATCAACGACAAAGAACTGTTCAAGAATCACGAAGATTACTGGCAGGTCGCTGACAACATCCGAGATCTATACATGAGCGACGGCTCTATTGCCACGCTGTTAGACATGGAACGTGTGCTGGATCAACTGGACATATATGCATTTCGCAACTGGGAAATTGGTGAACTGGTGGCTGGTCCCGAAGTGGGCAAGTACCGCGTGACTGCCATATTCATGTGGCCCAAGAATTTGATGCCCGACCCACGTGGTGGCAAAAGATTGTTGCCATTTGACTGCGAAGTTATATATAAAAAACAAAAGATCAAAATACCTGTTAAGATCGAAACTCCCTCAGACTATCGTCCGGGCACACACAAGGCCAGAATGACAGAAAAGGACGTGTGGCTGGTGTCAATTACCATGCCCAAGGCCTTGATGAGTGACATCAAAACAGGTTCAATTGAAATGGAAGATCAGGATATTGACCTGGCAGATCTGGACCAAGCATACGAGCAAGATCTAGATCAAGAAGCCAATCAAAGTGATCAGCAGGCCCAAGATGCACAACAAAACCTACAACAAACAGAACAACCAGGAGCAGCCGGTGCGCCCCTTGCATGAAGGCCTCCAGTATCGTGATTTAGACGGGCTCATGAAGCCCACTGTTCACGTGGACGAATTCTCAAGCAAAATGGGCGATGACGCTGATATCATTGTGCTCAGCTTCTTTGTGCGTGACAAAGCCGCTGCCAAAGATCTAGTAAGCTGGTTTGAAAAAGGCTATGACTTTGTGCTGGATGCTGATCGTTCACCAGGCGAAATCAAACCCAATAGATATCTAGTGTATGTGGAAATGCGCAGACGCTCAGCCGCACCAGGCAACATCAATGAACTGCTAGAAGACCTAGAAACTCTAACTGAATATGACGCTGCTGACTGGCAATGGCATTACGACGGCAAACGATATGACTGGAACCCAGAAGAATTTGCTCAAATAGTGCCACTCACTCCCAACGACTACACACGCACACACCAAGCAGAGCTGAACGAAATGCGCACAGCAGCTGGCTTGCCTGTAAAAAGAATATACAAACCCGACCCTGAATTAAAGAGCTGGCAGAGCGCCGCTGGTATATAATTCACTATGAAATTAAAAAGTTTTGGCTGCTCCTTTATTTGGGGCAGCGAGTTACCTGACGTTCAAATTCCGGGACACAACCACAGTCGATTGACATGGCCAGCACGGCTCAGTCACGAATTAAACATGCCGTACGAATGCCATGCTTGGCCCGGCCGCGGCAATTTTTTTATTGCCAATCAAGCATTGGATCAGTTGTCCACAAATGAACCTGCACTGTATGTTATAAACTGGACTTGGATTGATCGATTTGAGTTTGTGGATCAGAACTACACTGATGGTCGATGGGAAACACTACGTCCAGGCCGTAGCAATCATCCTCACGGCGATTTTTATTATCGAAACTTGCACTCTGAATTGAGCGATAAACTGCACAGTTTACAATTGATCAAATTGGTCACACTGGAACTATTGGCTGCTGACCAGCCATTTATTATGACTTATATGGATGATTTAATATTTGATCAACGCTGGCACACAACCCCGGCCATGATAAAGCAACAGGAATTTGTCAAGCCTCTAATGTTGCATTGGGGGCTTAAAGGCCACGATTCAATGAACTGGTGTGGGTGGGCATCACAACAAGGACACCCTGTTACCAAGAGCAATCACTTGTTAGAGTCTGGGCATGAACTGGTGTTCACCGAAGTGTTGCGTAGATTACAAGCAGGTGAAATTGTCACAGCATCACAATTGGCTATAGACAAAATAAAAAACCCGGCCCTTTAAATTCTTAAATAGAATAAAGGAAACTGTATGACACAAAGAATTTTAATAATGGGCCTGCCAGGCTCGGGTAAAACCACACTGGCAAAAGAATTAAAAGCACAATTAGAAGCAGCTGGCCGACAAGTGGGTTGGTTGAACGCAGACGAAATCCGCGAACAGTACAACGACTGGGACTTTTCGGAATCAGGACGCATTCGTCAAGCACGAAGAATGAGGGAACTGGCTGACAAGCTCACTGCATATGACTATATGATTGCGGACTTTGTGGCACCCTTGGTGGAAATGCGCAATGTTTACAAAGCAGACTGGACTGTATGGATGGACACCATTAGGGAAGGTCGTTACGCTGATACTAATGCCATGTTCGTGGAACCTGAAGTGTATGATTTTCGTGTGACAGAACAGAATGCAGAAAAATGGGCAGATTTTGCAAAAGAACACATTGTGGACAATCGTCGTCGTCCTGTGTTTGATTTCAAACGAGAAACTGTGCAAATGCTGGGTCGTTGGCAGCCCTGGCATGACGGGCATCGTGCGCTGTTTGAACGGCTATTACAGCGCACAGGACAAGTTGTTATCCAAGTGCGTGATGTACAAGGTTGGCAAGGCTCAAACCCATTTGAAGTGGAACGAGTTAAATCATTTATTCGACGTGACTTAGATCCCTTGTATCAAGGCCAATATGAAATACAAGTGGTGCCCAACATTGTGCATATTGGATGGGGTCGCGGCGTGGGTTATTCAGCAGCAGAGGAAACATTTGATGATACCATTACAGATATTTCTGCTACTAAAATCCGAAAAGAATTAGGATTAAAATGAACAAATACCACATTAGATTTAATACCAGGCACAATGGCTCAGATCTAGTGTGGCGTGTGTTTGAAAATGGGCAGGAACATCTAGCTACGGATGTGCGACTGATAGGTGAAACGTTTACTGAATGTACTCATGAAAATGGCGAAACCAAGTGGAATATTGCCTGCCACGGCCGCTTGGTTTGGGTGGATCAAACAGCCGTTATTGTCACAGGCAAAGACTAAAATCACAGCCAGCTAAATACAGGCATGTGGATTCTACACTTCTTGCCTGACGCCTTAATCTTATGGTTCTGCAACATCCTGTTGTTCGCAGGTGTTGTGCTGACTGCGGCAGGATTTTTTGCGCATCGTATTCCCCTAGTGTGGCAATATCAGTTGCCCTTTAAAATCCTGGGCATTGCACTTTTGGTCATAGGGGTTTACTTTCGCGGCGGTTATGCTGTGGAAGCAGAATGGCGTGAGCGTGTGGCTGAAGTAGAAGCCAAGTTAAAAGTTGCTGAAGAAAAAAGCACAGCAACCAATCAAAAGATAGATACTGTGGCACAGGAAAAGATTCGTGTAATTCGTGGACAAACACAAATTGTGCGACAGTATATAGACAGAGAAGTTGTGCGATACGACACAAAATTTCTACCAGGTGGGCAGTGTGAAATTCCTCAGGAATTCATTCAGGCACATAACAAATCAACGGAGCGAACCAAATGAAAATTACAGACATTATCACAGAAGCAGCCACCCCTGCTCAACAAGCAGCCATTGCTATTTCAATGAAAAAGGCTGGAAAGAAGCCAAAGTCGGAAGGTGTGGCGGAAGGCTTGAGAGGTACTGGCAATCCAGGTATGCCAACTCCGTATGACCAAGGTCGTAGTGACGCCAAGAAAGGCAGAGCATATGATAATCCATATGACCAGCCAGGTGAAGAACAAGAGCATAGCCAATACAAGAAAGGCTATGAACAGGGTAAGAAGCAAGGTGTGGTGGAAGACAAAGAACTTGCCAAAGAATTTGACCTGATTGAATCAATTGTGGAAATGATTGCCGAGCACAATGGTGTGGATGCTGAAGCAGTGTGGGAGGATTTAGAAAGTCTCACAGAAGATGAACTGTATGTGTTTGCTGTGACCTCTGACCCATTGATGGAAGACTGGCAAAAGGCCAACAAACGAGACCGAACAGCAGGCATGAGTCAAAAGGCAGTGAATGCCTATCGCAGAGAGAATCCCGGTTCCAAGCTAAAGACTGCTGTGACCACCAAGCCTTCTAAACTAAAGAAAGGCTCTAAAGCCTCCAAGCGTAGAAAGAGCTATTGCTCACGCAGCCGTGGACAAATGAAAATGCACAGCATTAGTTGCGCCAAGACTCCGGACAAGGCCATCTGCAAAGCACGCCGTCGTTGGAACTGCTGATGCACAATAGAGACTATCAGCCCTTGGCAACTGGATTAGCATTTGTGATTATTATGGTCATGATTGTGATATTGCTTGTGGGTTGCGCTACCGCAGTGCCTGTCACTGCACGGTTTCCAGCAGCCCCAGGTGAAACATATCTGCAAGCCTGTCCTGATCTGCAGAAACTTAAAGATCAACCGCAGTTGAGTGATGTCAGTCGAACCATCAACATAAACTACAGCACCTATTATGAGTGTGCTGTGAAGTTGGATGCCTGGATACAGTGGTATTCATCACAAAAACTCATATTTGAAAGTGCAGGCAAATGAGCATCTTATCCTTACAACAACTAAAACAAATGGTAAAGAATCCACACATCGACCACTGGCACGAAGCACTGGATCAACTGCTGGATGACTATGATATCAACACTCCGCTGCGTGTGGCACATTTTGTTGCACAATGCGCACATGAGTCAGGAAATTTTGTTTTTATCAAAGAAAATCTCAATTACAAGGCCGCAAGCCTACAAAAGATTTTCAGTAAGTATTTTCCCACTGCGGAATTGGCAGCTCAATATGCCAACCGACCTGAAAAGATTGCCAATAGAATATATGCCAACAGAATGGGCAATGGCCCTGAAACATCAGGCGATGGCTATAGATATTGCGGTCGTGGACTCATACAGTTGACCGGAAAAGACAACTACACATTCTTTGCGGGATCACTCAGCATTCCTGTAGAAGAAGCAGCAGAATACCTGGCCACATTTGAAGGCGCTGCACAGTCAGCCTGTTGGTTCTGGGAACAGAACAATCTAAATAGATTTGCAGATGCCAATGATGTGAAAGGCCTCACACGAGCCATCAATGGTGGCTACATTGGTCTTGAAGATAGAATCAGTCATACAGAACATGCACTACATGTGCTAGGAGCATAATATGGCAATAACAATCGGACCCGGAATAGAAATTGGTGGAGGCATCGCCATAGGAGGGCCAGGTTTGCCAGCAGGGTATGTTACTTTGGCCGGGTTGACATGGGCACCTATGACTACTGGAGGAACTTATGCAGCGTCTCAAACCTATGCTGCAAACTTTACAGGGTTGGGCTTTTCAGCAGGCACATGGCGATCAGCTACTCCTGCAGAACTTGTAAGTCTTACACAGGTACTTTCATACAATGACGCAATAAATATTTATGGGTGGACATTTCCAGTTCAGGCTTTCAATATTTGGACCTCGCAGTCAGGCACTGTGGTTAATTTTAATACAGGCGCCATAGTTGGCACTTCAAATACCAATAATTTCAATTTTTTAGTTTGTAAAACTCCTGCATAAAATGGCAATTACCCTAGGATAGCTTGATCGCACCCGGAGCCAAAAGCCAGTTGCTATAAATACATGATCAAGCGGCTCAGAAGTGCAAACTGGCAACATAGGATTTGTCAAAGTGTACGACGGTGTATTAGACTTGGCTACTATACAAGCACAATACGCAACATACAAAACAAGATTTGGATATTAAAAAAAGGAGCAAAAATGACAGAAGAAAAGAAACCCTTATCGCGTTCAGAACGCGAAGCACAGATCAAAGACAAAGCAGGTTGGGTTATTACCCTAATTGCGCTGGGCCTGGCTGTAAACACCTACATTGCCAATGGCTTTAGTTCCAGCATATTGACCAACACCATTAAGGCCAATGACACTTGGAATTTTTACCAAGCCAAGTCAATCAAACAAAGCATTGCCGAAGGTCAACAGGACGATGCTAGAGGCAGGAATGACATCAAGCGAGCTGATCAACTGCAAGCCAAGATTGACAGATACGAAAGTGATCCCATCAAAGGCGAAGGCAAAAAAGAACTAATGGAGCAAGCACGCAAACTGGAAGCCACCAGAGACGAAGCCAAACAGCACACACCTTGGCTGACTTTTTCTGGCATGGCGTTCCAACTGGCCATTGTGTTGTTGAGTGCTAGTATCTTGGCAGTGAGTCAACGCATGTATCAAGGATCCATTGCAGTGGGTGCTGCTGCGTTGATCATAATGAGCCAGGGCATTTGGCTGTGGATTCCAGGAGTGTAACATGGCTGAAAAAATGTCAGAGTCAGAAAAGAAAAAAGAAGACTGGATGAACTCAAAATGGCGTCCCATGATGGGTTGGTCATACATGTTGACTTGCATTGCAGACTTTGTGATATTTCCAGTGCTGTGGTCCGTGCTGCAAAGCATTTCAAAAGGTCAAGTGAATGTGCAGTGGCAGCCTATTACCTTGCAAGGTGCAGGCCTGTATCACATTGCCATGGGTGCTGTGCTGGGTATTGCGGCTTATGGTCGCACACAAGAAAAACTGGGAGGAGCCAACAATGGAGGAATCCAATTACCACCGAATGTGGGTACAACATATACGCCTCCGGGAGCAGGGCCACAGCCCAGTATGGCACCACCTGCACCAGTGTCAAATTCCTGGGGTTCACAGCCCTTGGGCAACAGTGCCGCAGTTACAACACCCGCACCATCCTGGGGTGCAGCACCCGCAGCGGATGTGACAGCGGGTTGGGGAGGCAAAAAAGCACCCCCACCTATCACAGATTTTCCGGAGAGATAAAATGAAAAATATTATATTTGTAGCAGGGCTAATTCTTTGTTTGCCTGCTGTTGCTGACGAGCCAAAAGAAACCAAACGAGTTTGCGTGGATGTCAAAGACAAGGAAGGCAAAGAAGTCCGGGACAAAAACGGCAAAGTCAAACAGAATTGTAAAGAAATCCGACAGCACAAGAAACTAGACGGCGAAAAAGTTCCAGAGAAGAAATAATGGAATGGCTGTTCTTTTTGGCCGTAGCAGTGGTCGCAGGCATCTGGTGCTGGGACTATTATAACAATCGCTGAATTGACCTTGGCGGTCAGACTGTGTATAATTACAGTCTATGTCTGACCATTATGCCACACTAGGCGTGCCTCGCACTGCTACACCGGATGAAATCAAACGAGCCTTCCGCCGGTTGGCCTCACAGCATCATCCTGACAAAGGTGGCGACACCCAAAAGTTTCAAGAGATACAAGCGGCCTATGACACCCTAGGCGACGCTGTGAAACGTGCTGAATATGACAATCCGCGTCCGCAGTTTTCAGGATTTCCAGGTGGTGCCCAGTTCAACATGAATGATATCTTTGGGCAGATGTTTGGTCAAGGCTTTGGACAACAGCGTAGACAGCAGCCACAATTTGTGCGTATGACCTTGTGGATTAGGCTGCATGATGTGGCGCAAGGCGGCAATCGTCCAGTGGCCATTGGCACAGCACAAGGACAACAGACCATTGAAGTGGAAATACCACTTGGCATCAATGATGGTGATTCAGTTCAGTATCAAGGCCTAGCACCCGGTGGACAGGATCTCGTGATACAGTATAGAGTACACCCAGATCCACATTGGCAACGAGATGGCTTGAACATGATCTGTGAACGATCAGTAAATATTTGGGATATGATCACGGGTGCAGACATCACAGTACGCACAATTACCGGCTCTGAATTGGGCACAGCAATACCGCCCCGAACCCAACCTCGCACCATGTTGCGATTGCGTCGACAAGGCCTACAAGATAGATCGGGCAATCAAGGTGATATCCTGGTTAGAGTCATGCCCGAAATACCCACAAACATTCGACCCGAATTGTTAGAAGCCATTGAAAAATATCGAGAATAAATACCAAAATCACTTGCAAGTGATAGGTGTTTGTCTTACAATAAGGAAAACTACCAAGGATGCCAATGCAACAAAACCCTGAAATTGAACACATCATTGAACAAGCAGTCTCTATTGCTCAAGCAATGAAACACGAGTTTGTGATAACCGAACACCTACTGTTGGCCATGATACAGTATGATCCATTCCGCAAGTGTTTGGACAAGTTTGGTGTAGAAGTTCCACAAATGGAGCAGGAAGTGGTAAAATGGTTGGGCAGTTTGCGAAGCATTGCTAAAGATCAAGAAGACTATCAGCCCAAGAAAACACAGACCATTGAACGCATATTCAACCGGGCCAATGTACAGGTAATGTTTACAGGCCGCAGGTCAATGACCACCATAGACTTGTACTTGTCAATCATGGCCGAAACCAACAGTCATGCACACTACTTCTTGTTGAAGTATGGTGTGAAGAAAGTGGAGTTTGTGCAACACTGGGAAACCAGTTACAACCGTCAAGACGTCAAGATGACCAGCAAGCAGGCCACAGAAATTTTAAGTGAATACTGCACCAACCTCACTGACAATGCACGGAACAATCAGTTAGAACCCTTAATTGGGCGTCGAGAAGAACTGGCAGAAATGATTGCTGTACTAGCACGCCGTTTCAAATCAAACGTGCTGATGGTCGGCGATCCTGGTGTGGGCAAAACATGCATTGTGGATGGCCTAGCACAAGAGTTAGTGGCAGGCAACGTGCCAGAGTTTCTAAAGGATCACGAAGTGTGGTCATTAGAAGTTGGCACACTCCTGGCAGGATCCAAGTATCGCGGTGAGTTTGAAGAAAAATTCAAAGCAGTAATTTCTGCTCTAGAAAGCAAAAAGAAATGTATCCTGTTTATTGACGAAGCACACACCATGCGTGGTGCCGGCAGTTCCAGCAACAGTTCATTGGACTTTGCCAACATGCTGAAGCCTGCTATTACCAAGGGCAGTTTGAAGGTTATTGGGTCGACCACTTGGGAAGAATACTATGAATCATTCGAGAAGGATCGCGCACTCATGCGGCGTTTTTATCGTTTATCGATTGATGAACCGGATACTGCGACCACGGAACAGATTCTTATTGGTCTATCTCCCCGCCTCGAAACGTTTCATAATGTGCTGATAGAAACTGATGCTATTATGAGTGCTGTGGAGTTTGGCAACAGATACATTCATGATCGGAAGAATCCGGACAAAGCCATTGACTTGCTGGATGCAGCCTGTGCTAGAGAGCGTGTGAAAGATGCCGGCACTGTGAAAGTCACTAGGGATCAAATCATGGCACAAGTGTCCCGTGTGACCACAGTACCTATTGATCGCTTGCAGAATGAGCGTTCGGACAAGATTGTGGAACTGGATTCAAACATCAAGCAAAAGTTATATGGGCAAGATGCCGCAGTGGATTCAGTGCTGGAGCGTGTGTACATCAACTTCTCGGGCATTGGACAAGACAAAAAGCCCATTGCTAGTTTCTTGTTCCTGGGTCCCACAGGCACAGGTAAAACAGAACTGGCTCGACTCTTAGCTGACAACTTGGACATGAAACTGTTAAAATATGACATGAGTGAATATCAAGAGCGTCATACTGTATCAAGTTTGATTGGTGCTCCTCCGGGCTATGTGGGCTTTGAAGATGGCAATGTGGGCGGTGGCAAACTGATATCTGACATCAGCAAGAGCCCGTTTGCTGTGTTGTTGTTTGATGAAATTGAAAAAGCACATCCTGATGTTGTGAACATCATGTTGCAGATGTTAGACGAAGGTCGCATCACAGGTGCCAATGGCAAGTCAGTAGACTTGAAGAACACCATTATTATTATGACTTCAAACTTGGGAGCACGAGATTCGGAAGCAAATAACATTGGCTTTGGTAGCTTTGAAAAGACTGGCGAAGATGACAAAGCCCTCAAAGAGTTCTTTAGGCCTGAACTGCGCAACAGGATCGACCAGATTGTCAAGTTCGCCAAGCTGGACACCCTGGCCATCAAGAAAGTTGTGGTCAAGTTTGTGGATGAACTCAAAACGAGTTTGCTTGCAAAAGGTATACGCCTCAATCTATCCGAATCAGCTGTTGACACACTTGCTGACAAAGGCTACGATTCGAAGATGGGTGCGCGACCACTCTCGCGCAAGATCGATGAACTGATCCGTGTGCCGCTGTCAAAGAAGATCTTGTTTGATCGCTTGCGTGATTGCACAATCACTGCGGATGTTGTGGATGATGAAATTGTGTTTGATGTTGTCACAGACACACCTGTGGAAGTTGTGGCCAGTGTAAACGCTGATGGAATCATAGTGGTAGACAATGATAACTGAATCACGTAGTTCGTTATACTATGGCTTGTACAAGTATGCCATCTCTTGGACACAGGACGAAATAGGGTGTGTGCGCAGTCTTGATGCTGTGAAAATGCAAAAACATATTCGCATGAGAATGGACTACGAACAGCGCAGACACTCATCCATCTATGATCTCCAAGGCAAGCGAATAGAACGTGAGTATCCTAGCAAATTCACAACTAAATGTCGCAGCAATTTAGAAAGTGCTAGAGCATTCTTGGCTGCAGAAACTGAACCCAAGAAGCTGGTGTTTTTCAATAACACAATCACAGTTTACACCAATGACCTGGGCCTGCACGATCGATTGATTGAAAATGATTGGGCTGGGTTTGTGTTCAGCAAACAGGCCGAACTTGATTTGCCACCAGATACCATACTGTTGAAAAATCCCCAGTATCAGTATAGAACTTATTTTCGTGGACGAGCTGTTGGCAAACAACAAAAGGCTAGACTGGCCAACTGGATTATAACACAAGGTTCGGAAGTAGCAGCCAGCAAAAGTTTGGGAACATTTTTAAAAATTGAACCCAATCCCACAAGAACATTCTGGTGGCGCAATGATTCAACCGAAAGCTATTACTACATCGAACACAACAGTTTGCAGTACGAAACCATGCTGAGCATGATATGCCCGGGCATGGTTAGGAAAACCCTGCCCATAGTGAAAAAGCAATAAATAACTCACTATGGCAAAAATACACGAAGAAATAGTTGTGATCAAACTATCAAAATTGATCAAAGATGATGCCTCAGTGGACACAATTGCCACTGATGACATCGTGGCAGCCTTGCAATCAGTTGCCGAAGAACTAGCCGGTGCTGGTGTTGTTGTGGAAGCGGACCGCGCATAATGTCGCAAACTCAGACCATTTTGGCTACCACAGTTTACGGGCAAGCATCCGGCAACTATGACGGGTCAAGCCAAGACTGGTATTCAGATCCTGCACAAGCCGCTGACTACTATCGTGGGCGCGGTGGCTTGCAAACTGTGACGTTTAGCCTGGATCAATTTGAAGGGCGAATTGTGCTACAGGCCACTTTAGATACTGTGCCTGCTACTGCCAAATGGTTTGATGTGTTCGAAATTGGTGATGGCAGTAGCATACCAATTACAGACTACCATCCCGAAAGTATTGTGGGTAACTTTGTGTGGATGCGTGTAAATGTTACTGCATTCGAAGGCGGCACCATAAATTCCGTAACAATTACCTATTAAGGATACAAATGGCAGATACAATTAAATTTCAATGTGATTTAGATAGATTTGATGTTGGTGTATATGGTATACCAGTAAAAGGAAGTGCTGATACAACAATCCCGTTGGGGTTTGAAGTATTGTTAGATGGCAAAAGCATGTTCAAAACTGATCATGTTACAGGTCCTTGTCAAGTGACATTTGATATTACCGACGACGAAGCAACTCATCGACTACAATTTGTCATGACTGGCAAAACAGCAGATCACACCAAAATTGATGAACAAAGTAACATTACATCTGACGCTTTATTAAAAATTTCTAATATATTAGTTGATGACATCATACTAGATCAATTGTTAAACAACATGATTGAGTACACCCACGATTTTAATGGTACAAAAAACACAACTACTGATAAATTTTATGGTACTATGGGCTGCAACGGCACAGCAACATTTGAATTTACCACGCCATTTTACCTGTGGTTGCTGGAAAATATGTAAGCACTAAATACAGTGTATGACCACTGTAGTAATCATGCCCGGGGGATTTCATCCTTTCCATGCAGGGCACCTAGCACTTTATCAATCCGCGCAACGGGCATTTCCTGATGCTGAAGTTTTTGTTGCAGCCACCAATGACACAAGTGCTAGACCATTTCCATTTGCTGTAAAAGAAAAGCTGGCTAAACTGGCTGGAGTAGAGCCTGGACATTTTGTACAGGTCAAAAGCCCATTTCGTGCTGAAGAAATTACTTCACGGTTTGATCCTGCCACAGATAATTTAATTTTTGTGCGTTCAGAGAAAGATGCTGGACAACCACCCAAGCCAGGCGGTATAAAGAAAGATGGCAACCCTACATACTTGCAACCATTGCTAGGTGCTAAACGACTAGAACCATTTGCTCGTCATGCTTACATGGCTTACTTGCCCACAGTGGAGTTTGGTCCTGGCATGACATCAGCCACAGAGATTCGTGCTGCTTGGCCTACATTAAATGACAAACGCAAAACAGCTCTTGTGATGAGTTTGTATCCTGTGACACAAAGCAACCCTAAACTTGCTGCTATAGTTGTTAAACTATTAGACACCGCAATAGGTAGTGAGCAAGGCATGGCGGAAGTAATCAATCCCATGACTGCCAATACCTCGGGTGCCGGAGCTGGCATGATGGCCAGTTATCAAGCTAGAGAAAATCAGCCTGTGGCAGAAAGTCATACGTCACAAGACTACATGGAAGAAGCCAGGTTGTAAAATATCCAAGGGGCATGCTACAATCCGTAAATACTAGCATATTTTACGGAGACCCCAAATGGCTGACGCCCAACCAAATCAAACACAAATTCAAGTCAACATTGATTACTTGAAAACCACTCGAGTTCACATCTGCATGCCCTGCTATGGCGGTCAGCTGACAGAATCAACTTTTATGAGTTTTATCAAATGGGCTAACACATGCCGTCAATTGGGCATTGATTGGACCGTAGAAACCATGACCAACGAAAGTTTGATCAGCCGTGCTAGAAACACACTCACTGCCAAGTTCTTGAACACAGAAGGTTCTACACACTTGATGTTTATTGACGCTGACATTGGCTGGGAACCTTGGCACTTGTTGGTATTGCTTGATGCACAAAAAGATGTTATTGGTGGATTGTATCCAATGAAAAGTCTGCCAGTTAAATGGTGTGTTAATGGCATCCCTGGCAAAGAAGAAGAGGCCGATGGCAAGTTGATCGAAGTCACAAAAACTGGCACTGGATTCTTGTTGATCAAGAGAGATGTGTTTGACAAGCTGAATGCTCACCCTGCGGTGCGTCATTTCAACAATGACATTGGCCTGCCTAAAGAGCTGGATCCTTACATGAAGACCTACTTTGACACTGCTGTGCGTGAAGGCCGCTACTACTCAGAAGACTGGACATTCTGTGAAAACTGGCGTGATATTGGCGGACAAGTGTTTGTTGACAAGCGAGTGTTGTTGCGTCACACAGGTACCTATGTGTTTGATTACAACACACACGAACAGCTCTACAAAGACTTGAAAGCCATGTTTGAGCCAGGCAACATAATCACTCCTGCTGATGTGCCTGTTGTGACTAACCCTGCACATGCATTAGCTAAAGAAGCTCCTGTAGAAGTCAAATCTAAAGTGATGGCCAGTAGCAAGAAATCCAAGAAAGCCGCTGCCGCAGCCTAACGGTAAATACAGTTCGTATGCATATTACAGAACTGGACTCCTTTAAACTAAGCGATGCTGTAAAGTTTCACAATCGTCTCAACCCTAAAATCTGGGGTCGAGACGAGCACTTGCTGCCGGAAGTGCGTGAAAAACTCACAGCCATTGCGGACAATTTCCGCGAATTTCTTGGCGTGGGCAACCTTGACGTCCGAGACATCACCATCTCAGGCAGCAACGCTGCCTACAACTACACTCCATATTCAGACATTGATCTACACCTTGTGGTGGAATTTCCTGAGAACAATGAAATATATCAGGAACTGTTCAATGCCAAAAAGTACCAATACAACGACGAACACAAGCTGAGCATTGGCGGTGTGCCAGTGGAATTGTATGTGCAAAATGCAGCCGAGCCTCCTGTGAGTCAAGGCGAGTATTCTATTTCACGTGACGAATGGATTCAAGTGCCTCGCAGAAAACGTGCTAGAATTGATGATACCTGTGTGCGAGCCAAAGTAGAAGACATAGATGCTAGAATACATAGTGCCATTCGATCTGGCAATGCTGAATCCATGGGCCGACTGTGGGACAAGATCAAAGCCATGCGCCAAAGTGGTCTAGACCAGCACGGCGAGTTTGGTTGTGAAAACATTGTGTTCAAAGTCTTGCGTAACAAAGGTTGTATCAAGGATCTGCGTACAGCCAGAACAGCCGCACAAGATCGTGAACTGAGCCTAAAAGAACAAAACCGTCCACAAACCAGAAAGATCTGGGGATTCGCAGAAGGCCATCAAGGCCAACCCTACAGCTCACCAGACGGTGTGGCACCCAGTACAGAAATGTTCTTGAATGAAGATGATACTGAAAGCATGGTCGAACAGTTCATTCAAGACACTGCCGAACGCCTGGGCATTGAACGCATGCCTGAAATTCAACTGCATGATGACGATAACTGGAGCAAAGAAAATCACTCGTTTGGTATGTATCAGCCAGAACTGCATGTGTTGCATGTGAACCTGCGCAATCGACATGTCATGGACATTCTTCGCACTGTGGCACATGAATTGGCACACTGCCGTCAACACGAAATGGAAAAAATAGATTCCAATTCAGGTGCAACAGGTTCGCCTGTGGAGAATGAAGCAAACGCTGTGGCTGGCATTATCATGCGAGACTTTGCTGATGCGCACCCAGACTTGTTTGGCCATGCAGCCATTGCTGAATCATCAGGATACATTCCCACCTGGGCCGAACGCAATGATCCGCGCTTTGAAATGGCATTGAGTGTGGATGTGCATCCAGGACAAACTGGCACAGAAGCCAACAAGATGCGATTGGTCACCGACGCTCAAGGTCATCCACAACTGTTGCGAGCAGATGGCAAGGTAAAGTTAGCAGAAAGCCTGGCTCGAGAATTTGAATTGTTTGAAGAACAAGACCTGTTTGAAATAAACATGGGCAGCAAAAACCTGCGTCGGGAAGCTGCCAAGACAGGTGCCATTGCCGGCATGGAATTTGAAATGATTGTGCCCGGCATGCAGTCAGAAGATCCTGAACAAGAACCTGACTACGATCAGGATCAACGCTGCCGCAGTATTGAAGACGCTGTGCAATTCTTCCATGACGGTGACTACAACGGTCGTAGAGACGTTGAACGCCTGCGTGAAAGAATGCAGAATGATTTCCTAGAGTGGCGTGATGATAAACTTCGCGATGACTGGGGCAGTGAAAGCGAAGATTACATTCGTGACTGGCTTCGGAACAATGTAAACGATGATGAATGGAATCCCGACGAGTTAACTGGTGATGAACGAAACGAAGTATTTGATGAATTTGCAGCCAATGTAGATGCTGATCCTTCGAGTGATTACTACAATCAGGCCTTTGATGAATGGCGGGAAGAATTCCAAGACAATTATGACGAAAGCGACTGGTTAGACGCCGAAGACCTTGATCTCATGAGTGGCATCGAAAACGCCTATGAGATAAGTTGGCCATACTGGACTGACCTAAACAGCGGCGAGATTGATGCAGATCAAGTGGCAGATGAATTCAGTCAGGCTGTGGGCCGTGAAGTGCGAGTGAACACAAGATACCATCAGTCCGGAGCCAGACCTGACCCTAACAATCAGTTTTATGTGGTAGAACCAGATGCCAGTTTGGATGGTGACAATGACGGAGACGAAGGCCTGGAGTTTGTGAGCCCGCCCATGCCCATTGACGAACTGTTGAAAGATTTAAATGCTGTGAAAGCCTGGGCAGGACGCATGGGCGTTTATACCAACAGTTCAACTGGCCTGCACATCAACATATCAGTGCCCAACTACAGCGTAGATCGTTTAGACTATGTGAAACTGGCACTGCTGTTAGGCGATGAATATGTGCTGAATCAATTTGGTCGCTCATCTAATACCTATACCAAATCTGCCTTGGGCAAGGTGCGTGATCGTGTGCGATCCAACCCTGAAGATGCACAACGTTTGCTGGACAAGATGAAAGGCCAAATGGGCGATCTGGCTTCCAAGGCCATCCATTCAGGCAGCACAGACAAATACACATCAATCAACACCAAGAGCGGACACATTGAATTCCGTTCACCTGGTGGTGACTGGCTGGATGACAACTTTGACAAGATTGAAAACACCCTGTTGCGTTTCACTGTGGCCATGAGTGCGGCACTCAATCCTAACGCATACCGAGAAGAATACCAAAAGAAACTATACAAACTATTGACTCAAGACCAAAAAGGGTCAGACACAATTCGATACTTTGCTGACTATGTGGCTGGCAAGATTCCCCGGGCTGCCTTGCGTAGTTTTGTGAAACAAGCACAACTGCAACGCAAAGAAAAACGTGGCAAAACAAGCGGTGAAAAGATGTGGTGGAACGTTTCCAATCCTGGCAATAGTTATGCCAGTGTAGAAGTTGTTGCTACCTCTCGAGAAGAAGCCATTGAAAAAGCCTTGGGTGACGATGGCTATCCGTCTTGGGCCAACACAAGACAATCAGTTGTGGCCGAGCCTGTGCGTCCATACGAAGAAAAGTCTGGTTCAGGAACACATGAACTTTATAACAAACAAACAGGTGAGGCTGTGCCAGATACTGAATTCTCGCCTCGCAATACAGCAGATCAGTTGACTAGGCTGCAAGATTATGTCAATCATGGTCAACACGGAATGAACGCACAAGACGCCGCAGCGGTTTTTAGTGTTCGACCTACTGACAGCGACGACACCGCCAGTGCCTTCACCAGCCCTCCTGCTCCACACAGCAGACCCAATGACCCCAACGGTCGCTATGCTATTGTGCCACGCTCAGATCCTGCCTTGTATGGCAGTTCAACTGGCGGCACGCCCGACTATCAGTTTAGATTCAACATGGGCAATCCAGCAGAGCAGGCACAAGGCAGATATATTCTCCAAGCATGGGCTGCTAGAAACAATGTAGTTCCTGCTGACTACATGGTGGTGGATACTGAACAATGGGATCGGCCTGCAGACACAGTACAAACAGATGTGAACCCTCTAAGACCAACTGGACCAGGCCCATGGGAAGTGGCTAGTAGAAGCAACAACCAAGTTTACTACAATCCTGAGTTCACAAATCGCGGTGCTGCTGAAACAGAAGCAAGAACGTGGCTAAGCCAAAACGGCCTCAATCCCAATGACTTTGAAGTAAGAACTCGGCAAACTGCCGGTAGCACTGACGCAGCATCGGGTGGTATCATTGACATTGAACCAGATATAGAGGTGGTCTACCCTGGAAGCACAGCAGATCTAGCACAACAACGTGCCACACCAGGCACATTCTCTGGTGCTTGGAAGATCCTGGTCAATGGTGAAGAAGTTCATAGATTTTCAGGCATTGGCAACAATCAAAGCGATGCTAACCGTGTAGCGGCTCAATGGTTGCGAAACAATGGTCAGGGAGTGTCAGGTGAAGGCTTTGAAGTTGTGCCAATCATGACAGAAGGTCTGGCAGAGGGCAAACAATTTAACTTTGGTAATTTTGTTGTCACACTTGGCCCGCATGCTATTGATCGAACAATTGATCGACAAGTTGATCCACGAAGTGTTGAACAAATTCTACAAAACATCAATCAAGTGCGAAGCAGTATAATGGGACAGCCTGTTGGTGCTGCATTCATTCTGCATGATGGCAAAAGTACTGCATTGGGCGTTAGACGGCACGATAATAATCGATTGACCTTGGCCACAGTATACCCAATTCGTCCAGGATTTACTAAAGGCAAACATCCTACATTTCAAGTTGATGTTGATCAACAATTGGCAGAATCAGCCAGCGACTACAAAATACATGATCGTCCCAAACTGGATCGTGTGCTGGCCAAATGCTGTCGCATGGTTGTGCAAGGTCAACAACGAGATCCTGAACGCTATGGACAAGTTGCTGCCTGTGTGATTGATCCTGACAACAGAATGATCTACGGCATTAACTTGCCTGGCAAAGATGGCACACGCCGACACGCTGAACGAGTGGCCATAGACAAGTATAGAAAGTCTATTGGTGAGATACCTGCGGGATCAATTGTAGTTACAACTTGCAGTCCCTGCAACTCGCCCATGGAAGAACGCCACGGTGAAAGCTGCAAAGACCTGTTGAACTCAGTGGGCATACACAAGGTGTATGCAGGTTATCAAGACCCCACACAGCATGATGATTCGGACGCTGACTTCCGTGTGTATGTAACTGAGAATGATAAATTATGGGGCGAGTGTCAGTTGTTTGCTCAAACATTCTTGGGCAAGGAAGAACTGGCAGAAAATTTCCAAGAACCTGTCAACGAGATACTAAAAATTACTCCTTTTCGAATGGGTCGAAGCAATATTGATACTAACAACCAAGGCATTAAGTCTGCAAATAAATTACCGGGCGGTAGTGGATTGTTATACAAAATAAATGACGAGAACTTTAGAGTTACTATTTCAATCTATGATCCTCAGAAACGGGGGAAAAATCCAGTAGGACGTCAAATTGGCATGTTGACACTTTCTCCGGGTGGATGGTATTTGCCTATTGAATCAAGCCTGCGAGTTAATATGATTGCAGTGGATCCACAATATCGAGCACAGGGTATCGCAAAAGCCATGTATGGCTTGGTGTTGACCAAGATGAAACGCACACTGGTAGCAGGAGACAGTCAGAGTCCTGGAGGTCGTAAAAACTGGTTAAGCCTAGCACAGATTCCTGGAGTATCTGTCAAGGGATATGTGGCAATTGATAATAGATTGTTGGACAGTCGCATAGACACAATAATGGGAAAATTAGGTGGTGAATACATTGGCAGTGACATTAGCAACAGGAAATTTTTTGCGTTTGATGTGCTGCCAGGAACCAATGAGCTCAAGCCTGCGGTAGTAACTTCATTAAATAAGATCTATAGTGGTGCGTTGCACACTGGATTATATGCCACATGGTCAGGCACAGTGAATGAGCAAGATGTAGCAGTATAATGAGAGCAAATGAATTTATTGTTGAATCAGATGAGCGGGCCATTGCACAAGCTCAGTACATGCAAGGTGAATGTGCAGTGTTAGCACTTACAATACACAAAATGGATCCTCAAAGATTCCCATTGGGATTTGTCTATGAATTTTTTGATTCTATGCCAGACATGTATATAGAACCTGACGAGTTTGATGAACTTGACCCGGCACGGCAACAGGATATACAATACAATCATCAAAATTGGTCCCTGACTCATGCCTATGTGTTTGATCAAAAAACTCAAAAATACATAGATGCTAGGGGCAGTCATGAGTCTCCTCCCAATATTGGGCATGACTTCAATGCCACTAGACATAACAAATTTCCAGCTGAAATTGAGGATCTAGTGAGAGTCAGCAGCTATATGGAATGGGACGAAGCGCAAGAAAAATGGATTGTGTTGCGCGGATGGGATGCTCTTGACAAGGCATACACTCCTGAAGGCCAGCAACGTGCCCGAGAATATGCTATAAAGTATCTGGGCGTGGGCAACAGCAGCGGCAAAAGTATTGAGAATGAAAACTTTGCGGATGGTCGGAATCCGCAGGACAAGGGTGATTCAAAGCGACACGGCGTGCCCACCAAAGCATCAGTCAGCACCCTGCGCAAAGTGGCCAAACAAGGCGGTCGCAAAGGGCAACTAGCACATTGGATGGCCAACATGAAGGCCGGGCGGGCTAAAGCCAAACGCAATAAATAAACAATCATGAGGTATAAAGAAATTCTTGAAGCCTGCTGGACTGGTTATCGCCAGGCAGGCATGAAAAACAAAGGTGGTCGTCAGGTGCCCAACTGTGTGCCTGTGCGTGAAGCCGAGTTGGAAGAAAATCTTCGTGATTGGTTCAAAGAAAAATGGGTGCGTTTTGGGCCCGATGGCCGGATCCGTGGTGACTGTGCGCGAGGATCAGAAAAAGAAGGCAAGCCCAAGTGTTTGCCCCAAGCCAAGGCACATGCACTGGGCAAGAAAGGTCGTGCGTCAGCAGCCGCAAGAAAGCGCAGAGAAGATCCCAACCCCAACCGTACAGGAAAGGCCATCAACGTGGCCACTGAAAAGAAATGATCATACACGACTTATACGAATCCCCACAACTGTGTCCTGAATGCGGCGGCGTCAGTTTCAGCAATCTTATCTTGGCTGAAAAGAAAGACGCCTGCTACTACAAAGTCAAAGCGAGTGCTAAAGTTTGGCCAAGTGCCTATGCATCAGGACGCTTGGTTCAGTGCCGTAAAAAAGGTGCTGGCAACTATGGCAACAAGTCGGAAGGTGTGGCGGAAGGCTCAAGAACTCCGCAAGATTGGGAAGTAAAAAGTGCGGTGTGGGGTTTAGATAAACGAGGTGTTCATCAGGAACCACAAAATATTAAATCACATTTTGTTCGTGCTGACCGTAGTAGTCGCGCCGAAGAGAAAGCAAAGAGAGAATATGAACCTGGCCGCGGCACTTGGGAAATCCATCCTCGTGGTAATAAACAGCAAGGTGTGGCGGAAGGCTCTATAACTTCCAATGTCACCGTTAACAAAGTTCACGATGACGGACATGAAAAAGAATGGCATATATATCGTGGCAAAGAAATGATTGGGTATGTGATAAAG